>OMAN01000416.1_pt1 | contig 19815 bp, 9 predicted proteins | sample 1644701 | NCBI WGS metagenome assembly OMAN01 (sample SAMEA103958124, study PRJEB25191) | human gut metagenome | biome: human-associated habitat [ENVO:00009003]; feature: intestine environment [ENVO:2100002]; material: feces | place: Germany | collected 2013/2015 | reverse complement strand
TATCGTTGATAAATTAGGTGTAGAAGAATCAGAAGTTACAACAGAAGCAAGCTTCACTAACGATCTGGGCGCAGATTCACTGGATACTGTAGAGCTGATTATGGAATTCGAAAAAGAATTCGGTATTTCTATTCCTGATGATCAGGCTGAGAAAATTGGTACAGTAGGTGACGCCGTTTCTTATATCGAAGCTAACGCTAAGTAATTATCCTTATTTTATAATATGGAATTAAAAAGAGTAGTAGTAACAGGTCTTGGTGCTCTTACTCCTGTAGGTAACAATGTTGCAGAAACATGGGAAAACCTGGTGAAGGGGGTAAGCGGGGCAGGACCTATTACTCATTTCGATGCGTCTAAATTCAAGACTCATTTTGCATGCGAAGTGAAGAATTTCAATGGAACTGATTACATTGACCGTAAAGAACTTCGCAAAATGGATCTGTATACACAGTATGCCATTGCAGCTGCTAAAGAAGCGGTGGAGGATTCTGGAATGGACCTCGAAAAAGAAGATTTGAATAGAATAGGTGTAATTTACGGTGTAGGTATCGGAGGTATTCATACTTTTGAAGAGGAAGTAGCTAATTATACACTGAATAAAGATACTGTCGGACCGAAATTCAACCCGTTCTTCATCCCCAAAATGATAGCTGATATTGCATCGGGACAGATCTCTATCATGTATGGTTTCCACGGTCCTAACTTCACAACAACTTCTGCTTGTGCATCTTCATCAAATGCTATTGCCGATGCATTTAACTATATCCGTTTGGGTAAAGCAAATGTAATTGTGGCAGGTGGTGCGGAAGCTGCTATTTTTGAAGCTGGTTTGGGCGGTTTTAACGCTATGCATGCTTTGTCTACCCGTAATGATGATCCGGAACGTGCATCCCGCCCGTTTAGTGCAAGCCGTGATGGCTTTGTGATGGGTGAAGGCGCAGGCTGTCTGATTTTGGAAGAATTGGAACATGCAAAAGCACGTGGTGCCAAGATTTATGCGGAACTTGCCGGTGTAGGCGCTTCTGCCGACGCTTATCACTTGACAGCTTCTCATCCGGAAGGATTAGGCGCTAAACTGGTTATGTTGAACGCATTGGAAGATGCGGAATTGAAACCGGAAGATATTGATTATATCAATGTACATGGAACTTCAACTCCTGTAGGTGATGTTTCAGAAGTGAAAGCTATCAAGGATGTATTTGGAGATCACGCTTATAAACTGAATATCAGCTCTACTAAGTCTATGACAGGACACTTGTTGGGTGCTGCCGGTGCGGTAGAAGCTATTGCCAGCGTATTGGCTGTGAAGAATGACATTGTTCCGCCCACTATCAACCATGAGGAAGGTGATAATGATGAAAACATTGATTATAACTTGAACTTCACGTTCAACGAAGCTCAGAAACGTACAGTAAACGCTGCATTGAGCAATACCTTCGGTTTTGGTGGACATAATGCATGTGTAATCGTAAAAAAATATGCTGAATAATCGTGTTTAGCAATATAAAGGATAGGATAAGACTTCTTTTTCGTAAGGATAGGGAGTCTTATCTTCGTTTTTATAAGATGCTTGGATTCTATCCCAAAGACATTAGCATCTACGAACAGGCTTTGCTTCACAAATCTTTATCAGTGAAGTCTGAAAAGGGGCGTTTGCTTAATAATGAGCGTTTGGAATTCTTGGGGGATGCTATTCTGGATGCTGTGGTGGCAGATATTGTTTACAAAAGGTTTGAAGGAAAGCGTGAGGGTTTTCTCACGAATACCCGCTCTAAAATAGTGCAGCGTGAAACATTGAATCGTTTGGCTATAGAGATTGGTTTGGATAAGCTGATCAAGTATACGGCCCGCCAGTCTTCTCATAACAGCTATATGTGCGGCAATGCATTCGAAGCATTGGTAGGTGCTATTTATCTAGACAGGGGATATCGTGCCTGTAAATATTTCATGGAGCATCGTATTATTGGGCCTTATATAAATTTGGAGAAGATTTCCCGTAAGGAGGTAAACTTTAAATCCAAGTTGATAGAATGGAGCCAGAAAAATCGTTTTGAGGTTACCTTTGAGCTGATAACCCAATCACACGATCAGGGATATAATCCGACTTTCGAGAGTGAAGTTCTGGTGGAAGGTATTTCGGGAGGAAAAGGAACCGGTTATTCTAAAAAAGAGTCTCAGCAAATGGCTGCGCGTGTGGCTTTGGGAAAAATAAAGAATGATTCCGGCTTTATTGAATGTATTTTTGCGGCTAAGACTGCCCGTGAGTTGCCTCAGGAGGAGGTAACGGTTTCTGATAGTAAGCCTTCAGACAGTGGGACCGTTACTCCGGATCTTTCTTTGGAGGAGATTAAGAAAACGGATGTGGTCGAGCAGATAATCAGTGAAGCGGAAGAAAAGGCTTTTAAGGAAAACGCTTAGCGGATTTTATCGATATTGTTTATAATTTATTAATTAGCTATTCCGGTGGTTTTGGGTATGTCCGGCAGGAATACATAATACATTGGAATATGCCCGATTACATCAAGAAAATGTAGTCGGGCATATTTCATATACTGACGGGAATTAGATTTCATCAGGCCATGGGCAGGTTTTTCCTGTGGCTTTGAATGTGGGACGTTGTCCTCCTGTTGCTCGCAAATAGTTCCCTAATTCCTTGGAGAGCCGTTTTACGATGCCGGGATGTTGCTTTGCTACATCATTTTTTTCACTGATATCATTTGGTATGTTGAAAAGTTCTTTTTTACCGGTTTCATAATAATAGACCAGTTTCCATTCGTCTTTGCGGATAGAGCAGTCCAGATTGATGCCTGGTCCGTCATTACCCCAGATATTAGGGAAATTCCATACCAGTGCGCGTCCTTTGGACGGGTCTCCTGTACCTTTCAGCAGGGGCATAAAGCTGATACCGTCTATAGGGTTGACTGTCTCATAGTTTGTGATACCCGCCATTTCAAGTATGGTAGGATAAAAATCTTCAATTATAAGATATTTGTCACAACGAGTATCCGGGGTGACTACTCCGGGCCAGCTTACAATCATTGGTTCGCGTATTCCTCCTTCATATAAGGAGCCTTTGCCACTATTGAGAGGAGCGTTTTGAGTGTGAATTTGTCCGTCGCGCCATCCGGGTTCGGCAGCTAGCCCTCCGTTGTCACTCATAAAAATAATAACGGTATTGTCTGCTTCATCATTTTTTTCCAACCAGTTCATCAAATCCCCCAGACTTTTATCCATTCCTTCAATTAAGGATGCATATGCGGCTTCTTTGTCACTAAGTCCTTTTTTAATATACTTGGGGAAGAAGCGCATATCTTTGTCAACAGGAACGTGGATGGCATAATGTGCCATATATAGATAAAAAGGTTGATTGTACTTTTTTGCTTTGTCCAATGCTTTGATAGCTTCTTGTGTCAGGGCTTCTGTTGCAAATATACCTGTTCCCCAATAATCTTCCAAGCCGGGGATGGCCATTAGTGAATAGGGCTTTCCATCGCGGGTGTGCCCGTAGTTCTGTTCGCTCAGATAAGTAGCCAGACCACCGGCGGCATGTCCGGCTATATTTACTTCAAACCCCCAATGGGTAGGGTTCTCTCCCGGTGTGTCAATAGAACCGAAATGAGCTTTTCCGCAGTGGATGGTATGATAACCGTTCTGTCTGAGTAACTCAACGAAAGAAGTGCCGACAAAGGTATTGGGCGTTCCTGTTACTTGGCTGACTCCGTTGTAGTTCCAGTCTGGCAATTGTATTGTATTGCTTGGTCTGTCGGTAGCTTTGTTTTTTTCAAGTGTCCAGTTTGTTACACGATGTCGGGTGTTGTTAGCACCCGTTATCAGACTGCAACGGGTAGCGGAACTGATATTGCAGGCGTATGCTTGTGTGAACATCATCCCTTTCTTGGCCAGACGTTCCATATTGGGAGTTTCGTAGGCTTCATTATAATGTGTTTTCTGTGTCCAGAAAGGTAAGGATGTATCTTGCCAACCCATGTCGTCCACCATAAATAAGATGATATTGGGACGTTGTTGGGTTGTTTCTGAAGACATTTTTTCTTTTGCTTGCGTCGAGATTCCTGTTAAGGAAGCGAGAGCGAAAGATACAAGTAGTTTTTTATTCATATCGGCTGGTTTTATAAGTTATTTTTCGATTACAATTTTTTGGGGGGTATCTATGGAAATACTTCTCAGTTCTTGCTTGCCGGAATTTTCTATCCATACTTTTAGTGTACCTGTACATAGTACGTTTAGCACCAAGCGGTTCTCTGTTAAAGAGATAGTTTGGACGGTGGCCGGGGACAGATACTTTTCCTGTATGCCAATGACTGCCCATCCTTTCCGTATGGGGCAGAGATGAAACAGTTTGTCTGTAAATCCGATAAGTTCGAATGTACTGCTGTCTGATAGTTCTTCTGCCTTTTGTGATTCCCAATTATAAAGCAGCACGCGTTCTTCGGGGGTGGCAGACATTTTCTCAAAACTGTTCCGAAGAGAATAATCTTCTTTTTTTATAGTGGCCTGGACTTGCTGATGTCGGGGGGAAGCATTCAGGTTGTAACAGATTAATGTCATTGCTCCGTTGCCTGAGGGAGCTGCTACTCGATATGCTTTTCCACTCCATAATGGATTGGTCAGTATAGATTCCGGCATAGGTACGGCAGGAGCTTCGGGGCGGAACAGTTTGCCTTGTTTGTCAATTAAGGGAAAGATGTTTTCCTTGATAAAGTCCCCGGGGGCGTCCGACAGGTAGACCGGACCTCCGGAAATGGCCTTGGAACGTGCCATCAAAGTGCCGCAAACGGTATCGCAGGAATGAAACATATCATGGTCGGGCCATACGGTTTGTCCTAGTAGCAGGGTATTGGTATAAGACTGGAATAGATGTGATTTTGCCATATCCTCATCATATTTCTTATAGTCTATGCTGACACGGGTGCTGTTGCTGTATGACGTATGGTCGGTATTGATGACGTTCTGTGCCATACAGTTCATTAATCCCATATTTTGCCGGTGGATCTCGGCTTCCAGGCTTCGGTTACAGTCGGTTGCCTGGCGGATACTTTCATGCCCTCCCATGTAGAGTGGCAGCGTAAAAGCTTGGTTATCTACTTTCAGAAAATCGAATCCTTGTTCTTTTAAGGTGCTGATGTAGTAGCGATAGAAGGAACGGATGCGGGTGCTGTCCGTTCCTGGCAGAAGGCTGCCGGCGTGTGGGTATAGGGCTTGTCGGACGACTTGTGGAAATCCGTTTTCGGGGGATAATCCCATCCAGTATCCCGAAAGGCTGTACCACAGTCCGATCCATTTGATTTTATTTTCTTTTTTGTATGACATGATTTTTTTCCATCCCGACGGGAAACGTTGTTTATCCGGTATGAAACCGGTCAGTTGCCTGTTCTTGTGGGCGAGATGACCGTCGTCAATCAGTACATACCGGATAGGAATGCCGGATGCCTCTATCGTTTTCATATCGTTTATTACCTTGGATTCGTTTATATCATCATGATAATGTTCCCATGTACACCAACCGAGATAGCGGAAAGCTTCGAAATATTCCTTGGCTGTGCGGCTTTTTAAGTCGGCGGCTTCTGTATTTTTCATCAGCGCTTGATAGGCTTGCCGAATGGTTGAATAAATATCTTTTCCTTGTCGGATGAGTAGAAGAGGGACTTCCGGTTTCAGATAGTCTTTTCCTAAGGTGGATACATATAGGGTGACAGAGCCGTTATCGTTTACTTGCAGCCAGCTTAAACTGTTACGGCCGGCAACAGCTTTGGCAAACAAGTATTCTCCGTTTGTCAGTTCCAGCAGTAATGCATCTCCCAACGTAGATGGGGTTGCATTGGAAGGTATTCCCGGATAGCGGGTGTCGGTTAATTCTTTTAAATCGTTGAACACCCAAGGTAGGAGCCGGTTGGTATTGTTGGGCCATTCAAAATCTACCGGACGGGAGTCTCGGCTGAAGAAAATACCTCGGACGTACCCGGGTAACCGTACCGGACAGGCAATAGTCTGGGTTTGTCCGGGTATGGATTTCTTATAGGATATGGGAGAAGAAATGGAAGTTAAATCAATCGTATCTGTCATTGACAAAGCGTTTGTGTTCTTGAATGACTTTCCTTTTTCATATGTGTAATCTGTTTGCCCGAAGGATTTCGGACAAACAAATACATTGCAAATCAGGATACAAATGAATATTGCTTTATATTCTCTCATGATTTTTTATTTGAGGGTTACGTTATAGGCACTGAAATGTCTGATTTCGGGTAAGGCAACGGATTGGGTTACGGTGAGGCGCAAGGCGGTGGTTTCTACCGGTTCGAAGTGTGCAATGCGTTTGTGTCCCACAGACTCGCCGGAGCACACTGTCTGCCATTTTCCGTTGACTTTCGCTTCTATCTTGTATTGGCGTATTCTTTCGCCTTTGGCAATGTCTTCTTGGATGATGCAGTAGTTGACCGGTTGTTTTTCATTCAGATTCAGCGTAAGCCGTTGCCTCCGGCCTTGGGTTTCCGCCAATGGTGTACCAAAGCGCCGGTTTATTTCTTCTCCCCATTCTTTTAAACGCTGTTCGTCACCTGCCGGCAATAGCCCATCGGGATCGGGGGTCAGCCCGATGATTAACGTAGCGTTGCGGCCCACTGATTTTTCGTACATATCCATCAACGTTGTCAATGGATAGATATTATTCTCGTCATCGGGTTCCCAAAACCATTCGTGGCGGCCGTTGGCACCACGCAGGGGGCTGTCTGCCATAGCTGGTACCCAGTATTTGCCTTCGGGATCACCTTGTTTTAATAAGGCTATTTGGTCTTTTTGGCTTTCAATACGTTTATGATGTGAACAGGGGGCCGGAAAAGTGGACCAGCAGGGGTATCCCACTGTGCCGGTTTCTGAACCTCCCCAGCGGAAATCAGCACGGTCTATGTTGTGGTAGAACAGGCAGTTGGGTTGGTATTTATTGACGATGGGTTCCACATCAGGACCGTCACCTCGTGGGTCATCGGCTCCGCCATCAAACCAAATCATATATAAATCTCCATAGCGGGTACAAAGTTCTTCCACCATTTTCTCGCAGAAGCGTTTATACCACGCCTGTCGGTTGGCGGCAAATTCTCCGTCACCGGCTACCTTGAAATTATGGATACCTAGAAGTGAATTCCACCGGATGCCTACATAGATGCCCGGCTGGATACCATACTTACGGCAGGAGTTGACAAAGTCGCGGACAATGTCTCCTTTGCCATCACGCCATTTTACAGCTTTCAGGCAGTATGGGTTTACGTCACTTTGCCACAATCCGAAGCCGGTTTCATGCGTGGCTGTGAGTACGGCGAATTTGCAGCCTGCGGCTTTGGCTGCCTGAATCCATTGGTCAGTATCCAGTTGGGTAGGATTAAATATATTATAATCTTCAATGGGGCTGATACGGTTATTGCCTTGTCCGTAGCGGATGCCGTCGAATACGTGGAGGTCATAATGAAATACGGCTCCCATTTCCGCTTCGTGCCATTTCAATTGATGCGGTTTGGGTATAATGACTTCCGGTTGTGCAACACTCAGTACACAGTTCATAAGGAAGAGAAGGGATGTATATAGTATCTTCATAGGTTATAAATAATTAAAAAATGGATCTTCTGTTTTTTGCAGCCATGTTTTTAATTGGCTTTTCAATCGGTTTACCAGTTTGGGATGCTGCATAGCTATATTATTCATTTGGTAAGGGTCTGATCTCCTGTCGAATAGAATAATCTTATCTACCTTACCATCGGTTGCATGGATAGTAAACGTATGTGTAGCGGTGCGTAATCCCCGGTAGCCTGTTGCCGGATTGGATGACTGTATGTAATAATAGGGTTGGACAATGCGGTTGTTTTCTTTTCCGTAGAGGAGAACGGAAGCAAGGTTGAATGTTTGTACTTCTTCCGGTATTTGTTGCTGAAAGCCCATGATGGAAAGCAGGGTCGGATACAAGTCGGCAAAAGCTATCATGGTTGTTCGGTCGGTTTTCGGCTTTATTTTTTCCGGCCATGAGATAAGGACTGGAATTCGCATGGATTCCTCATAAAAGATATCTTTTCCGGCTTGTTCATGAGCCCCCATGCAGATGCCGTGGTCAGAAGTGAATACTACAATAGTATTTTTAAATAAACCCAAACGTTTCAATTCGTTGATTATCCGACCTATATTTTCATCGACTCCGGTCATGCAGGCATAGTAATTGCGGATATTGTTTCGGAAATAGTCACCCATTTCAGTGCCTTTGGCGGGAATGTCGGGACGGTTGGCACATAATGCCTCTACATTCAGGTTTTTATACATCTCCTTGTATCGGTCGGGTACCAACTCGTAACCGGTGTGTGGAGGGTTCATGGATACGACTAAGGCAAATGGCTGCGTTTTATCTATATGTCCGTTGAGGTACTCAATCGCTTTGTCGGCTTCATACTCCGGTCCCCATTGATTGACATAATAAAAACTGTCCCGGGGAGCGTCAGTGTCCCAGTACATGGGTTTTAAATGGTAGTCGTAAGTACCATAAGCGGTCCAATAGTCAAAACCGTGCCGGCGTTCTTTTGGACACCATTCGTTCCAAGCAACTGTACCATGGTTGTTGTAAGTATCTATGTATGGTTCATGAGGAGCATCCAGATGCCATTTGCCGATATATCCTGTTTGGTATCCATTGGCTTTAAGTATATCACTCCAGCAGCGTGCATCTTGTGGAAGTTCTACTCCATAAGGAGCGTTGGCAGAATTGCAATTGCCTGTTACTTTGTTCTTATGCGGATACATGCCTGTCATCAACATGCCTCGTGCCGGTGAAGATACGGGATAGCTGCTGACAGCATTGGTGAAATTCACACCTTCACGGGCCAGTTGGTCCAGGCAAGGTGTTTTGACAGGTTCTTTTCCGAGACAACCTAAAGCATCTCCTCTCCACTGATCTGCCATGATGAAGACCAGGTTAGGTTTTTCTTGAGCTTGTAAATAGATAGAAGTCAAGAACGGAAAGATGAAAAATGTTTTTTTATATAAAAATTTCATATTAATTCGGTATGATATTGGTAAAGGGTGTGTTCAAAGGTACAATAAGAATACATTGTAACGAATTAAACTACACCCTTTTTGAGTTATTTTATCTAAACCTATTGCAGAGCATATTGATTGGCACCGACAGGCCAGCCTGGATTTTGATAAACAACGGAAGTGGAAATATCGCCTCCTTTCTCAGGGGTTGAAAGACGGAATACGTCATAAGAGATAGGGGTCAGGTAATTCGCTTCTTCAAAGTTGTAGCCATTGTTGGTAATGATCAGTTCGTTGGCAAAATGCGGACGTAAATATTTAGAATTACTAACCACTAAGCCGGCAGCCAATTGTTTCACATAGTAAGGCTCTTTTTGATACTCTTGCCAATTGAATCCTTCTGTTTGATAGTTTTTCATTTTATCTAGTGAACGCCAGCGTAAAAGATCATCTTTACGCATGCCTTCTGCTATAAATTCGCAACGTCGTTCACGGCGGATATTATATAAAGTTTTGTCTATCATCTGACTTCCGGACCAAACAGCCAGATCGTTTTCTTTACTTAGATCTGTTGCATCGATAGTTTTTTGGAAGTTTTCTGATACGCCGGCACGCTTTCTCAAAGCTCTCCAGTATTTTTTGCTATAATCATCTAGATTTTTGTTTTTCATATAGTCAGCTTCCATATAGTTGAGATATGCTTCGCTGGCGCGGAATATCATATAAGCCAAAGGTGAATTATCCGCTGGAGCTACATTGCTGTCTCTCCATCCTTTACGAACTAAATATCCTGTAGCTGTTCTGCTTAAGTTTTGATAAGCTTGTAGTAGATTTGCATAGACCATTCTTCCGTCTTGGTCCATATTACCACCTCTCCAAACCATATCACCCGGTTTGAATGTTGATTCTACAAGGCGTAAATCACGATTCTCCATTACATCGGGGATACTCTTGTCGCCTTTGTATTCTGTATTTTCTGGTGCATAAATAGGCAGGCCATTGGTAGTTAGGAAAGTTTCAACCATGGATCGTGTATAACCTCCACCTTGTCCCACACAGCCTTCACCGTTTTCATTGTATATGCTATGATAATTGCCTTCTACTAAGCTATTCACTTTGGCATCCGCACTATACATACGCCATAATAATACCTCTTTGTTGGAAGAAAGATCATATTGATTGAACATATTCATATAATCTTCTATTTTATCAGAGATTTGTATTGCTTCTGCCACTTCTTTGGCAGATGCCATCGCTTCAGTCAGGAAGAAATCTATTTCAGTATTAAGGTTGCCATTGAAAGTACCGCCCGGCCAGCCCGGACCACCTGGTACTCGTGCGGTTCCTTGATGGTAGGTTTCCCAACTTGCTTCATACAGGGCTACACGTGATTTAAATAGATAGGCACACTCTCTGTTCAGACGGTGATTGGTCAGATTATTACTGCGCGGTAATAATCGGGCAATGGCTTCGTTCAGGTCTTCTAGAATAAATCGGGCCACTTCATTACGTGGCTTACGTTTGTTTGCTTCCACATTGGCGGCATAATCATCTGCGCTAAGTTCTGATTTGATAATGGGAAAATCTCCGAATTTCCTCAAATATTCGAAATAGATGTAAGCTCTGAAGAAGTAAATCTCACCGATATATTGCTGAGTTTCGCGGGTATCTTCCAGTTCCCCTTTTTGGATATTTTCCAAAGCGTAATATAACAATCGGTTACAGTCGCGCAAATGTCCTTGCCGATTATAACTTCCTGTGGCGGCAACTTTGATACGTTGCGGTAGAAAGAAATCTACAGGATCTGTTCCTGCTTGGTTATCACTGGTTTGATCGTTGGTAAAAAGATTGGTGTCTTTGAAATCGGGCAATAGTTCGTATTTCTTGTTACAATAAGCCTGCAATTGGCTTGGTTCTGTGAAAAAACCTTCATTCACATTGTCTGTCAATGGTTCTCTATCTAGAAAATCGTTACATGAGCTTATAGCGAATGAAGTTGCTATTATAGGGAGTATGATGTATTTTAATTTCATGATTATGATTTATTTAAAGTTTATAATGTAATATTAATTCCACATGATAGAGTATAGCTTAACGGATAACTCATACCGTTTTGGTAAATTAGTTCTGGATCAAAATTTTTACTCATCTTGGTACCAGTCCATAAATTATCTCCGGAGAAGAATAGTCGTACTTTCTCCAGGTTAGCTTTTTGTATCCATGCTTTAGGCAACGTGTAACCTATTTGTATGTTTTTCAAGCGGATGTAAGCTGCATTCTGCAAGTAACGACTTTGTACCTGCTGGTTTTGTTTACTTCCAATAATGGGGCGCGGATAATAAGCATTGAGATTTGCTCCCATTTCATCTCCTTCAGGACGGAAGTAATCCATGTGTTCTTCGTATCCGGTGGAATCCCATTGCCCCCCGTTGATACCCCAGAAAATCATACCTTTAGAATAAGCGGTTCTGTCGTCGCCTCCTACCCAAACGTCACGTTTGGCTACGCCCTGGAACATTAGATTGATATCAAATCCTTTATAGTCAGCTCCTAATGAGAAGCCAAAACGAAAGCGGGGTGTGTAATTTCCAATAATGGTTAAATCTTTCGGATCAGTGGCAGACGTACCTTTTTCTATGGCAGGATTGTCATCCAGGTTAGCGTACATGATATCACCGGCTTTCCAAATATTGTTTCCTACATTGGGTAATTTGCTTTGGTCATGTTGGGCTATCCATGATTGCATTTCTTCATCGGTTTTTGCTATGCCTACTGTTTTGAATCCCCATATTTCGCCTAATTTTTTCCCTTTCCAATAATTTTCAATGGTGTTTCCGTCTCCATCTTTGGTGTAAAATGTTTTATCAGGATTGGGATATTCTGTTACTTCTGTTTGAGCATCAGATAGATTGAAAGAAGCATGATACCCTACTTTACCAATTCTGTCCTGCCAAGTTAGTTGTAATTCCCAGCCTTTGGTTCGTAAAGAGGTATTATTCATTTTGGGAGCTGATGCTCCTACTAATGGAGTTATTTCTTCGGCAGGTCCTACCATGTCTTTGGTATCACGAATGTAGTATTCAACGTATCCGTTCAGACGATTGTTAAATGCACCAAAGTCAAGTCCTGCATTATAGCTGGTGACACGTTCCCATGTGAGCAAGGAACTGACGAGACCGGGGGAAGATGCTATATTGGACTTGTTGGCTAAGTCAAGCAGCCAGCGTCCGCCGGCATCTACGCTACCTACAGTTATATTTTGAATAGAATAAGTAGGATAATAATTATCTGTATTCTGATTGCCTAGGCTACCGTAAGAAAAACGTAGTTTTAACAGGTTGACATATGCTTCTGCCGGACTCCAGAATGCTTCGCGGGCGATGTTCCAACCTATAGAAACAGAGGGAAATGTGCCCCATCGTTGGTTACCGCGGAAGCGTGAAGTTCCATCGCGACGAATGTTTCCTTCTAATAGGTATCGTCCTTCGTAGTCATAATTTAAACGGGCAAAATATCCCATTGTAGCCCATTCTTTTGAGGAGCCTTTCAAATCACTTGTACCAGTGGCCGTATTGATACTGGGGACATTTTCGTTGATGACATCATAGCGTTTGCCGATTAATTCGTTGATGTAATAATATTCGGTATTCATACCTGCTGTAACTTTGAAATTGTGCTTGTTCCAGGAATATTCATAATCTGCATATAGTGAAGTTGTCATCATGGAAGTTTGCTGTGTTTGACTTTGCACAAATGTCTTTCCTGCTGCTAAATCGGGGTCTCCTCCTAACCATGCTTCTTCCACGGGTTGGTTGTCACGGGTATAGAGATAGACTTTATTTACATTATATTGGTGGCGGTAGCTTTCTGTCCGTAGAGTCGCCTGTCCGTGAATACCTAATCCTTTTAATGGAGTCAGATGGAAACCTCCGGAAGTGAAGTAGGTGTCTTTACTGCTGTTTGAACGCCCTCCAGAAGTTAATTGCATTAATTTAGGATTACGTGTATAGTGTCCGTTGTTGTCATAGAGAGGCATCATGGGATATAATTTGGTCGTTTCTGCAAAGAAACGGTCGCCATAGAGTTTCACAAAAGTTGGCATTTCTATATCTGAACGTATAAAACGAGCGTTAAAATCTAAACTTAGCCATTTGGTGACTTGTCCTGTTACCTTTCCACTGATGTTATAACGTTTCTTGCTTTCGTCAGAGTAATTCATCTGTCCGTCTTGAGAAAGGAAAGCTCCCGATAGATAGTATTTAACTTTCTCACCTCCTCCGGAGATACTTAGATTATGTTCTTGTCCGAAAGATGTTTTGTCAATGAAGTTTCTTGGCCAGTTTTGATTATCATTGGAAGCGACGTTGAAAGGGAAAAAATTGTTTCCTTGTGAACCATTGGGGTCTGAGGTGTATGGGTATTCACCCGCCATGTATTTCTGAATGCGGTCTATCGTATCATCAGTGAAAATAAAAGTGGTGCCGCTTCCTGAATTTTTTTGTGCTGCATTGAAATACTTGGCAAAGCGGTAGGAGTCGAGCATGTCAGGAATGTTGGTGGGGCGTGACCATCTGAAATTGTTTGAATACTGAATGGTGGCTTTTCCTGCTTCTCCTGATTTGGTTGTAACCAAGATTACGCCAAATGGAGCGCGTGAACCGTAAATGGCAGATGCGGCAGCATCTTTTAACACGGAAATGTTAGCGATATCCTGCGGATTTAACGAGTTTATGTCTCCTTCGGCTCCATCAATTAAAACTAAAGGTGAGGCACTGGATCCGGTATTCAAATTTCCTGTTCCACGAATATTCATGGTGGGATTATAGTCTAATCGTCCACCTTTGTCATTCATGTCAATGTTCAATCCTGGCATCACTCCTTGAAGAGCTTGTGAAACTGAAGTGACAGGACGTGATTCCAGTGTTTTTTTATCCACGGTAGCAACTGCTCCTGTTAAGTTCACTTTCTTTTGCGTACCAAAGCCTACTACCACAACTTCGTCCAGCGTTTGCGTATCTTCCGCTAAAGAGATTTGATAAAAAGTTTGGTTGCCATTGATTGTAAATTCTTGGGGGGTATACCCGATAAAGGAAACAATTAGCACACTGCTTTTTGAGGCTTGGATTGTGAATTTTCCATCAAGGTCTGTCACCGTTCCATTGGTTGTCCCTTTGACAATGACACTGGCACCGATAATAGGCTCTTTGAGCTTTTTATCCGTGACTACACCGGTGATGCTGAATTGCTGGGCGTACAGGAATGTACAGTTGCAAAGCAATATCAAAAATAGAATTGAGATTTTTTTCATGCTTCTCTGTTTTTTAATTAGACATTAGGTTAATACATTGCAAATGTATGTTAATCAGTGACGTGGCTTAATACACGTTTATTTCATTCAGCATGCATGTTTAATGCATCTCTATATTTTTTGGTGAATCTTTGTTGTTATCTCTTTTTTATTTTATTCCTTTGCTACAGGTAATGAATTAAATATGAACCTTAAAATCTTATCACTGGTTATAATTGGAGTATGTATATTGCTGCCGGATGTGTGCTATGCTTTTTTAAGCAAAGATGTGCATCTGCTCAATATGCAAAACGGATTGGCCGACAATACCGTATCTGCTGTTTATAAGGATAAAGAAGGCTTCATTTGGTTTGGAACCCGAAACGGGTTGAGCCGTTATGACGGTAGGCGGATTACAAATTTTGAAAGGAGTAGGAGTTATCCTAGTATTTCAAACTTAAAGGAGGTTTTTGACGGGGTGCTGGCATTTGTGGATAATGGTGTCTTTTCTGCATTTGATTTGAAAAAAGAACGGTTTTTGTCTGTGGTTTCTTCTTCGGGACAGGGTATTCCATCTCGAGGGATGTTGCAGAGGAATGATTCGTTGGTTTGGGTGATTTCCGGGAGTGAGCTGCATTTAATGAAGCGGTGCGCATCAAAAGAGGGTGAGCTTCGGCTCCGGGTTCAAGAAAAATATACAGGCTGGAATAACCAGGATAATCTTTTGGTTGCCATCACTTATTCTTCGGATAAAAAAAGTATCTGTCTGATTGATGAAAAAGGTAGAATTATCTTGCTGGATGCGACAAACCTGAATTCCTTTCGGGTGATTGACCTGGGGCGTACCGGTAGTCTGTCTGTAAATTCTGTTTTGTATGATGATGGTCGGATATGGATTTCTACAATTGCTCATGGGGTTATTTATTACAATGAACGAACCGGGAAAATCAAGCAGTTGACTTATCATGTGGCTCCGGTATCCGACAGACTTTCTCATACAGATGTTTTCGGTGTTATCAGATTAAATGAGAATAAATATCTGGCCGTAACGTGGAATGGATATACGGTGATGACAATAGATAAAAATAATCAGGACGAGATATTGACAGAAGTTTATAGTAACACTTCTTCTTTGATGTACCGCAATCTTGAAACGAGGATGATTGCGGCTTATTACGATTCACATGGTATTCTGTGGATTGGTACGGATGGTGGAGGAGTTATCTGGTCGGATTTGCGTATGCAGTTTTATAATTGTTTTTATCAGGACAGGCATAATGAGATTTGTTCTATTGTAGCGGATGACGATCATTATCTTTGGTTGGCAACATACCATAAAGGAATTATGCGGAGCCGGACAGCGTTTGGTACTTCGGAAAAAATAGACTTCTTTCAAGTAGGAGATCAAGATGTGAAAAAACAACAGACTGTGTTGTGCAGTCTGAAAGATGAGAAAGGGAATTTATGGTTTGGGAATTCAGATGGTTCATTGACCTGTTATTATAAAAAAGAACGCTCATTCAAGATATTGCGATTGATCACGGAAGATGGTGACCTTAACAAATCATCTGTCTGGGCCTTATTTCTTGATAGCAAAGGTCGTTTTTGGATTGGTACACATAAAGGACTTTGGTTATTCGACCGTGAAACGAACAGGGGTAAGAAGATACATTTCAAAGTATCCGGATTACAGAACTTGTCTCCTCTTTATATTCGTGCTATGGCTGAAACCGACGATCATACGCTTTGGCTGGGCACTGCGAATTATGGTATATGTAAAGTGATAAATGAAAAAGAACTGCAGACCGGCTATGAAAAGAAGTATGGTATGGCTGAGAATTCCGTTCGTTCATTATTAGCTTCGTCCGATGGTAATTTGTATGTCGGATACATGGCCGGTCTGGCAGTTTTCTCTCCCGGACAGGATGCGATAACTCATGTATATACTACCCGGGATGGATTGTGCAGTAACTTTATTGGTTGCATGACTGAGGATGCGGACGGGCAAATCTGGTTGGGCTCTAATTCAGGTATTTCCCGTTATAGCCGTCATCAGCATTTGTTTTATAATTATTACATTGCGGGCAGTAACCGTTCTGTCCTGCATTGGGAGGATGTCCTGTTTTGGGGAAATAATAAAAATCTTACTTATTTTAACCCCGATGACATTAAAGCGTTTACCACTTCCGAATCTGTCGTGATTACCGGATTGGAGGTAAATAATAAACCTGTAGAGATAGGAAGAGAGGTCAATGGGCAGACCATTCTTTCACAAAGTATTTTCTATACGCCTTTTGTCCGGTTGAATCATGCGAATCGTGACTTTGCGCTGACGTTCAATAACCTTTCTTATTCTGAAAGCCAGCAGAAGTATAGTTACAGGCTTCGTCCTTATCAGCCTGATTGGCTTGTGGCCAACGGAGGGGAAAAAGTTTCGTATGCTAACCTTCCTGCCGGGGAATATGTTTTTGAGGTGAAAAATATTTATCCGGATGAAAGAGACAGTAAAATAACCTCGTTGAGAGTAGAGATTTTGCCTCATTGGAGTGAAACTTTCTTTTTCCGCTTCTGTATGATGGTGCTGGGAGGGATAATAGTTTATATGGTTATGCAGCGTATTAAATTACGGCAAAAGAGGTTGGAGCATGAGTTGCGCTTGGAACATGAGATATTTGCTGCTACTGTAGAGCGTGACAAGGAGAAGCAGATTCGGATGGAACGCGAGAATTTCTTTACGAATGCAGCTCACGAGTTGCGTACACCTTTAACTTTAATCTTATCTCCCCTGCAGGAATTGTTAGGAACCGTCCGCCCTTCAGACACCGTCTATACTAAACTGGCTGCCATGTATCGCAATGGAACCTCTTTGCAGACATTGGTCGATCATTTGCTTTATGTGCAGAAGATTGAAGCAGGTATGATTAAACTCCGGATTTCGAAAGTCGATATAGTGGTATTGGCAAAGCAGATAACCGATCCTTTTCATGAACTGGCAGAAACAGAAGGGATTAACTTTACGGTTGAATCGCTGAATGAGCCACTTTTGCTATGGATAGACGTGGAAAAAATAAGTTCGGCTATCCGTAATTTATTATCTAATGCGTTTAAGTATACATCTCCGAATGGAAAGGTGATTTTTAAGATGAACCGTATCGAGATAGATGGATATTCATTTTGCAGTATAATCATATCGGATACAGGTAAAGGAATACCGGAAGAGTTACGGGGGAGGATTTTTGAATCATTTATTACCGGAGAAAATACACCTTTGTTTTCTAATAAGGTAGGTATAGGCTTGCGTATTGTTAAAAATACGATGGATCTTCATCATGGCACGGTGAATTTGGACAGTACTCTTGGAAAGGGTAGCACTTTCACATTATTGATTCCTGAGGGAAATGCACATTTTGCAGAGGACCGGTATGAGATTGTTGGTGCTCCGGAGATGGAGGAATATGCTCTTCCGTTACCGGTAATGCAGGCGGAAGGGCAGGAAGACAAGCCTTCGAATAAAAAAACATCTCTTCTTGTTATTGAGGACAATGAGGAAATCCGGCATTATGTCTGTTCTTTATTCTGTAAAGATTATGCCGTATATGAGGCGGCAAACGGTGAAGAGGGGGGTGATGTGGCAATGAGTAAAATTCCGGATTTGATTATTTCTGATATAATGATGCCTGTAAAAGATGGGTTTACCTGTTGCCGGGAATTGCGTGAGCAGCCTCGGACAGCACATATCCCTATTTTGATGCTGACGGCAAAGGCTGAGGATGCGGATGTGTTGCAGGCTTCAAAAATAGGTGTGGATGATTATATGATGAAACCCTTCAATCCGGAGGTATTGAAGGCAAAAGTCCGGAACCTGATACTCCAGCGGGAACGCCTGAAGAGGATATATACAAAGACGTTGATGTTGAAGCAGCAGGAAAGTGAACCGGAAGCGGATGGGAATAATGCTCCGGATGATTTTATACAGCAAATTATTCATGTCATAGAAGCTAATCTGGCGAATGAGAACTTTAATGTAAAAATGTTGGCGGAGCAATTGAATATGAGTCAGCCTACCCTTTATAGAAAAATAAAGCAACGTAGCGAACTGGCTGCTATTGATATGATTCGGAGTGTACGGATGAGCAAGGCTGCCTCCCTTATTATGGAGAACAGGTATTCCATTCAGGAAATAGCCGAAATGGTAGGATATAGTGATACACGTACGCTCCGAAAGCATTTTACCGAGCAATTCGGAGTGTCTCCATCCAAGTATATGGAAAAGGATTGAATCTGCTTCTTATCCGAAGCAGATTCCCATCCGTTTGCCTTGTACAATCAGGTCATGGTTCTCATTGACAAGTTTTAATTTACCAGCCACTTCATTCAGAGGGATGGAGCCAATTTCCGCACCTTGCAGAGAGACCATTCGTCCGAATTGTCCGGAAGCAATCAGTTCTGTGGCATGTCCACCCATACGAGTGGCCAGATTACGGTCGTAGGGAGTAGGAGAGCCGCCACGCTGGATATATCCCAGTACAGTTTCACGGGTCTCGAATCCGGTTTCATATTCTATTTCTTGGGCTATATATTCGGCGGCTTTTTTGCCGTCCATGGTTTTGATGCCTTCTGCGACAACAACAATGGAATAGGGCTTCCCTTTTTTCAAGCGTTCAATGATGGTATTGCCTATATTATGAATATCATAAGACAGTTCCGGAATAAGAATCACGTCACCGCCTCCCGCCATTCCGGAATAAAGTGCAATCCAGCCAGCTTTATGTCCCATCACTTCAATAACCATGACACGTTGGTGTGAACTGGCTGTAGAATGCAGCCGGTCAATGGCATCGGTAGCAATGGTTACGGCAGAATCGAATCCGAATGAAACGTCTGTTCCCCAAACATCGTTATCTATTGTTTTTGGAACTCCAATTACATTTATTCCTTTTGTAGAAAAATCTCTTGCTGATTTTTGTGTTCCATCTCCTCCTAGTGTAAATATACAATCAAATCCATCTTTTTTAATATTTTCTACACAGACATCTGATAAATCTTTATATTCAACTTCTCCATTTTCTCCAACTACTTTGTAATTGAATACATTTGCATTTGTTGATGAACCTATTATTGACCCTCCCTTTGGTAATATTCCAGATGCACTTTGGTCATTTGCTGTACTTAGTCTTACATAATTGTTTTTTAATAATCCATTATATCCATCTATAAAACCATAACATTCTACATTATTGTGTTCTGCTGTTTTTATTATAGCTCTTATTACAGCATTAAATCCTGATACGTCTCCTCCATTTGCAAGTATCGCTACTTTTTTTAACATACTAATTCCTCCTATTTGTTTTTTACCTAATCGTAAAAACTTTACCATAACTGGTAAAATTTGTTTCTTCTTTATTATATCAATATTTTATTTTTTTACAATAGTTTTTTGGCATTTTAATATATTTTGTTTTTATTCTTGTATAATCAAACAGGCCTTTGCAACATTTATTGTG
>OMAN01000395.1_pt1 | contig 20579 bp, 18 predicted proteins | sample 1644701 | NCBI WGS metagenome assembly OMAN01 (sample SAMEA103958124, study PRJEB25191) | human gut metagenome | biome: human-associated habitat [ENVO:00009003]; feature: intestine environment [ENVO:2100002]; material: feces | place: Germany | collected 2013/2015 | reverse complement strand
CTTTGTTCGTTCATTGTTTAATTTACAAGATACACGCTCCGCACCCGCGGAACAGTTGGTATTTTACCACAAACAGTTTCGTTTGTCAAGAAGTTTTTTCGACATTCTTCACATTTTTTGAAACCGTTTGTCGTTCGCCGTCTTTGCAGACGACTTATTTAGGATACCACATCGAGCTCGCTTTGTCAAGAACTTTTTTCGGGAAGTCTTGATTTTTTTCGGTTCTCTGTGTCCCCGCCGCGGCTCTCGCCGACAGCTTTGTTAGAATACCACCCCATTCCCCATTTGTCAACACCTTTTTCCCGCATTTTTCAACTTTTTTATCCCTGCCAGAAGGTGGGGTTATGTGACGTATCGTTACAATTTGCCCTGATTCTCCCGCGCCCCGTTTTATTCCAATATCCGGTAATCCCCCTGGGCGGCCCGGGCCAGACGCTGGACCTTCTCCCGGTTCAGCTCCTCCTGCAGGTCCCCGATGATCCGGTTGGACACCAGGAAGCCCCGGGGTGTCAGGCACCAGCCGGTTTCCGTCTGCCGGGCCAGGCCGTGGGCGGCGCAGTTTTCCAGAATGGCCGCCAAAGGGGCAAAGCGCTGGCGGAACCGGTTCTCGAACTCCCGGATGTCGATGCCCCGGGCGGTCCGCAGCCGCAGCATGATATACTCCATCTCCCGCTCCTGGGGGGAGATGCGCTCGCTTTCCGCCAGGTCCAGCCGGCCGGCTATGTACCCGTCCAGGTCCCGGGTGTATCCATACCGCACGCCGCCGAAGTCGGAGTAAGCCCCGGGGCCGAAGCCCGCGTACTCCTCCAGCATCCAGTATTTCAGGTTGTGCCGGGACTCATAGCCCGGCTGGGCGAAATTGGAAATCTCATACTGCGCATACCCGTTCTGGGTCAGCAGCTCCACGGCATAGAGGTACATATCCGCCTGCAGGTCCCCGTCCGGCAGGTTCAGGCTCTCCCGCCGGTCATACAGAGGCGTCCCCTCCTCCAGCTTCAGCCCGTAGCAGGAGATGTGCCGGGGAGCCAGCACCAGGGCGTCGGCCAGGGTGTTTTCCCACTGCTCCATAGTCTGGTCCGGCAGACCGTAGATCAGGTCCAGGCTGATGTTGTCCAGCCCGGCCTTGCGGCAGGCGGCCACGGCGTCCTTCACCTGCTGCCAGGTGTGAACCCGGCCCAGCCGCCGCAGGGTCTCGTCATCCGAGGACTGCACCCCCAGGGAGATGCGGTTGAAGCCCGCCCGGCGCAGGGCCCGCAGAGCCCGCCAGTCCCCGGCACTGTCGGGGTTGGCCTCCAGGGTGATCTCCGCCCGGTCCCAGACCCGGCACTGCTTCTTCATGGTTTTCAGCAGGGCAATAAGCCGCTTGTGGCCCAGATAGCTGGGGGTGCCGCCGCCGAAATAGACGGTGTCCACCCGGTGGTTCTGCATCTGGGGGGCCACCTCGGTGATGTGCCGGGCCAGGGCCGCGGCATAGGCATCCATCTTCTCCTCGCTGTGCGGCAGGGAGTAAAAATCGCAATAGGCGCACTTGGCCTTGCAGAAGGGAATGTGCAGATACAGGCCCAGGGGGCGGTTGCGGTCGATCACAGGCTTTTTCATATCAGTTCTCCTTGGGTGGCAGGATGGTCACCGCGTCAAACGGACAGTTGACCTTGCAGGACCGGCAGCCGATGCACCGCTCCAGGTCCACGGTATACAGGCCGTCAGGCTGCAGCACGATGCAGTCCATGACGCAGAACATGGTGCAGTAGCCGCAGCCGGTGCAGTTAACGGGGTCGATAACGGCGCGGCTGCAGCGCTTGCGTCCGAAGGGATGCGCGGGATCGTACATAAAGGGGCACCTGCCTTTAAGGTATTTTCTATAATAGTATAGCGGCTTCGGCGGAATTTTTCAAGCCGGGATAAAATTTCCGCCGCCGGGCAGACTATAGGCGAAAGGATGTGCTGCAATCATGGACATGTCACCCCAGGAATATCAGGCCTACGTCAAGGGCATGCAGAAGAAGTCCCCCCTTCTGAAGGATATGGCCCTGGCCTTTGTCATCGGCGGGTCCATCTGCGTGGTGGGCCAGCTGATCCAGACCGGCTGGCTGATGCTGCTGCCCCGGGACGACGCCTCCTCCGCCACCTCCATCAGCCTGGTGTTTCTGTCGGCCCTGTTCACGGGCCTGAACCTGTATAATAAGCTGGCCCGGTTCGGCGGGGCCGGTACCCTGGTGCCCATCACGGGCTTCGCCAACGCCGTGGTATCCCCGGCCATGGACTTCCGGGCCGAGGGCCTGGTCACCGGCATGGCCGCCAAAATGTTCCTGATCGCGGGGCCGGTGATCGTATTCGGCACCGCCGCCAGCGTGGTTTACGGCGTGATCCTGTGGCTGCTGGGGGGATGATCCCCGAAAGCCTCCCAAATAAACTGCCGGAGCCGGGCTTACGCCCGACTCCGGCAGTTTATCGTTTCCTTTACCCGTGCATGGGGCAGCCGTGGGAGGTGGGGCCCCGGCGCTGGGCACGGACCTGGATCATCTCACCGGCGATGCTGACGGCGATCTCCTCCGGCGTCACCGCCAGGATGGGGGTGCCGATGGGGGTGTGCACCAGGTCGATGGAGGACTGGGGGATGCCCGCCTCCAGCAGCCGCTGGTTCACCGAAGCCGTTTTCCGCCGGGAGCCGATGACCCCCACATAGGCGAAGGGGCCCCGGAGGGTCTGCTCCTCCACCTGGAAATCCCGGACATGGCCGCTGGTCATGATGACCACAAAGTCCTCGTCGGTGATGGTCAGATAGTCGGAAATGCGGGTGAAATCCCCGCAGATCACCTGCTCCGCCGTGGGGAACAGCCGGGTGTTGGCCAGCTCCGGCCGGTCATCGAACACCACCGGACGGAAGCCGATGGTGGTCAGCAGGGGGCACAGGGCCTGGGAGATATGCCCCGCGCCGAACAGCAGGGCCCGCTGACCGATGGGCAGAGGCAGGGAGATATACCCCGCCGCCATGGAGAAGCCCGGGGTCCGCAGGGCCTGGGCGGTATCCTCCGGCAGGCTGCCGGAAACCACGCTCTCCCGGTCCAGCAGCGCCGGGGCAGAGCCGTCCTCCGCCAGCACCAGCCAGCCGGCGGTGTGGCGGTTCAGCAGTGCCAGGGCCCGGCTGGCGGTTTCGCTCCACAGGGGATCCTCCGCCGGGATAAACTGGAAATGGGCGGTAACGTCGCCGCCGCAGACCATACCGATGTCCCGCTCCGGGGCCTGGTGCAGGGGGAACTCCCGGATGCAGGAGCGGCGCTGGGCCAGCAGCTGCTGGCTCAGCTGGATGCTGCGGCCCTCCACCGCGCCGCCGCCGATGGTGCCCACCAGGCGGCCCTCCGCCCCCACCAGCATCTGTGCCCCGGCCTTCCGGGGCGCGCTGCCCCGGTCGGCGATGAGGGTCACCAGCACCGTGTCCCGGTGCTTTTCTACCTCGTAAAACAGCTGGGAGAAAATCTGCTCCATGGGGTCAGCTCTCCTTCCAGGCCCGGGTCTCGGCCAGCAGCCACTGCTGCCAGGCGTCCAGGCCCAGGCCGGTTTTGGCGGAGATGGGGAAAATCTTCAGATTGGGGTTGCGGCGGTGGGCATACTCCACCACCTTGTCCATGTCGAAGTCGAAATAGGGCAGCACGTCGATCTTGTTGATGATCAGAGCATCGCACACCGTGAAGATCAGGGGGTATTTCAGGGGCTTGTCGTGGCCCTCGGGCACGGAGAGGATCATGGCGTTCTTCACGGCGCCGGTGTCGAACTCCGCCGGGCACACCAGATTGCCCACATTCTCCAGCACCACCAGGTCCAGGTCCTCCGTCCCCAGCTCCTGCAGGCCCTGCTCCGTCATGCCCGCGTCCAGGTGGCACATACCACCGGTGTGCAGCTGGATGGAGCGGACCCCTGCGCCCGCCATGGCGGCGGCGTCCACGTCGGAGTCGATGTCGGCCTCCATAACGCCGATGCGCAGCTGATCCTTCAGCCCCTCCACGGTGCGCAGCAGGGTGGTGGTCTTGCCGCTGCCGGGGGAGGACATCAGATTCAGCAGAAAGGTCCCCTGGCCCTTCAGCTGTTGGCGGACCCGGTCCGCCTCCCGGTCATTATCGGCAAAAACGCTTTCCTTTACCTGGATGATCTTGTATTGGTCCATAAGAGCGCCTCATTTCTGTGGATTTTTCAGCAGTATACCACATTCCCGGCGGATATGCAAACCCTTCGCCGGAAAATACGGCCCGCTCCCGGACCGTCAGCGTCCCCCAACGGCGATCCCGTTACCCGTCACGCCGTATCCCTTCATCCGAATCCCGCACTTCGGCGAATGAATCAATCACCCTTTTTGCGCAGTGGCCGGACGGACGGCGGAGCCTTCGCAGGGCGCTGGCTTCGATCTGACGGGCCTGCTCCCGGGTCATCCCCAGCTGCGCCGCTCCATTCAGGAGCTGGAGGACAGCGCGGCCTATATCGACTGGAAGCAGAATTTCTATGACGAGGTTCTGTCCGGCCAGCGCCCCTACGAAAGCAGCCTCATCCAGGCGGACCCATAAACAAAAGCGAGGCTTCCCCGGAAGCCCCGCTTTTACTTGGCTCTCCCTCTGGGAGAGGTGTCACCGAAGGTGACTGAGAGGGCCTGCAAGCCCTTTTGAACAGTTTTGGTTGTTACCCCTCCCGGCGGAACACGTCCTCAAACTCCTGGGCGGTCATGGTCTCATGCTGCAGCAGGAACTGGGCCACCTGGTCCAGCTGGGGGCGATACCGCTCCAGGATCTCCCGGCAGCGGCCATAGGCCTCGTCCATGATGCGGCGGATCTCCTGGTCCATCTCCGCCGCCGTCTCCTCGGAATAGGGGCGGGTCTGGGCCATGGACTTGCCGATGAACACCTCGTCGTGTCCGGCGTCGAAGGCCACATTGCCCATGCGGTCGGACATGCCGTAGGTCCCCACCATCTTCCGGGCCATCTGGGTGGCCCGGCTGATATCGCTGGAAGCGCCGGTGGAGATATCCCCCAGCACCAGCTGCTCCGCCGCCCGGCCGCCCAGCAGCCCGGCGATGTTGTCCAGCAGATAGCTGCGGGACAGGTACGACCGGTCCTCGTCCGGCAGATAGATGGTCATGCCCCCTGCCTGGCCCCGGGGCACGATGGTGATCTGGTGCACCGGGTCCAGATCCGGCAGAGCGTGCATCACCACGGCGTGGCCCGCCTCGTGATAGGCGGTGAGCCGCCGCTCATGCTCGGGGATCACCCGGCTGCGCTTCTCCGGCCCGGCGATGACCTTGATCACGGACTTCTGCAGATCGTCCATGGTGATGGCCTTCTCGTCCCGCCGCCCGGCCAGCAGAGCCGCCTCGTTCAGCAGGTTTTCCAGGTCCGCCCCGGTGAAGCCGGAGGTACCCTTGGCCAGCTTGTCCAGGTCCACGTCCTCCGCCAGGGGCTTGTTCCGGGCGTGAACGGCCAGGATGTCCCGCCGGCCCTTGATATCCGGCAGTCCCACATAGACCTGCCGGTCAAAGCGGCCGGGCCGCAGCAGGGCCGGGTCCAGAATGTCCACCCGGTTGGTGGCCGCCAGGACCACCACGCCCTCGTTGGCGGCGAAGCCGTCCATTTCCACCAGCAGCTGGTTCAGGGTCTGCTCCCGCTCGTCGTGGCCGCCGCCCAGGCCGCTGCCTCTCTGGCGGCCCACGGCGTCGATCTCGTCGATGAAGACGATGGCGGGGGAATTCTGCTTGGCCTGGTGGAACAGATCCCGCACCCGGCTGGCGCCCACGCCCACATACATCTCCACAAAGTCGGAGCCGGAGATGGACAGGAATTTCACCCCCGCCTCACCGGCCACGGCCTTGGCAAGCAAAGTCTTGCCGGTACCCGGAGGGCCCACCAGCAGCACGCCCTTGGGAACGCGGGCCCCCAGGGCCAGATACTTGTCCGGCTGGCGCAGGAACTCCACGATCTCCCGGAGCTCCTCCTTCTCCTCGTCCTCACCGGCCACGTCCTGGAAGGTGACCTTGCTGTCCTGAGGCGCGGCCTGCACCCGGGCGTCTCCGAAGTGGGACATCCGGTCCTGGGCCCCGCCGGGGCCTGCCCCGGTCATCCGGGCCATCAGGTTCATCAACAGGATGAACCCCAGGATCACCAGCACATACGGCAGCAGAATCTGCAACCAGTTGGTGGAGTGGTCGGCGTGATAGGTATAGTCCCGGATGATGCCCTGGTCGTGCTGCTCCTGCACCAGGTCGTTCAGATCGTCGTAAAACACCTGAAAGTCATACAGGTCGCAGCTGACGGTGCTGCCGTCGGACAGCTTGGCGGTGAGCCGGGTGTCACTGATGGCGAATTCCTGCACCTTTTCGTCCAGAAACAGCTGCCGCACCTGTGCATAGCTGACGGCGTCCTGACTGCGCAGGCCCGAGGCCAGGTAATACACCAGGCACACGGCCAGCAGCACCAGCAGGACGGCCCCCCAGCTGAATCTTCTTTTGTTGGCGGTCAAATAAAGGCCCCCCTCTCTTTTAATGGATCACCCGGACGCCCCGCCAGCTGTTGTCCGGCAGCACCGATATCCCCATCATCACCCGCGCCCGGATGTTGTCCACGGAGATATACGGCTGCTTCCAGAAGCGGGCGTCGTTGGAGCCGGTGCGGTTGTCGCCCATGAAGAACACGCAGCCCTCCGGCACCAGGAAACTGGCGCTGCACTGGGTGATGCCCTGCCGCGGCAGGTACGACTCGTCCAGCATCTCGCCGTTGATATAGGTGTACCCGTCCTGGAAGGTGATCTCGTCCCCGGGCAGGCCCACCACGCGCTTGACCAGCAGTTTGCCCAGCTCATCGCTCCAGAAGGTGACGATGTCCCCCCGCTGGGGCATGGGGTCCGACACCGCATACGGCAACTGCCACGAAATCAGCAGCGTGTCCTCGGGGATGGTGGTCTCCATGGAGCCGGAGGGCACCCAGCTCAGCTGGAAGATCACCTTGAACAGCACCACGATGACCGCCACGGTGACGATCAGATATCCCCAGTTGTTCCAGAAGCCGCCCCGGGACTCCGGGGCCAGGCGCTTGCCCCCTACGGGGCGGTTTTCATGTTCCTCCATGGCGATGCTCCTCCCTTCGCTCCCCCTCTGGCGGATTGGAATTACTTGCTATAGACCTCCGGCTTCAGCACGCCGATATAGGGCATGTTGCGGTACTGCTGGCAATAGTCCAGGCCGTAGCCCACCACGAACTCGTCGGGCACCACAAAGCCGGACAGGTCGGCGGTGATGGCCTTCTCCCGGCGGGCGGGCTTATCCAGCAGGGTCACGATGGTGATGCTCTTGGCCCCCTTGGCCAGCATATAGTCCTTCAGAAAGGCCAGGGTGTTTCCGGAGTCCAGAATGTCCTCCACCACGATGATGTCCCGGCCGGAGATGTCCCGCTGCAGGTCCCGGGTGATCTGGACGGAGCCGGAGGACTTGGTGGCGTTTTTGTACGAGGACAGGCCGATGAACTCCACCTCGCTTTTCAGCTGAGCGGCCCGGACCAGGTCCGCCATAAAGATGAAGCAGCCGTTGAGAACGCCCACAAACAAGGGGTTCTTGTCGTGGAACCGGTCATACAGCTGGTCGCCCAGCTCCCGGGTGCGGTTGCGGATCTCGTCCTCGGTGATGAGGACCTTCAGGATATCCTGATCCATGTTGCTCTTAGCCATTGCGGTTTCCTCCATTTGTTGTTACGGTGATCTCCATATTTTGGCCGGACTCCTCCGGCAGAAATTCCATGTCCGTGCCCACGCCCCACACGGCGGCGGGCCGGTCCCCGACGCACAGCACCGGGACGCGCTGCCGCAGCTCCGGAGGGACTCCCCGGTCCGCCAGCAGGCGCTTGACGCTGCGCCCGCCCCGGCTGCCGGGCAGGGTCAGCCGGTCGGCCCCCCGATAGGGCCGCACGGAAAGCGCACCGTTTATCTTATCACAGTTCAGCCGGATTGCATCCCTTTTTTGTGAAAAATTTCCCATGGTTTTCCGGACGGAAATTGTGTATTCTCCCCAAAAATTCTCCCCCGGCTCCAGGGGCATGGGCCCCAGGGGCGGCTCCGACGGCAGCAGGGTCAGCTTTCCGTCCCGGCACACGGCGCAGGCCCCGGCCGGCAGGGTCAGCATACCGCCCCCCTCCAGCAGATCGGACAGCGCCCGGTAGTGGGCGGCGGTGAAGTCCTTCTTCCCCACCGGCAGCCGCTCCGCCAGCAGGCGCAGGGCCCGCAGCCGCAGCACCTCCGGCGCTGACCGCAGCCGCTCCCGCCCGGCGGTAAGCCCCGCCGCAGGCAGATAGTCCGCCGCCAGGGAATCCAGAAATGCGTCCTCCTGCCGCAGCAGCTCCGCCGTGCGGCAGATGTTGGCGGCGGCCCCGTCGTGAAGCTCCGCCAGCCGGGGCATGACCTCCCGGCGCAGCAGGTTCCGCCGCAGGGCGGTGTCCCGGTTTGTCTCGTCCTCCACGTGGGACAGGCGGTGGATTTCCAGGTATGTCTCGATGTCCTCCCGGGAGGTTTCCAGCAGGGGACGGACGATCCGGCCCCGCACCGGGGGGATCCCCGCCAGGCCCTGCATCCCGGTGCCCCGGACCAGGTTCAGCACCACCGTCTCCGCCTGGTCGGCGGCGTGGTGGGCGGTGGCGATGCGCTGGGCCCCCAGCCGGTCCGCCGTGCGGCGGAAGAAGTCGTACCGGGCCATGCGCCCGGCCTCCTCCAGCCCCACGCCCCGCTCACGGGCCAGGGCGGGCACGTCCGCCCGCTCCACCGTCAGGGGAACGTCCAGCTCCCGGCACAGCTCCCGGACAAAGTCCACGTCCCGGTCCGCCGTGGGCCGCTGGCCGTGGTTCAGGTGGGCCGCCGCCACGGTGAAATCCCGGGGCATGGCGGCCAGATAGTGCAGCAGGCACACGGAGTCCCGCCCGCCGGACACGGCCACCAGCATCACCCCGCCGGAAGGCGGCAGCATATGCCACCGCTCCATAAACGGGCGCAGGTCCATCAGTTCTCCTCCTGATAGCGGTTTTCCAGGGTGCCGAAGGAGGTGTATTCCGGCAGCCACCGCAGCTCCACCTTGCCGGTTTCCCCGTGGCGGTTTTTGGCCACGATGCACTCGGCAATGTTGCGTTTTTCGGAATCGGAATTGTAATAATCGTCCCGGTACAGGAACATCACGATGTCCGCGTCCTGCTCGATGGCGCCGGACTCCCGGAGGTCGGACAGCATGGGCCGCTTATCGTCCCGCTTCTCGTTGGCACGGGACAGCTGGGACAGGCACAGCACCGGCACCTGCAGCTCCTTGGCCATGATCTTCAGCATACGGCTGATGTCCGACACCGCCTGCTGGCGGTTTTCGCCGCTGTAGCCCTTGCCTCCGGCGGAGGTCATCAATTGCAGGTAGTCGATGACCACCAGGCCCAGGTCGTCCAGCCGCCGGCACTTGGCGTTCATATCCGCCACCGTCAGCAGGGGATTGTCGTCAATGCGGATGTCCAGGCGGCTGAGGGTGGAAGCCCCCTCGGCAATGCGGACCCAGTCGCTCTCCCGCAGGTTCCCGGTGATCAGCCGGGTGTTGTCGATAAGCCCCTCCCCGGCCAGCAGCCGGGTCACCAGCTGCTCCCGGGACATTTCCAGGGAGAACACGGCCACGGTTTTCCGGCTGGCCTTGGCGGCGTTCACCGCCACGTTCAGGGCCATACTGGTCTTGCCCATACCGGGACGGGCGGCCAGCAGCAGCAGGTCCGACTTGTTCAGACCGTTGATCTTCCGGTCCACGTCGGAAAAACCGGTGGTCAGGCCCGGCATGGTCTCGCCGCCTGCGGCGGTAAGCTCCCCCAGCCGTTCCAGCACCGCCTGCAACACCATGCTGATGGGCACCATGTTCTGGCCGCTGCGGCCCCGGCGGATGGCATAAATTTTCTGCTCCGCCGCCTCCAGAACGGCGTTGGCCTCGCCGGTGCCCTCCTGAACCATGGCGGTGATGTCCGCCGCGGCGGAGGCCACCGCCCGCAGCAGGGCCTTTTCCCGGACGATCTTCACATACTCCATGACGTTGGCGCTGGTGGGGGTCACCTCCATCAGCTGGACCAGATACCCCCGGGTGTCGTCGGTATACAGGCCGCTGCGCTCCATCTCCCCGGCCACGGTAACGCCGTCGATGGGCTTGGAGTACACGAACATGGAATAGATGGTCTCGAAAATCTCCCGGTTCTGGCGCAGGTAGAAGTCCTCGGGCTGGAGCTTGTCCATGACGTCCTTGACGCAGTCGGCGTCGATGAGCATGGAGCCCAGCACCGCCTGCTCCGCCTCCGGGGAGTGGGGCGCCTGGCGGATCAGTAATTCATCCATGGAAAAAGCTCCTTTCGTCGGGTACTTTTGCTCCCGGTTACTTGGCCTCGCAGACCAGAACGTTCACCAGGCCGCTGATCTCATAGCCCAGCTTGGCCTTGACCTGATAGCTGCCGAAGGACTTGATGGCGTCCGGCAGCACCAGCTTCTTGCTGTCCAGCTCCAGGCCGAACTGCTCCTTCAGGGCGGCGGAGATCTCCTTGGTGGTGACAGAGCCGAACAGCTTGCCGCCCTCGCCGCCCTTGCAGGGGATCTTCACCTGGATGCCCTTGAGCTGCTCGGCGATGGCCTGTGCCGCCGCCTTGGCCTCGGCGTCGGCCTTGGCCTTGGCCTTTTCCTGCAGGCGCATGGTGTTCATGGCGTCAGCGGTGGCGGGAATGGCGTCGCCCTTGGGTAGCAGGAAGTTGCGGGCATAGCCCTCGGCCACCTCGATCATCTGGCCCTTCTTGCCCTTGCCCCGGATATCCTTCTGCAAAATCACTTTCATGGTTGGTTCCTCCTATTTGCTATATTACTTTTCAAAATACTCGTCAATGGCCCGCAGCAGCGCCGTCCGGGCCACGGCGATATCGGGGACGTTCAGCTGCCCCCCGGCGGTGGTGGAATTACCGCCGCCGCCCAGAGCCTCCACAATGACCTGCACGTTGACCTCCCCCAGGGACCGGGCGGAGATATACACCCCCTGGTCCTTGGGATACAGGACGAAGGAGGCCCGGATGCCCTTCAGGGTCAGTAGCTCATCGGCGGCCTTGGCGGCCGTGACCCGGTCGCAGGTGGTGTCCAGCGCCGCCACCGCCAGGTCCCCGTGATACAGCTGGGCCTGCCGGATGATGTCGTACCGGGCGATCATGGACTTCAGGTCCCCCTGGAACATCCGCTGCACGTCGGAGGTATCGGCCCCGGCCCGGCGCAGATACGCCGCCGCCTCAAAGGTGCGGCCGCCGGTGCGGTTGGTGAAGTTCTTGGTGTCCAGCACGATACCCGCCAGCAGGGCCTCCGCCTCGCATTTGAGGATGTCCCCCGGCTCCACCAGGTACTGCAGCAGCTCCGTCACCAGCTCCGAAGCCGATGAGGCGTAGGGCTCGTGATAGTTCAGGGCCATTTTCTCGATATAGCTGCTGCCCCGGCGGTGGTGGTCGATGACCGCCACCCGGTTGCAGGTCTCCAGCAGCTGCTCGGACTCCACGCTGCCGGGGCGGTTGGTATCCACCACCACCAGCAGGGTGCCGGGCTGCACCTTCAGAAACGCCTCGCTGCCGGTGAGGAAGGCCCCGTGATACTCCGGCTGCTCCACCAGCTTGCGCAGGATGGGGTGGGCGGCGTTGTTCTCGGTGTCGATGACGATCTGGCATTTCTTTCCCCGCTTGCGGGCGATGCAGCACACGCCTGCCGCCGCGCCCAGGGAGTCCATGTCCGCATAGCTGTGGCCCATGACGTACACCTGCCGGGCGTCGTCCATCAGCTCGCCCAGGGCGTTGGCCATGACCCGGGACTTCACCTTGGTGCGCTTTTCGGTGCTCTTGGCCCGGCCGCCGTAAAACTGGAAGTTCAGCCGGTCCTTCACCACCGCCTGGTCGCCGCCCCGGCTCAGAGCCATCTCCAGGGCCAGGGACGCGTTTTTGAACAGGGCGTCGAAGCTGTCGGCGTCCCGGCCCACGCCGATGGACAGGGTAGCCGCCACGCCGCCGGCCGCCACCTCCCGCACGGTATCCAGCACGGCGAAGCGGTGCTGGGCATAGTCGGAATAGCTGCGCTCCTCGAACACGAACAGATACCGGTCCCGGTCATAGTGCAGCATCAGGCCGTCGGCCCCGGCGGACCACTGATCCAGTTTCTCCTCCAGCTGGGCCAGCACCGCCGAGCGCTTGCTCTCCGGGCAGGCCTTCATCAGGTCCTCGTAGTTATCCACCATCAGGATGGCCACCACCGGCCGGGTCATCTGTAAGGTCTGGCGCAGCTGTTCGGAGTCGGTGACGTCCATCCAATAGGTGGTGGCCATGGTGGCGGGGGTATCCGGCGTGGGGCGGGTCAGACCGCCGTACACCCGATAGATCCGGTGGTTCCACACCACGTGCTCCGGGCACTCGTTTTTCCCCTCCATCAGCCAGCGGACGGAGAAGGTGGGCACCACGGCGTTGAGGTGGGCGTCAAACACGCCCTCCTTCTGCTCCGTCAGAGCCAGGAAGCCGTCGTTGCACCACACCACGGCCTGGGTGTCCATGTCGAACACCATCATCGGAAGCGGGGCAAAGAGCATATTGCTGGACCGGGCGGAGTCCATGCCCCCGGTGAAGCGGTCCATGTACTGGCGCATGCTCTGCTGCACGGAGCGGCTGCGCCGCCGGGCGATGATCAGCAGCACCACCGCCGCCGCCCCCTCGCCGATGGCCAGCCGCACGTCGAAGGGGATGGCCGCCAGGGCAAACAGCACCAGGCATATGAAATACAGGGTAATGTTGGTGCGCAGGATATTGGTGAGCTTTTTGTTCAAGGGTGTTCCCTCCCTCAGGCATACAGATCCACTTTACAATAGCTGATTTTTTATTATAGCATATCTTCCCGCCGTTCACAATGGATTTTCCGGGGATTTTTTGCCCCTGTCGAAGGCCCGGGGAAAAAAGCGAAGGGAAACACTGTACAAACCCGGATGAATGTGCTATACTGTGTATAACCGTTCCGGCCCACAGGCCGGAGACGGACGTTTTTGTATGCTGAGCGGGGGCGGCGGGCCCTCGCGTTCATGTATAGCCGGGACGCGCCGGAGGTCCACTCCCTCCCTGCGCCTCCCTCCCCTTTACCACCACGGCAGACGGGCGCCCTTTCCGGACGCCGGCGGCGATACAGGGCCGCCGGGCGGACGGATGCGTCCCGGTTTTGGTGCGCCCATTTTCCGGCGCACAGCCCTGGGGGAAAGGGCCGCACCATCCCATCAAATACTGAATTTCTAAAAGGAGAATCATCTGAAAATATGGCAGAAAAACTGAAAATCATCCCCCTGGGCGGTCTCAACGAGATCGGCAAGAACATGACCGCCTATGAGTACGGCGGCGAGATCATCGTGGTGGACTGCGGCATGGCCTTCCCCGGCGACGATATGTACGGCATCGACTGCGTGATACCGGACGTGTCGTATCTGGTGAAGAACAAGTCCCGTCTGCGGGGCCTGTTCATCACCCACGGCCACGAGGACCACATCGGGGCCATCCCCTATGTCCTCAAGCAGATCAACCTGCCCATTTACTGCACCCGCTTCACCGCCGGGCTGATCCGGCTGAAGCTCCAGGAGCACCGCCTGCTGGACAGCACGAAGCTGGTGACCGTGGAGGCCGGGCAGACGGTGAAGGCCGGAAAGTTCCAGGTGGAGTTCATCCATGTGAACCACTCCATCGCCGACTCCGTGGCCTTCGCTATCCACACCCGCATGGGCACCGTGGTCCACACCGGAGACTTCAAGATCGACTCCACCCCCATCGACGGGGAGGTCATCGACCTGGCCCGGTTCGGCGCTCTGGGCAAGGAGGGGGTCCTGGCCCTGCTGGCGGACTCCACCAACGTGGAGCGCCCGGGCTATACCATGAGCGAGCGCACCGTGGGCAAGACCTTCATCCGGCAGTTCACCGGGTGCAAAAAGCGCATCATCGTCACCACCTTCGCCAGCAACGTCCACCGCATCCAGCAGGTCATCGACGCCGCCGCCGCCTGCGGGCGGAAGGTAGCCGTCACCGGCCGCAGCATGGAGAACATCATGAAGGTGTCCACGGAGCTGGGCTATATGAAGCTGCCCAAGGGCACGGTGATGGACATCAACCGCATCAAGGGCCTGCCGCCTCAGCAGCAGGTGATCATCACCACCGGCAGCCAGGGCGAGGAGATGAGCGCCCTGTACCGCATGGCCTTCTCCACCCACAAGCAGATCGACATCGGCCCCCAGGACAAGGTCATCATCTCCGCCTCCGCCATCCCCGGCAACGAGGTGACGGTGGGCCGGGTCATCAACGAGCTGTTCCGCAAGGGAGCCGACGTGGTGTATGACAAGGCGGACATGCTGCACGTGTCCGGCCACGCCTGCCAGGAGGAGCTGAAGATCATCCACGCCCTGACCAAACCCCGCTTCTTCATCCCCCTCCACGGGGAGCAGCGGATGCTGCAGATCCACAAGCGGGTGGCGGAGTCCATGGGCATGGACCCCAACAACATCTGCGTGGCTGAAAACGGCTCCGTCATTGAGCTGACCACCAAACACATGAAGTGCGAGGCCTCCGTTCCCGCCGGCGAGGTCTTTGTGGACGGCTCCGGGGTAGGCGACGTGGGAGCCGTGGTCCTCAACGACCGGAAGCTCCTGGCCGAGGACGGCATGGTGGTCATTGTGCTGCCCATGTCCTCCCACAATCACCAGTTGCTGTGCCAGCCGGAGATCGTCACCCGGGGTTTTGTATATGTGAAGGAGTCCGAGGAGCTGCTGCAGGAGCTGCGGGACATTGCCCAGAACGCCGTGGACGGTATGTCCGCCCGGCGGCGGAAGGATCAGGGCGAGGTCTGCAAAACCGTGCGCGCCGCCGTCAGCAGCTATCTGTTCAAGCACACCAAGCGAAGCCCCATGGTGATTCCCATGGTGACCATGCTGTGACAGACTTTTTGTGGGGTTTTTAACTGATTAGCGACTAAAACTAAAATTCCCGTCGGGTATACCGACGGGAATTTTTTGCTTTATAGCATAAATTTTTTCTTTTATTCGGTTTGTTGGATGTATCCGGTGGAGAGAAGGGAGGAGAGGAAGCGGTCGAAGGAGGGAGCGATGGTGGATTCTGGTGTTTTGTACAATTCGGACGCCTGTTTTATGATTTCTTCTGTGGAAAGTCCATCAAGAATTTTTGAAAAAAAGTAAGCACCGGTGGAATTGATCCCCTCTACATACGGGACGCGGCCACGGGCGGGGCCGGTGGCCACCAGGAAATCTTCATCGCAGATTTTCGTAAGAATTACGCCGGGAATAACGGTATATTTCATAATAAATCACCATTTTTGAGAACAATTTTGCGTTTATAGAGTCAGTGGAAATCAGGGGAATCCAGGTAGATTTGCAGGGTTTTCCGGCACAATTTGGCAGATTCGATATCGCCGCGGTTTTTCAGGAGCCAAACCGGCGTTTTCAGCATTTTTTCTGCGATACGACAGGCGGTTTTTGCTTCCTGTTCGGTATTGCAGTCAAAAAGGAACTGGGAAAAGACTTTTCCGGCGGATTCGTGAACGGTCAGGCGTGTGATTTCGTTGGAATCGGACTGTTCCAAGACAATAATTCCGCCTAATTTAGCGGTCAGATGTTGAGACATGTTCTCTTTGCCTGTCCAGGGAGAAGTTGTGACGAATACTTCGTCATTTTCTATATATACAATGGGTTTATCCCCATTTATGATCTGAATTTCATCGGGACAGAGAAGTTTCCAGAGGCAATAGTGGGTGGACTTGCCGGTGCCGCTGGGGGCGGTAATAAGCCAAGCCCGGTCCTTCCAGATAAAGGAAACCGCATGGAACACGATGCGGTCGAAAACCGTGATGGCAGAGGAGATGGCGGGGCAGAGTTCCATATATTCCACATAATACGCGGGGGAATCCGGCGGGTAAATTCTGGAAGCTGCCTGAAGCCGCCGGGGGGAAATTTCCACGGCGGGAATGTCCCGGTCATTGGCGGGACAGGGCGGGATAAGGGGGGATGTCCCGGTATTTTTTTCCAGGTAGGGAGAAAAATACGGATAGTATTCATCATATTGGGTGGTGACGTCCACAGGGACGCCAGCCAGGTCGAGACGAAATTTCATAAGCGTTATTTTGGGGGGGTGTGGGTGGTTGGGGCCCTCTCAGTCACCTTCGGTGACAGCTCTCCCAGAGGGAGAGCCAAGAGAGGGATGGATGGAAGAAAGCGGGGGGATGGGATGCCATCCCCCCGCTTGGGGTTTTTGCTCAGCCTGGGGTTTGCTCAGCCGATGATGTTGCCGTACTGGTCCACGACGACCTTGGTGCCGTCGGGGAGGGTCATAGCATAGCGGCCATCGCCGATGCTGAGAATACCCGTATTGCTGGGCACCTTTTCCTGAGTGCCCACAATGACTTCCTGGAGCTCAGGAGGGATAAAAGTTTCGTTCATGGGTTTCTCCTTTCCTCACTCCCAAATGGCGCGGGTGTTGTAATGCAGGGTGTGGGTGACGCCGTGGACTTCGGTGCCGTCCAGGGTGACCCAATAGGGGGTGACCTCCAGAGTGCCGGTGCCGGAGAGGCTCTTATCAGCCAGCATGAGCTTGGCGTCACGGGCCGCGCCGAACAGGTTGGCGGGAGTCTTGAAGATCAGGTAACGGCTGGCGTAGGAGACGTCAACCTTCTGGTCACCAACGATGAAGCCGGAGGCCTGATAGTTGGGGTTATCCACGGCAGAGATCAGGGTGACGCCACGGAGACGGAACAGGCCGGTGCGGCTGTAATCCAGATCCAGATAGGAGTCGCTGACGTACTTGGCGTAGATGGTGGTGTCCTGGGTGACCCGGTTCAGGTCAGCGGGGGTGGTGTAAGCCTGGTCGGCGAACCAACCGGCAAAGACCTTGCCGGCGGGGGCCTGGTAGGCCACCTGGTCACGGACGCCGGTACCGGCAGAAACGGTAAGCTCGTAGGTCTTGGCCGCATCCACCACGGTGACGGTGACGTTCTCCACGGCGGGGGTGTCGGCAGCGATGGGCGTACCGTCGGCGCAGTAGCTATCCATCAGCAACAGCTGAGCAGACGCATTTGCCGCAGGAGTCTTGCATTCAGCGGCGCGGTCATAGCTATCGCTAACGCCGGGCTGGCTATTGCCAGGGCCGTTATAGGTGACCGTGCGGGTGGTGCCGTTGGTGACCTCCACACCGTCCAGGGTGACCCAGTAGGGGTAATAGGTGAAGGACTCGCCTGCGGTCTGCCACTTACTTTCCTTGCTCACACCGTAGCACAGCATGAAGCCAAACTTATCGGTGGGAACCAGGCTACTGGCGGTATACACGTCCGTGGTCGTGTCCTTCTTGGTGATGGAAACATTGCTGAAGGCCACCGAGCCGGAAACAGCGCCGATCTGGGTTACTTCGCGATTGTCCACAATATCCGTATAGGTAGTCTGGTCTGCCTTGGTCCGCTCATCATCCAGATAGAAGCCGACCTCGGCGTAGTTGCTACGGTCGATGGCGGAAACCATATAGAGGCCGACAACATCCATCTTGTAGCCGGTGTCCTCATAGTGGCCATTGCCGTACAGGACCTTGGGGATCAGGTAGGTGTTGGGAACCTCCCAGATATAGTAGGTAGCGCCAGCCTGGGGAACAAAGCTGAGGCCGGTTTCGCCAGCGTTGGTGAAGGGATAAGGAGTGGTGCAGGCGGCATTGTTGAATGCGCCGCCGTAGAGGTAGCCGCTACTGACCTTGTCGGTGAGGTTGAAGCTGGCGCTGACGGTATAGGTATCCGTCCCCACCGTCTCAGCCGCACCGTTCTCGTCCATGCGGACGTGAACCACGTTGAAGGTCTGGTAGTAGGCGAACCAGACGTGCTGGTTGGAGTTGGCGGCGGTGAGGGTCACATCCACGGAGTCGCCCTTGGTCAGGTTGCTATCGTTGAGAATGTAGCTGCCGAAATAGTTGTAATTGGCCACATCCTCATAGGAAACCGTGTAGGAGTTGTTGTACTTGAGGCCAGTGGAACCGTTCTCTTCGTGGTAAGTAGCGGGCTTGACCTGCTTGGCCAGGGCGGGAGACTCCACCACGGCGCCGTTTTCGTTGATGGGCTGGCCCTGGTCATTGACCAGATAGTAGTGGACCAGGATGTTGCCGCCGCCCACAGTGACCTTGGGAACCGGGAAGGTGCCCACGGTGTCCTCGCCCAGGTAGTTCTTATAGCTGAAGGTGGCGCTTTCATTGGCATCCAGTACCTCACCGGTGGGGGGATTGTAGCCCTCCTTAACGGTGACCTTGTACTTCATGATGGGGTTGTCACCCTCGCGGACGTTGCCGACCGTCCAGTTGATCCGGCGAGCGTCGGCATCATAGGTGGCGCTGCCCTGGCTGATATAGACGTCCGCATTACCGGCGTCATAGACTGCCTTGTCGTTGGTGATGACAGGGGCGGCACCGGAGAAGCTCAGCTGGACCTTGTTGCCCATGGTATCGGCCACGGAGCCATTGGAGGCAGCGATGGCGATGCTGCCGGCAATGGCAGTAAAGGCCGCGTTCAGCTTGGTCTCCACGTCGTCGTTATTTGCGATGGCAAAATAGCCCTTGGCGGGATCGGTGGCGCAGGATTTCAGAGTGTTCTCGCCGTTGGTGCCGGCCTGGAGGGCCACAGAGAAGATGGTGGTCCCGGCGGTCTTGGCGGTGTTGGCCTCCCAGATGGTGGCTACGCCGTTGTTGGTGTTCACGCCCGATTTGAAGGTAAACGTTCCATCTGTGTTGTATGTGTAGCTACCCTTGCTAGTGTAGCTACTTCCACTGTAGTATCCGGCGTTTCCTTGGTCATGCCAGGTCTCAACCAGGAATCCACTGTTGTAGCCAATTTCAAACTTAGAGCCGCTACCAATCCTCTTCGTGTAGTCAGGGGCCGGAGTAGCCGGTGCACTTCCGTTTTTGGGAACGATAAAGGGATAGCTGAAGGTAGCCTCGCCATCGGACAGGATGACGATGTTCTTCAGATTGCCAGCGGGAGAATCAGAATCCAGCAACTGCTGAGCCGCATGGATACCGGCCTGCTGGTTGGTGCCGCCGTTGTTGCTATCGCTCTCCGGCCCGATGGCATCAATCTTGCTAATCAAGTCTGCCTTGGTGTTCTTGTCGTAAAAGTCAGTAGTTGAGCGGACATTCGTTCCATATACCACCAGGGCGATGCGAGTGGAGCTGTCCTCTGTCAGCAACTTCTCCGCAAAGGCTTGGGCGGCCTGTTTGGTGGCATACATACGGCAACTTTCGTCATACTCGTACCAGTAGTCATAATAATTACTGTGTTCTGTGTACATACTGTTGGAGTTGTCGATGACCAGAACCACATCGGAGGTGGTCTTGTAGTTCTTGCCCTGGATGCCCAGGGTGACCTCCCAGAGGTTTTCCTGGCCTTCCACGGCCTTGGCGTCCTTGTCCAGCTTGATGGAGCCCTCAGCGGGCCACACGGGCTGGGTGGACTCCGTGCCGCCGCCGGTCTCCTCGCCTTCGGCAAACGACGGCAGGGCCACCAGAGACAGGGCCATGACCAGCGCCAGCACGAGTGCCAACGCCCGTTTCCATGTTTTCATTTTCTCATTCCTCCCATTTCGTTTATTTTGGGGGCCGGGCGGCCCCAATTGACTTGGGTTTTGCAGGGACAGTTCTGGATGATGTCCATTGTACACCATTCCGATATCGTTTGCAAGAGATTTTGGGACTTGTTTGCGATATTTTTACGTCGCTTGGCATTATATCACAAAGGGGTGTCGAATGCAAGTGTATTCTGGGGATACCGGGGTGGACGGAGAGGGGCGGGGGTGGTATAATAAGGGGGATAACCAACAGATGAGGAGGTTTCTGGCCATGAACGAGAAGAAGCAGAGCGGGTATCCCCAGGAGGACCCCAGGGCGGAGCTGGAGCGGCTGATGCAGGATAAGCCGCTGAAAAGGCCGGGGGGCAAGGACCGGAAGGAGCCGCCCATCATGGCGGTGTATGCCGCGCCGGTGATCCGGGAAGAGAAATGAGCGGGTTCCGGCTTACGAGCTGCGTGTGGGAGCTGACGCTGGCGTGCTGCTTCGGGTGCCGGTACTGCGGGTCCGCCGGGGGGCGGGCCAGGGCGGACGAGCTGTCCACGGCGGAGTGTATGGACGCGGCGGAGCAGCTGGCGGACCTGGGCTGCCGGAGGGTATCGCTGATCGGGGGCGAGGTGTTCCTGCGGCGGGACTGGGCGCAGATCGCCGGGCGGCTGACCGGGCTGGGCGTCCGGGTGGACGTGATCACCAACGGGTACCTGATGTCGCCGGAGGTGCTGGAACAGCTGAAGCAGGCGGGGGTGTCGTCGGTGGCGGTGTCCATCGACGGGCCGGAGGACGTGCATGACGCCGGGCGGCAGGCCGGGAGTTTTAAGCGGGCCATGGAGGCCGTCCGGGCGCTGACGGCGGCGGGGATGCCGGTGTCGGAGATTCGCGGACACCGCCGCACCTACATCGGCGCCATGCCGGGCCGGATCATCCAGA
>OMAN01000385.1_pt1 | contig 20930 bp, 9 predicted proteins | sample 1644701 | NCBI WGS metagenome assembly OMAN01 (sample SAMEA103958124, study PRJEB25191) | human gut metagenome | biome: human-associated habitat [ENVO:00009003]; feature: intestine environment [ENVO:2100002]; material: feces | place: Germany | collected 2013/2015 | reverse complement strand
TGCCGTAGTAGCCCATGAATGACGGAATGTATAAGAGGTTACAGAGGAGCGAATACATAACTTTCTGGCTAAACTCTTCAAATCATTATTGAAACAACGTAAAGCAGATTGGTATTCTTTATAACCCGCCTCATCACTCCTCTTATTCTTTCCACTCAATATGTAAAACAGATAATCCGGATGTTCGGGAAGAACTGTTGTATGCTTATTGCGAAGTTGTGAAATGATAGTTGCTGCCGAATCCAATATTTCTACGTTCATAGGAATACCGGTTTTGGCACGGTTGTACTTCAACATATTCCCTTCCAAATTTGACTTTTCCAAATAGGCAAGATCGACAAAAGGCATTCCGCAAAATAAAAACAATAAGTTGGCAATAGCTTGTGTCCGACGCAGCTTATCAGATTGTGGGTCTTCGTTAAGTAACGTATGAAGTTCGTTTATAGGAATAGCTTTCTTCTGACGAGTGTCTATCCCAGTGAACACATCACGAAACATACGATGAACGTATGGGGTCTGATGCATATCTACTCCCCTATTGTATATGCAGCGCAACATCCGCATATAGGTAGAAATGGTATTAAGCCTCAAATGGCAATCCATAAGATAGCTGCTATACCTCTTTAAATTTCCACGGGTGATCTGTCTGAATGATACACCCGCAGTGCCACAAAACATAGTGAAAGAGCGAAGCGCACTTTCATAAACATGCGCAGTGGCATAACGCCCTTCTTGCCGCAAACACTTAATATAATGTTTTGCGCATACGGTAAATCCGTCTTTTCTCATATTATTACTATTAGTTTAAAAATGAATTCGATAATACGAGAATTTAAACAAATTTCCAAACAAGAAGGTGCTTTTCTATAGTTTTCTTATATTGTTTTTAGTAACCTTATACAATCTGATATAAAGATGCTGCTGTATCCAGATAGTTAATAAAATCTACAATCTTGTATGGACGAATAACAAGCTGCTTTTTATCCTTAACCCAGTCTATCTGATTCTCAGAATCAACAAATATACTTGGTGCCAGAAACACACATTGGAAATTTTCACATTCATATTTTTCTCTAAGCTCCTTTAAATGTCTCGCAATAGGCCATACTTCCATCATTGTCTGCTGACGCCCTTCAGACATTGTGACTTCCACCAATATACTGTTAGAAGCCTCGAAACACTCAATATCTCCAATATCCCCACCAGCCGTAGAGGTTGGCAGACCTTCATCGTCACATGGATAATTGGGAATTACCTCAACAGCAGGCAGTTTTGACTTAATAGCAAGGGCGGTCAGGAACTCTAATCTTGCCGGAGCTGCAATAAACCTTAAAATATTGTGGCTTGATGATGTTTTTTTCGCCAAATGGGTAAGTTCTTTTTTAATAGAATCCCATGAGTAATCACCCACGAGTTTAGCTAATTTATCAGCTGCGACATTTTTGGGGATTTCGACAGCTTTTAATGCAAACAATGCACCATCAATGTCTGACATATAGTCAAAATATTCTTCTTTTGAAGTGTACTTGCGATATGTGGCATAATTAGCCAGTATATAATTTATCTTATCATCTTCATTATGGTTAATGTCGATAAATCGACCACCCCCTCTAAATGATATAAGTCCTGTCATTCTCATTTTGCGGACAAATTCATCGGGATATTCGGACACAATAGAGTCAAGATCAAATTTCTTGAATCCCCCAAGTATTTCGTTTACACATATATCCTCTATCACTTCATTTGAAGGATTGTACCTATGTTCCTTTCGCAGAAGTTTAATACGCTGATACAAAGATTCCGCATCATTATCTTTCCAAAAGATAACTAAAGGTATCTCCTTATATGAGATTCCCGAACCATTATAATCTGGATCAGAGTTTAACTTCTTTATAACTTCAAGCAATAATATCAGTGGAATATTATCATTTAATTCACAAATAAACGGATTGCATCTTTGTTGCTTGGCAAAAGCTTGCATAAATGCAATTTGCTCATTCTGTGGATTTACAATCTCGCGAGATATTGCTCCTGAATCTATTTCAATGGATACAGTATCTGCAAGATAGTTACCTGTTTGAGAGAAGTTTATAGGCTTTCCCCATTCATAATATACAAAGCCCAGAACTTTCATCAATTTGAATTGTGTGTCAAATCGACTCGGCCACCCTTTAGGAAACCCTGCTTCTTTATGTCCCTTTATACTTTTGTTGACTTGGGGATCATTCTGCTGATACACATCTTTCGTTTCTTCATCTGTTAATGGTTTGCTGGCTAATTCCCCGTTCTTTGTTGATTTCCACTTATCCTGAACTGTTTCCGGGCGCTTCATTGGTCGATACAAGCCAACCTTAAACAGTTCTCTCTCGAACAACTCGACTGTTTTATTATTAAGTATCCGGCCATTGAATCGTTTAAGTATGTGCATGAAATCTTTAAAACGCTCAGGATTTCGTATCGTAGTCGTGTAAAGCAACGGCTTATATTCAGGTTTTCTAGGCATATTAGTAATTTGTGATTAATACTTCGCTAATTTGTTTTGTTGAATTGTCGTGATAGCTTATATAATTACTCTTTATCGGATGAACATTGTACTTGCATGCCCAATCTATAAACAGATTGTTACATCGACCTTTGTAATGAGTAACATTCGATATAGCGAACCGAATACGTCGTTTGTTTAGGCTATCCAATAATTGCAACAACTCAATTTCATCTTGCTCATTCCATAACTTATTATATTCACTAAATGTGATAAGATATGGCGGGTCTAAATATACAAAATCTTTTTCAGACAACCTTATTTTTTGTAGGAAATCTTTATAATCGATATTAAACCATTTAGGTTTTTTGGATATTACCTGCATGAAATATGCCTCTAGAGCATTTACTACATTAGCATTAAAATCAACATTGCCTACAGGAAGATTGAAGTCTCCATTTTTATTGAATCGTAGCATTCGATTAAATCCATATATCAACAAAAGATACAAGACATATAAATCAGCTATCGACGATTCATTGAAATCCCTTTTCATCCGCCCATACGCTTCTTTGTTATATTTAGCATAGTATGTTTTTTTATACTGTTGCCTAAGTTCTATCGGGATACGATCTTCCTTATATGAATATGATAGTCCATACTCAGCGATAAGACTTTCTATTCGACTAAAAAATTCAGTTCGTTTATTGGCAGATTTACATAAAAATTTGTGTAGCGCAATTACATTTACATCTATATCATTCAGGTAAAATTTCCGAGCGTCAATATTCATAAATACCGACCCTCCGCCAACAAACGGTTCAACGAATTTCTCTATGTCGTCAGGGAAATACGAGCTAATTTCTTCAATGAGCTTATATTTGTCTCCAACATAGAAAAAAGGTGATCTTACTATCTTTTTTTTCATTGCCCTACTTCCGTGATAAATAATAGTTCCTTGTGCTTTGCAAAATTAGTCTTACCTGCATTAAAATATCTGTGATCGCAATCATATATCTTTGTAGTACCGCGTTCTTCTAAAATGGATTTAATCTGCTCTAATGTAATCTTGTTTTTTGATGACCCGCTTTTTGATTCGTATGTATTATTGTATGATACGACAATATACTTGACGTTCAATTTACTTATAAGATCCCGAAATGCAACGGGAGCACTAGAGGTACAATATGCACTCATATTTTGTGCTTTAGGCTTCATCGCTACACCAAACAATTCAGGCTTCTCCCAAGTTACCAGATTTTCGTAAATATGATAAAATCTACTATATTGACGAGAGTTATAAGGCGGGTCAATATATGCAACATCTGCCGTGATGTTTTCAGCAAGTATATTGGAGTCTTCTCTAAAGATTTCTACACACTGAGGATCAAGTGGTCTAATAAGTTGTATGGATAAAGGATGATACAGGATGTTTTTTTTGATGTATGCATCAAAATGCCCTACTGTATTTGCTATTTTATCAATACTATATATTAAAGAGGTCAATAGAATGGCATATTCCTTATGCGTCAATGCCACTTTCCTCTTTTCGACATCCTCCCTTATATGACCTATCAATTTGGAGTTCTTGTAATCAAAGAACTTATCTCCGAAATTATCCGAAAAGTAATTGTCTTCAATAGTGTCAGGATTTATATTATTATAATATTCTATGATTGAATGAAGTTTATTCATATCATAAGTTCCGGAACCAAAAAAGGCTTGATATATAATATTGTTAGATGACAGAAAGTCATTCATTATTATTCTCTTTGCATAAGGTATCGCAGCCTTGGAAACAGATGCGGTTCCCGCAAAGACATCAAAAAATGATTCAAACCCTCCTGTATGCTCGTTGATTATATTCATAATCCAAGGGGTTAACTTTGCTTTATTTCCAATATATCTACGACTCTCCAAATCAAACATCTTATACCCCAAAAGAGTGACATCTATATCAGTTCGATTATAGACTTCTTGTAATGACAATTTCAATTCCTCACGAACATCTTTTGAATACTGACTCAATGACTCCATTTACTTTACACGTTGACAATTTCTGTCAAAGGTAAAACGAATATTTGAATGCAGCTAATTTTCGAGCATAAAAAAATGAGCACGGAGACTAAGCCAATTATCCTTTTTGCAATATTTTTATAAAAAAAGCCGCCCCTGAAAAAACAGAGACGACTTCTTCTACTTATTATATAACAACTTATTATATTACTTATATTCCGCCCAACTCTTGATAGCAATATCATCAATGCTCATTGTACAGAAAGCATTAATAAATGCACTAGCCAAACGGGCATTCGTTATCAACGGAACATTCAGGTCGATAGCCGCACGACGGATTTTATATCCGTTATCCAACTCTCCGGCTGTCAAATTCTTCGGAATGTTGACTACCATATCAATCTTTTTACTATGGAGCATTTCCAAAGCTTGCGGATGTCCTTCTTCACTCGGCCAATAAACATGAGTACTCTCAATACCGTTTTCGGCAAGCGCTTTGTGCGTACCGCCCGTAGCAAAGAGTTTATATCCTTTATTTACCAACATACGGGCTGCGTCTATCATATCGGCTTTCTGTTTCATTGTACCTGTAGAAAGCAGGATATTCTTCTTCGGAATGCGATAACCTACGGAAAGCATTGCTTTCAGTACGGCGCAGGAAGTATCCATACCTATACAACCGACTTCACCGGTGGAAGCCATATCTACCCCCAACACTGGGTCGGCTTTCTGCAAACGGTTGAAGGAGAACTGGGAAGCCTTGATTCCAACATAGTCCAGTTCAAAAAGATTCTTTTCCGGTTTTTCGACAGGCAGGCCAAGCATTACTTTCGTTGCCAGTTCGATAAAGTTTATCTTCAATACCTTGCTGACAAACGGGAAAGAGCGGCTGGCACGCAGGTTGCATTCGATCACCTTGATATCATTATCTTTTGCCAAATATTGGATATTGAACGGACCGGAAATGTTCAAAGCCTTGGCAATCTCACGGCTGATACGCTTGATGCGGCGAACCGTCTCCACATATAACTTTTGCGGCGGGAATTGAATGGTCGCATCACCGGAGTGCACACCGGCAAACTCGATGTGCTCACTGATAGCATACGCTACGATTTCTCCATTTTGAGCCACGGCATCCATTTCCACTTCCTTGGCATGCTCAATAAACTGACTTACTACTACCGGATGTTTCTTCGATACATTGGCTGCCAGTTTCAGGAAACGTTCCAGTTCTTCCTGATTGGAGCAAACATTCATCGCGGCACCCGAAAGCACATAAGACGGACGGACAAGTACAGGAAAACCGACCTCGTCAACAAATTCATTGATATCATCCATAGAAGTCAGTTCACGCCAACGCGGCTGGTCTACACCAATACGGTCGAGCATGGCAGAGAATTTCTCGCGATCCTCAGCGTTGTCAATGCTTTTGGCACTTGTACCGAGAATATTGATATTTTGTGCATCCAGGCGCAATGCCAGATTATTCGGAATTTGTCCACCGGTAGATACAATGACGCCATGTGGATTTTCGAGTTCCAGAATATCCATTACGCGTTCGAAAGTCAGTTCATCGAAATAGAGGCGGTCGCACATATCGTAATCCGTAGATACGGTTTCCGGATTATAGTTAATCATAACGCTGCGCCACCCTTCCTTGCGAATTGTATTCAATGCCTGAACACCACACCAGTCGAACTCAACCGAAGAACCGATACGATAGGCACCGGAGCCTAGTACGACGATAGATTTATGGTCACCCAGATAATGAACGTCATTTGCTACGCCACTATAAGTAAGATATAGATAATTAGTTTGTGCCGGGTATTCGGCAGCCAGAGTATCAATTTGTTTCACAACGGGAAGAATACCCGCACGTTTGCGATGATTACGGACATAGAGAATGCCGTCTTCCATATCACCTTCATAACCAATGGCACGGGCAATCTGGAAATCGGAGAAGCCTTGCACTTTCGCTTTCTTCAGCAATTCTCCCGGCAAGTCGGTAATCTGTTTGTGATTGTTTCCCCAACTGTGCAGCTCTTCGGAAGTCTGCATAATGTTCATCAGTTTCTGAAGGAACCACTTGTCAATCTTTGTCAGTTCATGTACCTGATCGATTGTGTATCCGGCACGGAATGCTTTCGATATTACAAAAATACGTTTATCGGTCGGCTCACGAAGTGCTTTGTCAATATCAGAGATAACCAGTTCTTTGTTTTCCACAAATCCGTGCATTCCCTGTCCTATCATACGAAGACCTTTCTGGATCGCTTCTTCAAAAGTACGACCGATAGCCATTACTTCACCGACTGATTTCATTGAAGAACCCAATTCTTTGTCTACCCCATGGAATTTACCCAAGTCCCAACGAGGAATTTTACAGACCACATAATCCAGAGCAGGCTCGAAGAAGGCGGAGGTCGTTTTTGTTACGGAATTTTTCAAATCGAAAAGTCCGTAACCCAATCCTAATTTAGCGGCAACGAAAGCCAGCGGATAGCCGGTTGCTTTGGAGGCTAAGGCTGATGAACGGGAAAGACGGGCATTTACTTCAATCACCCGGTAATCTTCGGATTCCGGATCGAAAGCGTATTGTACGTTACATTCGCCCACGATACCGATATGGCGAATGATACGGATAGCCAATTCACGAAGTTTATGATATTCTTTGTTAGTAAGCGTTTGAGACGGAGCAATAACGATAGACTCACCGGTATGGATACCTAGCGGATCGAAATTCTCCATATTACAAACAGTAATACAGTTATCGAAGCGGTCGCGCACTACTTCGTATTCCACTTCTTTCCAGCCACGGAGTGATTTTTCCACCAATACTTGTGGGGAGAAGGAAAAAGCCTTTTCTACCAGAATATTCAGTTGTTCCTCGTTATCACAAAAACCGGAACCCAAACCACCCAATGCATAAGCAGCACGAACAATCACCGGATAACCCAGTTCTTTTGCTGCACGACGAGCATCTTCCGCATTTTCCACGGCTTCGCTCTTGATAGTCTTTACATTGATTTCATTCAGTTTCTGCACGAAAAGTTCACGGTCTTCGGTATCCATAATAGCTTGTACCGGAGTACCGAGTACCTTTACATTATATTTTTCAAGGACTCCTTCCTTATATAAAGCCACACCGCAATTCAAAGCGGTCTGACCGCCAAATGCAAGCATAATGCCTTCGGGTCTCTCTTTCTGAATCACTTTCTCTACGAAGTACGGAGTCACCGGCAGGAAGTAAATCTGATCTGCCACTCCTTCGGAAGTCTGTACCGTAGCAATATTCGGGTTGATGAGAATCGTTTCAATCCCCTCTTCTTTCAAGGCTTTGAGTGCCTGCGAACCGGAATAGTCGAACTCACCGGCCTCACCGATTTTTAGGGCACCGGAACCCAGCAGCAATACTTTCTTTATATTTTCTTTCATAATTGTCGGTTATTTAAGCAGGTTTACAAATTCATCGAACAGAAATTCCGTGTCCGTAGGTCCACTGGCAGCTTCCGGGTGGAATTGTGCCGAGAACCAAGGATTCGTCTTATGTTTAATTCCTTCGTTAGAACCGTCATTCATATTGATGAAAAGCGGCTCCCAATCTGCTCCTAACGTATTATTATCTACGGCATAACCGTGATTTTGGGAAGTGATGAAACATCGTTCCGTACCTACCATACGCACAGGCTGATTGTGGCTACGGTGTCCGTACTTCAGTTTATATATTTTGGCACCTCCGGCTTTCGAGAGTAATTGATTACCCATGCAGATTCCGAAGATAGGAAGTTTTTCGTTTTTCATTGCCTTGCGGATATTTTGCACCGCAGCATCACAGGTATCCGGATCGCCCGGACCATTGGAAATAAACAATCCGTCAAATTCGAGTCCATTGAAGTCATAATCCCAAGGGACACGAATCACTTCAACATCACGTTTCAGCAGACAACGGATAATATTAGTCTTTACACCGCAATCCACCAATACCACTTTCCTTTTATCCGCACCTTCATTATAGCGAATCACTTCCTTGCAACTTACTTTATCTACATAGTTAACGCCTGCATAAGTAGCTTCAAGAACATTGTCCGGTTCATCGTCAAAAACAATCTTTCCCAACATCACGCCATGTTCGCGGAGTACTTTAGTCAGTTCGCGGGTATCAATGCCTGTGATGCCGGGAACCTGCTCACGTTTCAGCCAGTCGCCGAGACTTTCAACAGCATTCCAATGACTGTATTCGTAAGAATAGTCACTTACGATAATCGCTTCCGCATGAATCTTCTCACTTTCCATAAAAGTAGCGAGTCCGTTCGGTTCGATTGAAAAAGGGGGAACTCCGTAATTTCCTATCAACGGATAGGTAAGAGTCATCAACTGTCCGGCATACGAAGGGTCAGTGAGACTCTCCGGATATCCGGTCATGGCAGTATTAAAAACTACTTCGCCCGCCACCGGCTTCTCGTAGCCAAACGACTTGCCGGAAAACCGGCTCCCGTCGTCAAGGATTAATGTCACATTTCTCATTCTTATTTTTGAATCGTTGTATGATTGTCAGAATTGATACAGTTGCTCTATGTAATTGATGAATGCCTGATTCACCATTTTCACGCCACCCGGCGTAGGGTAATTGCCGCTAAAGTACCAGTCGCCCCGATGATTGGGACAGGCTTCATGAAGCCCTTCCAATGGCTGGTAGACGATTTCCACTTTAGCTTTCGTTCCCTTCGGAGTCAATAGTTCTACCATTTTGGCGGAGATTTCCTCATCCGTGAAAGGTGCATATATTTCTTTTACATAGTTCACCATTTGCTCTTTCGGCAAACCTATCTGATCTTTGGATTTCCGGTAGGCAGACGCAATTATATCTTTCATATCCCGCTCTTTCAGCAATTCGACAGCAGCTCTGAAAGCAATAAACTCACTCATCTTTGCCATATCGATACCGTAATAATCGGGATAACGGACCTGTGGGGAAGAAGAAACGATAACAATCTTCTTCGGACCAAGACGGTCGAGAATACCGATAATACTTTGCTTCAATGTTGTGCCACGCACAATACTATCGTCAATAATCACCAGATTATCGACACCGGAAACAAGGCTTCCGTAAGTGATATCGTAGACATGAGCGGCCAGATCATTTCGGCTGTTTCCTTCGGCAATAAACGTACGGAGCTTGATGTCCTTAATAGCCACCTTTTCACTGCGGATACGGCGGGAAAGAATAACTTCCAGTTCCTCCATATTCGGATTATGACCTAATGCAGCTATTTGCTGCACTTTTTCTTCATTCAGATAGTCATCCAGTCCCTGTAACATTCCGTAGAAAGCAACTTCGGCGGTGTTGGGAATAAAAGAGAAAACGGTATGGTCAAGATCGTTGTTGATAGCTTTCAAAATGTTCGGCACGAGTTTCTCGCCGAGCCGTTTCCGTTCCTTGTAAATATCGACATCACTACCACGGGAGAAATAGATACGCTCGAATGAACAAGCCTGTTTCTCACGAGGTTTGTTTATTTGTGATGTCCGCAGTTTACCTTCTTTACTAATCAATAATGCCTGTCCCGGTTGCAGTTCTTTAATATCTTCTACAGGGACATTAAAAGCTGTCTGAATGACCGGACGTTCGGAAGCCAACACTGCAATCTCTTCATCCTGATACCAGAAAGCAGGACGTATCCCCCACGGATCACGTATTGCAAAAGATTCACCGCTTCCGGTCAGTCCGCAAATGACATATCCCCCGTCCCATTCACGGCTGGAGGTACGCAATACGTTAGCCAAATCAATATGCTCTTCTATATAGTTGGTGATTCCCATGCCTGTAAGCCCTTCGGCCTCGGCAAGGTTGAACACACGTTCCACTTCACGATCAAGCCGGTGCCCCACTTGTTCCAACATGATATAGGTATCGGCATACTTACGTGGATGCTGACCGATAGCGGTGATGCGGGCAAAGATTTCATCTACATTCGTCATATTGAAGTTTCCGCAGAGAGCCAGATTTTTAGCACGCCAGTTGTTTCTTCTTAAAAACGGATGTACGTACGAGATTCCGGATTTTCCGGTAGTAGAATAACGCAGATGCCCCATATACGTTTCACCCGCAAAAGGTAATGTACGTTTGGCAAACTCTGCGTCATGCAATTGTTCGGAAGTCAAATCCTTGAAATTATTCTGTACATTCTCAAAGATTTCCGTAATGGCACCGGAACCTAAGGCACGTTCGCGAAACATATATTCTTCACCCGGATTGGCCTCCAGTTTAACACAAGCCAGTCCCGCACCTTCCTGCCCACGATTATGCTGCTTTTCCATTAGCAGATAAAGCTTGTTCAGACCGTACATCCACGTTCCGTACTTCTTCTCGTAATACTCCAGCGGTTTAAGCAGGCGTATCATGGCAACGCCACATTCATGTTTCAATTGTTCCATTTATACAAATCCAAATTACCTGTTATAAGTTACAAGTTTTACTCCACTGTTACTGATTTAACCAAATTCCTGGGCTGGGCTACATCCATTCCCTTGCAAACCGCAATATGGTAAGCAGGCAACTGAAGAGGTACCGTAGTAATCAACAGATCGAGGCATTCGATTGTTTCGGGAAATTCGATACTACAATCGGCGATTTTGTTGATGACTGTATTTCCTTGGGCTCGAAGTTTTCCTTTGAGAACAACATAGTTTTCGATGATACTTCAGCCCTTTTATTAGGCTGGGAAAGGCTTTTCTTGTACCAATATAGCCTACCATTCCACGCACATTATAGCGTTTTTATTTTGGTTGCAAATATACACATTTCAAATAACATAAAGATAATAAATCCGATATTTATTTGACAGAAACGCACAAAAAAGTTGCAAACACATCAAAAAGTTAAATAATATATTATTTTTAGCTCAAAAAGAAACGAATTACAATCATCTTAAAATAATAGACAACAGACTAACAATTTAAAAGCAATTCCAACGATTTTGATTACAAATTAAAAGAATATAGAATAGGCTTCTCATTTCGTGTCATAGAAATGATAGAATTTAGTATCATCATGAAATTAAATTTTTAATTTTGCCAAACATTTTGATACATAAAACAGGTATTATCATACAATAAAGATAGTAAGAATGAAGAAACAAGAACTTTTTAACAACGAAGCAAAAGGATTCCCTTACCAACGACATCCCAAACAGCCGGGCCTGTACGATGCGGCATACGAACATGATGCCTGCGGTGTTGGTATGCTGGTAAACATTCACGGAGAAAAGTCACACGACATTGTTGAGTCGGCTTTAAAAGTATTAGAGAATATGCGCCACCGCGGTGCCGAAGGTGCAGACAACAAAACCGGGGACGGTGCAGGCATTATGTTACAAATTCCGCATGAGTTTATTTTATTGCAGGGTATTCCCGTTCCGGAAAAGGGACGTTATGGCACCGGTCTGCTTTTTTTACCGAAAAAAGAGAAAGACCAGGCAACTATTTTGAGTATCATTATTGAGGAAATCGAAAAAGAAGGACTTACGCTGATGCATCTGCGTAATGTACCTACTTGCCCGGAAATTCTGGGAGAAGCGGCTTTGGCTAACGAACCGGATATCAAACAGGTATTTATCACGGGATTTACTGAGACAGAAACTGCCGATCGTAAACTGTATCTGATCCGTAAAAGAATAGAAAATAAAGTCAGAATGTCAGCCATTCCGGCGAAAGAGGATTTTTACATCGTTTCGCTCTCTACAAAAAGTATTATATATAAAGGTATGCTTTCGTCATTGCAGCTACGGAACTATTATCCCGACCTGACGAACAATTACTTCACCAGCGGGTTGGCTTTGGTGCATTCCCGTTTCAGTACTAACACTTTCCCGACATGGGGATTGGCACAACCTTTCCGCCTTCTGGCACACAATGGTGAAATCAATACGATTCGCGGCAACCGCGGGTGGATGGAAGCTCGCGAAAGTGTACTCTCCTCTCCCACTCTCGGGGATATCAAAGAGATCCGTCCGATTATACAGCCGGGCATGAGTGATAGCGCCTCATTGGACAACGTGCTGGAGTTTTTGGTAATGTCGGGATTGAGCCTGCCCCACGCAATGGCAATGCTTGTGCCGGAGTCTTTCAATGAGAAGAACCCTATCAGTGAAGATTTGAAGTCCTTTTATGAATATCATTCCATACTAATGGAACCTTGGGACGGACCGGCTGCCTTGTTATTCAGCGACGGACGCTTTGCCGGTGGTATGCTCGACCGTAACGGTCTGCGCCCCGCCCGTTACCTGATTACCAAAAATGATATGATGGTGGTTGCCTCAGAAGTCGGTGTAATGGATTTCGAACCGGGAGATATCAAAGAGAAAGGACGGCTGCAACCGGGTAAAATTCTACTGGTTGATACGGAAAAAGGCGAAATATTTTATGACGGTGAGCTGAAGAAACAACTGGCGGAAGCAAAACCGTACCGTATCTGGTTGTCTACAAACCGTATCGAACTGGATGAATTGAAAAGCGGACGCAAAATGCCTCATCATGTAGAGAATTACGACCGGATGCTCCGTACTTTCGGTTACTCAAAGGAGGATATCGAGAAACTGATTATACCCATGGCAAGTACCGGAGCCGAACCGATTCATTCAATGGGTAACGACACTCCGCTGGCTGTACTCTCGGACAAGCCGCAGTTGCTTTACAATTATTTCCGCCAGCAATTTGCCCAAGTGACAAATCCGCCAATTGACCCGCTACGCGAGGAATTGGTGATGTCATTGACGGAATATATCGGAGCAGTCGGTATGAATATTCTGACACCTAGTGAAAGCCATTGTAAAATGGTACGTCTGAATCACCCGATCCTAAGCAATACACAGCTGGATATCCTTTGCAATATCCGCTATAAAGGTTTTAAGACTGTCAAACTGTCGATGTTGTTTGAAGTAGCCAAAGGGAAAGCCGGATTACAGGAAGCACTGACCGAACTTTGCAAACAGGCGGAGGCCTCCGTAACAGAAGGAGTAAACTATATCGTCCTGACAGACCGGAATGTAGATGCCACTCATGCAGTGATTCCTTCACTTCTGGCAGTGAGTGCCGTTCATCATCATTTAATTTCTGTAGGGAAACGCGTACAGACAGCGCTGGTTGTGGAAAGCGGTGAAATACGTGAAGTGATGCACGCTGCATTATTGCTGGGATTCGGAGCAAGCGCCCTAAATCCATACATGGCTTTTGCTATTCTTGATAAGTTGGTAAAAAACAAAGATATCCAACTGGATTATGCCACGGCAGAGAAAAACTACATCAAGTCAATCTGCAAGGGACTTTTCAAGATTATGAGTAAAATGGGTATCTCTACGATCCGTTCTTACCGGGGAGCAAAAATCTTTGAAGCTATCGGTTTGAGTGAAGAACTGAGCAAAGCATATTTCGGAGGACTAGGTTCACCGATTGGAGGTATCCGATTGGAGGAGGTAGCTAGAGACGCCATTGCTTTCCATAATGAAGGATTTGCAGCAGAGGCAGGCGGATTATTACCGAATAAAGGTTTGTATTCTTTCCGTAAAGACGGAGAAAAACATGCCTGGAATCCTGAAACAATCAGTACATTACAGTTGGCCACCCGTTTGGGTAGTTACAAGAAATTTAAGGAATACACTCACTTGGTAGATGAAAAGGAAAAACCTATTTTCCTGCGCGATTTCTTAAATTTCCGTCGTAATCCGATTTCTATCGAACAGGTAGAACCGGTGGAAAGCATCTTACGCCGCTTCGTTACGGGTGCCATGTCTTTCGGCTCTATCAGCAAGGAAGCACATGAAGCAATAGCTATTGCCATGAATAGGATCCACGGACGCAGCAATACGGGTGAAGGGGGTGAAGATGCTGCCCGTTTCCAGCCGTTACCTGATGGAAATTCCATGCGAAGTGCTATTAAACAAGTAGCTTCCGGCCGGTTTGGCGTGACGACAGAATATTTGGTAAATGCAGATGAAATACAGATTAAAATTGCCCAAGGAGCCAAACCGGGCGAGGGCGGACAACTTCCCGGATTCAAAGTGAACGATGTGATTGCCAAAACACGTCACTCTATTCCGGGAATTTCGCTGATTTCTCCTCCTCCCCACCACGACATTTATTCTATCGAAGATTTGGCTCAACTGATTTTTGATTTGAAGAACATAAATCCACAAGCAAAAATCAGCGTGAAACTGGTAGCGGAAAGTGGCGTTGGAACAATTGCTGCCGGTGTGGCAAAAGCGAAAGCGGACTTGATTGTGATCTCCGGAGCGGAAGGCGGTACAGGGGCTTCGCCCGCTTCTTCTATCCGTTATGCAGGTATCTCTCCCGAACTGGGATTAAGCGAAACACAGCAGACATTAGTCTTGAACGGACTTCGCGGACAAGTAGTACTGCAAGCCGACGGCCAGTTAAAAACCGGACGAGATATTATCCTAATGGCATTAATGGGAGCCGAAGAATACGGTTTTGCCACTTCCGCCCTCATCGTACTAGGTTGCGTGATGATGCGGAAATGTCATCAAAATACTTGTCCGGTTGGAGTTGCCACCCAGAATGAGGAACTGCGCAAACGCTTCCATGGCCGTAGCGAATACCTAGTAAATTTCTTCACTTTCCTGGCACAGGAAGTCCGGGAATATCTGGCTGAAATGGGATTCACAAAAATGGACGACATCATCGGACGGACTGATTTGATTGAACGTAAATCGGGGACGGACGACCCGAATCCGAAGCACGCATTAATTGATTTCACAAGATTACTGACACGCATTGACAATAGTGCAGCTATCCGCCACGTCATTGACCAGGACCATGCTATTTCTACTGTAAAGGATGTGACGATTATTGATGCAGCTCAGGCGGCTATTGAACATGAGAAAGAGATTTCTCTGGAATATACGATAGCTAATACCGACCGTGCTATCGGCGCTATGCTTTCCGGCGTCATCGCCAAGAAGTATGGAGAAAGAGGATTACCGGAACATACGTTGAACGTGAAATTCAAAGGCTCGGCAGGTCAGTCATTCGGTGCATTCTTAGTACCGGGAGTTAATTTCAAACTGGAAGGCGAGGCTAACGATTATCTGGGAAAAGGGTTAAGCGGTGGTCGTATTGCCGTACTCCCTCCTATCCGTAGCAACTTCGAAGCTGAAAAGAATACGATTGCAGGCAATACGTTACTTTATGGAGCTACAAGTGGTGAAGTGTATATCAACGGACGTGTAGGTGAACGTTTTGCTGTACGTAATTCCGGTGCAGTAGCCGTAGTAGAAGGTGTAGGCGATCATTGTTGCGAATATATGACTGGAGGACGTGTGGTGGTTCTCGGACAGACAGGACGCAACTTCGCTGCCGGTATGAGTGGTGGGGTAGCGTATGTATGGAATAAGGAAGGAAACTTTGACTATTTCTGCAATATGGAAATGGTAGAACTTTCACTGATTGAAGAAGCCAGTTACCGAAAAGAATTACACGAACTGATTCGTCAACATTACTTATATACAGGTTCGAAACTGGCACGTACCATGCTTGATGACTGGAATCATTATGTCGATCAATTTATCCAGGTAGTGCCTATCGAGTACAAAAAAGTGCTACAGGAAGAGCAAATGAGAAAGTTACAACAAAAGATTGCAGATATGCAAAGAGACTATTAACCGACAACCGGCAGATGCCGGAGCCAGGTTTCCATGCGGGACTAAAATTAAACTTAAAACTTAAAGAAAATGGGAGATCCTAGAGCTTTTTTAAATATACCTCGACAGGAAGCGGGATACCGCCCTGTGAACGAACGACCACATCGGCTCTGGAAGCGATAATATCAATAATTTTACCCTTTCCTTCGTCACCCCACTGAGTTCCTACAACTATATTTGCTGGCATTGGAAGTCCCCTTTTCTTTTAATTAAATTAGTATCATATCCGCAAAGGAAACCTGTCCTTTCGCATAGTACATTGTTATTATATCAAAGACCGTCGCAAATTGCAAGTATTTTTTGTTTCTTTTGCAGAAAGTATACTAAAAATGCGGCAATTTTAACTTGCCGCATTTTTTAAACGCAGGTATATCAATATGATGATACGCCGCTTCTTGTTACATATTCCTTTATTCCATCCACAATAGCCTGTGCTATACCGTCCTGGTCGGTCGAATTTGCAAGAGCCATCGCATCCTCATAGTTGCTGACAAATCCCATTTCTATAAGTACAGACGGGAAATCCTGCTGTTTTGTTGTCCACATATAGCTGTACTGCGCTCCTCTGTTGCAGTTTGCTCCGTCCGAATAAACATTATTGCTGAAATATGAAGAAACGTGCCTTGTGAGCGACTCAGCGAGCGGCTGAGAGTACGATGTGTAATAATAGCACTCTGTTCCTCTCGGACTTTCCGAACCCGCCTTGTTTGAATGAATGGCTATGTATAAATCACAGCCGTAATCACGGGCATAATAAGGTCTGCGTTTTGTGTCGTAAAATTCGCTTTCGGTCTTGAGCCTTACAACATTTACGCCGAGAGCCTTGAGCTTTGATTCAACCAGCTTTGCTACCGCAAGGTTTGCGCCTGCTTCCTCAATATGTCCTATCGCACCGGGATCGTCATAGCCGTACTCGGTCACGCCGTGACCGGGATCGATTACTATAGTCATATTCCTAATGTCGTTTGTAAGTATCTCAAACTTGAACAGCAGATTGCCTTCGCTGTCGTATGTGGCGCTGTTTCCGGCATAAACTCCCGGTTGTCTTAATTTAAGTACAAGCCGGAACTTCATAACGCCGTCAACGTCTACCTGCTGCCACTCACCCGCACTGAACACTGTACAGTTGTCAAAATCGGGAAGTGCAGTAACCGAGGTTATATTATCAAACGTGATATTGATATGAGTAGCCGTGAAATCGTCAAGATTGAACTCGCCGTCATAACCGGAATAATAGTCGTTTCCGATAGGCGTAACGGTAAATGACGAGCGATCCTCCAGCGCCATCTGTATGAACGAATCTCCGCCCATATTTCCTATTGCATTGACAACAAGAGGATTTTCACCCATTCCGACACCGCTTGTAAGGTCGGCATCTTCCTTGAGGAATCGCTTGCCCGATGTTGTGACATAATATTCGTCCCATTCACTCTTATAATAGTCGAGTGTGCCTTCGGGAAGCTGACCCACATTCGGAGGGTTGACAGAATCGGTATTTGAGCCGTCATAGATATAAGCAAAGTTCTTGTTCAGCTTTACATAAGTAACGCTTGTATCCTCCGAAACGGCGGCAGACAGTCGTCCGACTATCTCTCCCGTACCGAAAGAGCTTTGATCCGTCGGAATCTTATCGATTATCTCTATGTTCTTATCGGGCAGCTTTACTGCGTTTACAATGACCTCGGCACCTATATATGTTCTTGAATATCCTGCATATGAAGCGGAAATTTCAACATTTCCGAGATACTGTTCCTCATCGACTATGCCCTCGGGAACGACAATTTTTCCTGTGAATGCCGCATACGATGAGTTAATGTCAACAACATCCGATTTTGCGTTTTCGGTAAGCTCGATTGTAGTGCCGCCGAGCGTTGCTGTAGCATAAGAGCCTTTATAGGCGACCGCAAGCACGGATACCGCCATACCTCCGTCGACCTTAAGTGTCTTGCCCTCTGCTACTGAGCTTCCTATAGATTTAAGAACGTTGATTGTGCGTTCGATGTTATAATATATGGTTTTGCCTTTGTGTGTTATAACGAAAGTGTTCATTCCGACTTCAAGCTGTTTTTCAAAGTAGAAGTTTCCCGCCTCGTTAAGCGATAATTTTTCACCGTCAAAATATACGTCAAAATTCTCGTCAAACGTACCCATGAACGCTACCGATGTATCATCCGTCGAATAATTCGTGTAATACGGCGATGTCATTTCAAGGTCTTCAAAAAGGCTGTCAACATTTATCTGCTCGTTGAAATACTTCGTGAGCGTATCTGTTGTTCCCATCGGATTTTCCTCAAGAGATTTCTCCGAATAGAACACGCTTCCCGAATAATTATCAAGCTCATCGGCTTTTGCAAGCTGTTTGAGAAGCTGATCCTCAACTTCCCAACCGTCTTCGTCTGTTCCTATTTTTTCGTTATGATGAACAATATAGAACGGTATCTTCGCAGATTTAGCAACATTGCTCCACCAGGAACAAACGTTCTCAAATCCGACAGTTTCATTGTCAAGCGAACCGGACGCATTGACTACAATAAAATCCGTAAGGCCCTTTTCTACAAAAGACTTGGTATCGGCATAGCCGCTATAGAAAGCAGTGTATTTTGCGGACGTATCACTGCCATTTTTATTCTTCGAAGCGTTTGCCCAGACATCCTTTGCGTCAATGCCGACCGCTATGGAATTGTCCGACAGACGAATAACACTGCTCACGGTTGAGAACTTATATTCAACCGTATCATAAAGCCAGTTCTTATAACCTATGCCCGAACCGTTCTTCATATATTCTTCATAAGCGCTGTTATTGTTCGCACCGTAAAATCCCGTAAGTATTATACCGTTGCATCTGTATTTGAGCGCAAATTTATGAGCCTCGCTCACAAGATAATCATAGCAGTCCTCGCCATCCGGGCAAGCCGCCATTGTTTTGTTTATGTCGAAATAGACATATCTCTGCATTCCTTTTTTAGTAGCCGCCTCAAGAGCCTTTTCAAGCCTGTCGCCGCTCTTGTTCATATTTGTGGTATAATATGTACCGTCTTTTCCGTAAGGATTGATGTACACTCCGTTCATACCATAAGCAATGAGGGTATCCAGCTTTTTTGAAAAATTTTCGCCGAACTTCTCAGCCGCAAAATCCCCTAAATTTATCAACGTTGCTTTAAGCTCGTTCGATAAAGTCAGCTTAGGCTCGGCTATCTGCGGAGTTGTCTGTTTTGACTGCTCGGCCGATTCTGCCGATGCGGATGTGTTTTCACTTGTGTTTTCCACAGCAACGGCAGTCAGCTGTGACAAAAGCATAAAAGCCGACAGCACTCCTGCCATTATTCTGATAAATTTATTTCTCATCTTCTGCTCTTCCTTCCGATTATTACGGCACTTACTGCGTTAGAAGCGGCTTGAATGCCGCTATTTCCTTATTAACAGCTGTTTTAACATTGCTGTCAGGCTCAAAAATGAACTGATAGCTGTAAAGAATAACGCCGCCGTAATTCGACGTTTTCTGTGATTTTAAAATCTGCCTTTTAATAATTTCTTTATCGTTTTGCCATTCGTATCTTCCGCTTCCTGCCCATTCGTCCTCAGTGCCTATCTTGTACACTGCTAGACCGGGTATAAGCGATTTTCCGGTACCGGCGAGCATTTTATCCCACTGCTCGACCACCTGTTCAAACGGCTGACCGCCGTTATCAAAGCCGTAATATATCTGAGGAGCCATGTAATCGACATAGCCGTCCTCTTTTGACCATTTCTCCACATCTGCATAAAGCTGTGTTTCATTGTTTGTAACATTGCCCTGTGCGCTGACCCCGAACAATGCGGTAGGATTGTGCGACTTAACAGCCTTATACATATCCGCTACCATACGGCTGCAATTATCCAGTCTGAACTGTGACAGACTGCTATATGATGAAGCATTGAACGCAATGCTGTCAAAATACGCTTCCGTTGTGGGATAGAAATAATCGTCTATATGTACGCCGTCTACATCATATTTTGAAACAAGCTCCGCCGCTCCGTTTGCGATAAGGTCTGTAACCTCCTTATAGGCGGGATTGAGCCACCAGTAAGAATTGACCTTGACTATATAGTCGCCGTCCTTCGTGTCATACCACTGACCCGTTTTATACGTTGTGCTTACATCAGGTGCGTCATCTTCGTAATAACAGCGTAAAGGATTGACCCACGCCTGAAAAGAAATACCTCTTGCGTGTGCCTCGTCTATCATGACCTTGAGCGGATCATAGCCGGGATCTTTTCCGATATATCCCGTGCAGTACTTTGACCACGGAAAATAGTCGGATTTATATATTGCGTCACCGAAGGGACGGACATGAACATAGACCGTATTGATGCCAAGTGAAAGACAGTTATCGTAATACTCGCCTATTCCGCTTCTGAGCTGTGACTCGCTTTTTCCGGTAAGAATCGGGTACAATTCGGAATACCATATCCATACGCCCTTCACTTCGTTATAATTCAGTGCCGTATAGCTGTTTACAGGCAGATTATCGGTGGCGGCAGGAACATTATCATTCTTTTTTGATGTTACAGTCACATCTTTTTTTGTTGTAGCAGCCGATGTCACAGTTTCCACAGGCGGAATCTCCTCATCGGGAACGGGCGGTTCGTCATAAGACGTATCGACAGACGGCTCATCGGAGGATGAATTTTCCTTCGGTGAGGTTTCTGTTTTCTTTTTTGTTGTTGCGGTCGCTTCG
>OMAN01000374.1_pt1 | contig 21167 bp, 24 predicted proteins | sample 1644701 | NCBI WGS metagenome assembly OMAN01 (sample SAMEA103958124, study PRJEB25191) | human gut metagenome | biome: human-associated habitat [ENVO:00009003]; feature: intestine environment [ENVO:2100002]; material: feces | place: Germany | collected 2013/2015 | reverse complement strand
ACGCTAAAAATAAAAAGAATAATGCAGGGGGTGACATTATTAGTTATCGCTGTAATATTTGGATAAAATATAAATAAAACATAAAAAATATAAATAAATTATAAAATGGCGACAGTTTTTTCTTGTTCAAGTGTTTATTATATAGAGGACAAAATAAGACAGCAAAGGAAGTGGTGCTGTTGCATCGGAAAAATGACACAAAATTAGTGATGTCCATTCGGGAAAAGAATTGAAGGGGATTCTTTTCCCCATTTGTCGTGTTACGAAAGACTGAGGGTAAGAAAATATGCTAGAACTTGCAATCTGTGATGATGACATCATCCTATGTAATTGGTTAGAACAGAAGCTACTCCATTATGGGAATGCGGAGCAGCTTCTTAACAGGCTGGAAGAAGAATCCTACGATATGTTATTCCTTGATATTTGTCTGGAACATGAGAATGGAATTGATATCGGAACGGAGATACGAAAGAAAAATTATGGAAAAGAACTGCGGATTACCTATATTTCAACATATCAGGAATATGCTATGAAATTATTCCGTATTCATCCATTTGATTTTCTTGTAAAGCCAATCCGAGAGGAAGAACTTTTCCGGGTGATAGGTGAATTACGGGAACTGTTAAAAGAACGGAAGAAAATATTTGAATATACGGATACAAAAGGAATCCACAAGATTTCTTATGACAAGATCCTGTATTTTTATAGTCTGGGAAAAAGAGTACATATCGTGACATCGGAAAAAGAATATGAATATCGAGGAAAATTAAAGGATGTAGCGGATATAACAGAAGAATATTTCTTACTGATCCACAAGTCCTATCTCATCAATATGGAACACGTGGAGCATTACGAATATGACAACGTGGTTATGAAAGACAAGACACGTCTCAGTATCAGTAAAGCAAATCGCAAGAAGGTTAGAGAAAGACTATTACAAACGGAGAAGAAAAGATTATGAATATCCATTTGATCACTTATCTGACAAGTAAATTATTCTGGATTTATACTGTGTTCCGTTACAATACCATCCTGTATCCTCAAAATGAGGATACACAAAAGCTATTTGCATATTTTTGTGCATATCTGCTTTCCTGCTGGGGAAGTATGCAGTGGGGAACGATGTACGGAGATCTGATCTTTGAGCTGATAGCTCTGTTAATTATAACAGTGGCATATCAGGCAGACTGGCAACATCATGTCTGGAATACACTTATGGTATATATTATGGGAATTTTATGTGATGGGATTCCAATCGTGTTCTTTCAACGGTATGCGGTAGCAAGAAATCCGGTGCATCATCACATGGGACCGGGAACTATCGTAATGGGAAATTTTATATTCTTTTTACTGGAAGTCATTATTGAAAGAAAAGTGGATATAAAGAGAAAGTACAGTTTACAAGGGACTACACAGGGTAGGTATCTGACGGGAGGGGTGCCGCCAGTCAGATTTTCCATGTGATGTTCAAGCTGTCGCTTGTGGCGGCTATGGTGGTGATCATCAAATCCACCACACGCCGCTTGTCATCAAAAGATACATTCTCCCAGGTATCGAGGTAGCCGGAAATCTGGCTGACCTGTTCCGGGCTGATGGCCTCCACAGTCAACTCCGCTATCCTTGCCAGAAGTTCCTGCTTGCGCCCGTCCAGTTCCGCTATCTTCACATTCACATAGGAGAACAGGACATTGTTTGCCCCCGTCAGACTGTCCACCAGCTTTTCAATCTCGCTGTCTACATGGGCAAGTTCCACTTGCAGGGCGGTGATTTTCGGGTTTGCCTTTGCCGCTTTCTTTTTTCCTGTCAGCGTCTTGTAGCTTGCCAGCTTCTTTACCATCTGCTGATAAACAACCGCTTCCAGTTCCGAAGTGATGATTTTCCCACAGCCAGGACAGCTTTTATTGTCCAGCCGTTTCGTGCAGCGGAGATACTGTTTGCCGGAGGGATTGTAGATACTCATAAGAGCATACCCGCAATTCCCGCACTTGATTTTTCCTGCCAGCCATGTGTGGGTGGCTTTCCGGGCAGACTGGATTTTCATGTTGTTCATCAGCTTCTTGCGGCAGGTCAGCCAGATGTCGGAGGGGACAATGCCCTCATGGGGAGCCAGTACCAGCATTTGGTCTTTTAAGTCGTTTTTCTTGCTGGCCTTTACATCTCGCCCTTGATACAGATAGCAGCCGTTCATGCCCGTAAAATCGGCAACGTCATTGACAATGACTGTACCTTGACTTTTGAAAAATTCGTACACATCAAGGTCTGCCTGCACATAGACAGGATTGCGTAACATCTGCGCCAGCGTGGGGCGTATCAGCTCTTTGCCATGGAACAAAATCCCCTGTTCGGCAAAGTACCGGGTAATGTCCCCGTAGGAAGTTGTGGGCTGGGCGTACATCTCAAACATCAGCCGGATATTGGCCGCTTCCTCCGGGTTTACCACCAGCTTCTTTGTGTTGATACCGTCCATCTTGATAGGCTCCGTATGGAAGCCGTAAGGGGCTTTCCCGCCCATCTTAAAGCCCCGCTGACTGCGGGAGTAGTAAGCGTCCGTTACCCGCTTCTGTATCGTTTCCCGTTCAAGCTGGGCGAACACGATACAGATATTCAGCATGGCCCGTCCCATCGGCGTGGAGGTATCAAACTTTTCCGTAGAGGACACAAACTCCACATTGTACTGCTGGAACAGCTCCATCATGTTGGCAAAGTCCAGAATGGAACGGCTGATACGGTCGAGCTTGTAAACCACGACCTTTGCAATCAAGCCCCGCTTGATGTCCCGCACCAGTTCTTGAAACTTCGGACGGTCTGTGTTCTTGCCGCTGTACCCTTTGTCTGTGTATTCCTTGCAGTTACCGCCTTTCAACTCGTATTTGCAAAATTCAATCTGGCTTTCAATGGAAATGCTGTCCTTTTTGTCTACCGATTGTCTTGCATAGATTGCGTCTATTCGATTGTTCATATTGTCGCTCCTTTTCTTAAAAAAGAAACGGAGCTGCTGACAGTTCTATTATACCGCCAGCAGCCCCGCAAATCAATGATGGGTTTGGAAAACCTTATGTCCCGGCTTCCTCACTCTCCCGCTTGTCGGCGTACTTGCGGAACACCTCATAAAGCTGCTGTTCCAGTTCCCGGCGTTTGGCTGCTTCCTGTTCCGGCGTGAACACCGGGGAGAGATTTTCCAGTGTGATTTCCTTTCCCTGAAAAGTCACGATTTCGATTTCCTTTTTGTATCTGATATTACTTATAAGATCACCTTTCCTTTCCATGCTGCCGCTGTTGCCGTTTCAGTTCCGCTAAAATCTCCGGCGGGATACGGTCAACCAGCCGCCGCATATCGTCCAGTTCGCTTTTTAACTTCGCCCGTTCCATCGTGTCATTCATCTTGCCTTTTTCGCTGGCCTTTGCCCTGACTTCCAGCTTTTCATTTTCCGCTAACAAGTCATTGATTGTGACCTTGTATTTTTTCAGTTGCCCGGAGAAGTTCTCCATCTGCGGAAACCACTTTTTCAGCATGGAGAGGGCTTCCTCTTTCTTCTTTCCGGCGTTCAGCGGGGTAATGCCGGAGAGAACCGCTTCAATGGCCCTCGCCTGTTTGGAGAGGTTGACCGCCTGTTTGAACAGCCGGGTGGGGATATGCTTCCGGCCCGTCTTGCTGGCGCTTTCCCCACGCTCCAGGTCGGGGTACTGCTCCACCATACAGGCGTGAAAATCGTCCTGCCACTTCGTCAGATTGGCCCGGTTGCCGATAATTTCTTTGGCGCACAGGCGGTTGTCCTTTGTCAGCGGCACAAAGACCAAGTGCAGATGGGGCGTTTTTTCATCCATGTGTACCATAGCCGAAACGATGTTCTCCCGGCCCACCCGGTCAATGAGGAAGTCCGCCGCCCTCTGGAAGTAGGCCGCTATCTCCTTTGGGGACTTGCCCTTGAAAAACTCCGGGCTGGCGGTAATCAGCGTGTCCACAAACCGAGTGCTGTCCTTGCGGGTGCGGCATCTGGCCTGCTCGATGCGGCTCTGAATGAAATGGTAGTAGCGGCCATCCGGCTTGACGATGTGGAAATTGTACTTGCTCCGGCTGGTGTCAATGTCCGGGTTGCTGGCGTACTGCTCCTTTTTCCGTTCATGGTGGGCTTCCAGCGGCCCCGCCGGGTGGCCCTTGTGCTTCTCAAATCGCAAAATTGCGTGTTGTGCCATTGAACTCCTTTCCCCATTCCATTCCTTTCCGGCGGGTTTTCCCGCCGAAAATATCTCTGATAGGATTGGAATGGAATGAATGTAAATAGATGGTTTTAATCTCTGTATTTCTATATACCGTCAGATTTCCGTACTTCAAGAGGATTGATTTTCGTACTCGCCAAGTACGGTTTTCAGCCCTCCGGCGTACCATAACCGGATTTCTTGAAGTCGGTGTTTGGAACCGCTTCATAGGATTTCGGGTAAATGCGGTTGGGTTTTCCACAGCCCTGTTTCTGGATTTCCACCAGCCCCGCATACTGCAACTCCCGCAGGGTGTTGACCGCTTTCTGCCGCCCGCAGCGGAGCAAAGCGACCACCTCGCAGATGGGGTAGTACAGGTAGACCCGCCCGTACTCGTCCGCCCAGCCGTTCTTCCGGGACAACTCCGCCCGGCGCAGGACAAAGGCATACAGCACCTTCGCTTCGTTGCTCAAGGGCTGGAATGTGGGTGCTTCAAAAAGGAAATTGGGGAGCCGGGTGAAACTGAACGCCTTTTCCGGCTGGTGAATATAAATCGTGTTTGTCATAGCGTGTTTTGTGGACGGTTAGAGGCCCGTTTTCCGGGGCGAATGATAAATGATACCAGCCGCCCCGGTTGAGGGCTTGCGGAGCCTTGCAAATCAAGGCTTTTCCCGCTCTTAACTGTCCACAGCAGACCTCCTTTTCCGTTCACTTTCTGTTTTCTGCCGCCTGTGAACTCTGGCGGCGCAGTCCGGGCAGTATTTGCCCCGGTTGGACTTCGGGACGAACACACCGCCGCACTCCGCACAGCGTTTCAAGTCCCTGTCCCGGTAAATCTCCGCTTCCAGCGTCCTGTCCAGCGGCAAGACCGCCCAGCGGAACCACTTGCAGCAGACGGAGAACGAAATCATCTGCGGACAGGCGCAGGTGTCGCCATCGTCCAGCGCAAGGCAGTTTCCGTCCTCGCAGTTGCAGCACTCCCGGCGTATCAGGCCGCTGGCTCGTCTCTTCTGGGGCGGGGTTATGCGGTAGGGGGAGCCGTCCGGCCTGTGTTCCAGCGGCGGCAGGTGTTGATAGGGTCTTTTGCTCATGCGTCCCTCCGTTTTCTTTGGCGTGTTCTGTTTCCAAGGTGCTTGTCCATCGATGAACTATCCCAAGTCTACACCTTTTTGACCGCCTGTGCCGTATATCCAAGAGGTAGGAAATCAGCCTGAAAAACTCCCTATTTCCACGCTCTCGGATTTGTGATATAATCAAAAAAAGATAAAAGACAAATTCAGGTTTCTGGTCTTCTTGCACAAAATAAAGGAGGAGCTATTATGCAAATTGTTTATATTCCAAGCGAATCAATGTCTGTTCAAGGTAAAAAAGATGAAATCTATAAAAGATATGGGAAAGACTGGAATATTAGAGAACAGGGAGGAGGTAACGGAAATTGGTTGTTGACCAGAAAAAGTGATGTGCTTGTAGATGGAAAAAGTTATCGTACTTTTGTACTTGAACACTACGGTAAATCCAAGCTGACAGCGAAGCTTGTTGATAAATTTCGTGAAGATGTAGCAAATGGTAAAATAAAACTGTAAATGCCTATGCCGTTATGCTATGAGCATAGTACATAGCATAACGGCTTCTCTTTCGTTGAGCTAGCAAGGAGGGTGAATATGTCTTTATCCATACAAGAGCGATTAAAAGACCTACGTGTGGAGCGTGGCTTGACGCTGGGGCAGCTTGCGGAGCAGACCGGGCTTTCCAAGTCTGCGCTGGGCAGTTACGAAACGGAAGACTTCAAGGACATCAGCCACTATGCCCTTATCCGGCTGGCGAAGTTTTACGGTGTGACCGCTGATTATCTGCTGGGGCTGTCTGAAATGAAAAATCACCCAAACGCCGATCTTGCAGACCTGCGTTTGAGTGATGAAATGATTGACCTGCTGAAAAGCGGGAGGATAGACAATACCCTGCTGTGTGAGCTGGCGGCGCACCCGGATTTCCCCCGGCTGATGGCTGACCTTGAAATCTATGTGAACGGAACGGCACTGAAACAGGCGCAGGGTGCAAACGCCATAGTGGACACGATGAGCGCAACTGTTATAAAAAAGCATAATCCTGGCATGAGTGATACGCAGTTAAGACAGCTTATCACCGCCCATATTGATGAGGACGAGTTTTGCCGCTATGTGATACAACGGGACATAAACGGGATTGCCCTTGCTCTGCGGGAAACACACAAGGACGATTTTTTCAGCGTCCCAGAGGATAACCCGCTAAAAGAAATGCTGGAAACTGCTGGTGAAATCGTCAGCCAGGACAGCGACACGGAACAAGCGTACTTGGCGTTTATCTGCAAACGGCTCAAGCTGAATTTTAGGAAGCTGTCAGTAGAAGAACGGAAGTGGCTGAAAAAGATTGCGGAAAAATCCGACTTGCTGAAGAATCCAAAACCGCAGAGAGGACGAAGATAAAAAATGCCTGAACGGCGGTTCTGGTTTTTCAGAACCACCATCCAGGCATTTTGTTTAGTAATAGAAAAAGGTGCAGTTGATTATTGCGTATTGTCAATCTCTCTCAAACCGGGTAGTAAAAATACGGCAAGCGCAACGATGATAATGCCAATTCCGCAAATGACAAACCATTTCTCAACTCCCAGCCGCTCCGCCAGAGGCCCGGAAATGACAAGGCCAAACGGCATGGCGAGGGAAGCGGCGCTTGTCAGTAGAGAAAAAACTCTCCCCAGATATTCTGGTTTGACCGTTTCTTGAAAAATCGCATTTTGCACACCGTAAAATGGAGCGGAAATTCCCATAACAGTACAGCACACAACAAAGACAAGAAATGCGTCTGGCGGCAAAAGCCCGGAGAGCATATTGCTAACGCCCATCAGGAGAACGGAAAGACCGATGGTGTACCGCCGTTTCTTAAAACCGCCCCAAATGCTCAGAATGACTCCGCCAAGCAGCATACCAACCGCAAAAGCAATTTCAGCGGCAGAGGCATGGGCCGGTGTTCCTTTGAAGTATGACATACAGATGAGAGGAAAAAGCGTACTGATTGGCATATAAAAGAACATATAAATTACACCAATCCAGAGCAGAGCAAAGAGGCCCCTGTTTTGCTTTAATACCACATACCCCTCTTTCATATCCTGTAAAAACTGTTGTCTTTTCGTTTCTGGACATAGTTCAGGCGTTGGTATGGACGAAATCGCAACAGTCACACAGGCAAGGATTGCACCCACAATATCTAACAATATAATTGCATTAAGAGGCCAAACAGCATATAAAAACGCTGCGGCAGCTGGACTGATAATCGCACTTACTGCTTGCATGGTCTGCGTGTAACCAGCGCATTTTGTAAGTTCCTCTTTTGGCACAATCATAGGTGTTGCTGCGCTGAATGCTGGAGAATGAAAAGCAGTTCCCGCACTTCGGATTAACAGGACAACCATAATAGACCATACGGGCAATTCCATGTAAAACGCCACCAGCGCCAGAATACCGCCAGCGGCGGCAATTATCAAATCCGCACCAATCATTACGCTTTTACGGCTGTGCCGGTCAACAAAAGCACCTGCAAACGGGCCTAAACAGGCTTGCGGCAAAAATCCAATCAGTGTTGCCGCCGTCAATATGATTGCAGAATTAGTTTTCGCAACCAAATAAAAGATAATGGCCATTTGCAAAATACCGCTGCTAATAAAGGATATTGCTTGTCCGGCAAGAAGTGTAAAATAAGTTTTTCTCCATGAATTGTTGTTTTGGGTCATAATGCGAACCTCCTTTTTTATTGCATTGTTCCTTTGTTTCTGCAATAAAAAGCAGGCGTTGTCCCACAGAGAGGGCAGACGCCTGCATAACAACAAAGCACGAAAAAACACCACGATACAGTTCAAAGACTGCTCGTGTCAAACCTACGTGTTCCTTTGCATACGCACGCAAAAAAAGCCCACCATCATGTGGAAAGGTACTTCTACTTTTTATTGCTTATTAGCGTACACAAATTAACACACGTAAGCCTCCTTCCAATCTCAAACTGTCGCACAGTATAACACACATCCGATAGACTTGTCAACCATTTTTAACCTTGTTTTCCATCTTGTTTTTCCATCTCTTACGGGCAGTAGCAAAGCCAGGCGAGCCAGTCAACGGTCAAGATGAACGGCGCTTTCAGCGCCGCCGTTGACAGTCTCGCCCGTCTTTGCTAATGGGTAATCAAGGCGGGAAAGCCATTTTAGGGCTTTCCCGCCCATTTCAATTTTGGGAGAAGAAAGGCCCCAAAATGAACGAGTGCGGCCAAACACTTTTAGGGATTGGCCACCTTGTCCACCCATCCAGCGGGGCGGCGGGGAACGGTCAAGGCCGGGCGTCAGCCCATTCATTTCAGCCTTGACGGTTTCCTGCCGTCCTGCTACTTTTCCCGGAGTGTGGCCACACATCTGGTCACGGTGTCCAGAGCTTTGGGACTTTTTGTCCCATAGGCCGGGGGCGGAGGACGAGGGACGGGGGCTTTCATAATACGCCCTGTCTGCTGCTGAAATCAGCCCTTTGTTTCCGGCTTACCAGCCCCAAACAAAGCCCTGCTTTCCTGCCGCGTCAAATGCCCTTGCCCTCCCCGGCGGCAACGGTATTTTCAGGGCAACGCCGACAGAGCGTATAACACACTACACTTTGCTCCGCAAAGTCGTGTGCCAAATGGGGCGCTGCCCCCTTTGGAAACCCCCGCAACAAACAGGTGCTATGCACCCAGCCGGGAGCATAGCGCCGTTTGTTGTCAGCAGCCCGTTTCACGGTCTGCGTGTAGTTCCTTGTAAACTGACCTAAGGATTTGTATATACTCTTTTTGATAGCAAAGATTCATTTATTGCAGAAGAGGCAAAAAGACTTAACGAGCATATTTTTGAAAAAATCCATGAAATCGATATGGCAAAAAACGAGCATTTCAACACTATCGAAGAGCTAAATGTTTACTTCGACACAAAAAAGCGAGTTGATTACTATGGGCGCAAAGGAAATCTATCAAACGAAAATCAAATTGAATATACAGATCGTAAGAAAGCACTTGAACACAGACTAAATAACACAATTTCTCAAATAGAAGATGAAAAGTCTGTCCTTGAACAAGAACTTGTTTTTCTGAAAAACAAGCAACTGAAAGATATTATTACAAGAGAGAACATTGACTTTATATTCAGTGTTACAAGCACAAATGAAATTGGAAAAGTGACAGAATTTAACGAGATAAAAAGCAGCGAATATTTTGATCTTTTAAAATATCTAATTCGCAATGGGTATATTGATGAAACCTATGCTGACTATATGTCTTATTTTTACGAGAATAGTCTAAGCCGAATTGATAAAATCTTCCTACGCAGCATAACTGATAGAAAAGCAAAAGAATACACTTATAAATTAAAAAATCCACAGTTGGTTGTTTCGTACCTTAGTTTAGTTGATTTCGATCAAGAAGAGGTTCTCAATTTTGACTTGTTCACTTATTTACTTAAAGCTTCTCATAACGATTATATTGAAAGGTTGATAGACCAACTGAAAAGCACAAAGAATTTCAAGTTTATTGGGGCTTATTTTGATACGGCAGTTGAATTATTAGCCTATATTAAACACCTTAATATGAGATGGCCAGAAGTATTTTCAACAGCCCTTAGTGAACGGTTACTGACTGAAAATCAAATACGCAGATATTCAATTGCTTCTCTTTATTATTCTGACGACGATATTATTGAATTAGTCAACAAAGAAAAATGCTTATGTGACTATATCTCCAATGCGCGCGACTATCTTGCAATAGATGATCCTAAAATTGATAGACTGATTCATTGCTTCACGCTACTTGGAGTGTGTTTCATAGGTTTTGATTATACAGAACTAAACAAGGAGTTGTTTCAAGCTGTCTATGAGGAATCTTTGTATGAAATCAATGCTGAAAATCTGCAACTTATTCAAAGGGAAATCTTGGGGGCAAAGAATGAGGATGACTTCTTTCATAAGAATTACACGATTTTATGTTTACATCCCGATTCTGCAATAACTCAATATGTTAATCAGAATATCAATGAGTATTTTGATGTTGTTTTGCAGATTAGTGATGGAACTATTCATGATGACGAAAATGTAGCTGTTGCTGTATTAAATAACGCTAATCTCACTACTGAGCATAAACAATCTTATATTTCTACTCTGCGGACAACCATTACTTCTATAAAAGAGATTGCGGATAGTTCCTTGTGGTCGTCATTGCTGGATGCCAATATAGTACAGTATTCGGAATGTAATATAATGGATTGTTTCAATGCTGTGAAACTCAATGAAAGTGTCATTTTCTATATCAACAGATGTAATATTGTCGTAGATTTTTCCAAGACAGAGTATGATAAAGATTCCAAAGAAAAGCTTTTTAGTAGCGTGATCGTATGTGGCTCCATTGAAAATTCAAAGTATGAACAGATATTAGTATCGTTAAATTTTTATTACGATAATTTTGAAATTGAGAACATTTCCAATGACAAAATCACAATCTTAATTGATACAAAAATTATTAGAATGACATCAAACAACTTGGAATTCATGAGAGAAAACTATCCGGGTCAAAATTCTCATTTTATTCGTAAGAACATAGAAAAATATGCTGAAATAATGGACGGTGCTCTGTTTTCGCAAGAAGAGTTGTTAGAGATACTTACTTGGAACATTAGCGATGAGCTAAAAATCAAGTTGCTTGAATTTTCTGATGACGAAATCTCGATAATCGGAAAGAATTATTCTCCTGTTGTATACTTGTATATTCTCAACAACAACTTTTCGAAATCTGATTTACCGGATTTGTTTTCATCATTCGAACAATGGGATAATTCCGTTCAGGCAAAGGTATTTGAGTATGCAATAAGAAGTATAGTAAGTATTATTGATGACCCGAAATCTGCTTCGGAGAAGTTAAAGAATAACCTTCTTCATTCAGATAAAGTAAACCGAGATGCGAAAATTGATCTTTTAATAGCCATGATACCTAATCTTAGCGAGGACTACATAAAAGAGATTCTCACCTTGCTTAACTTAACGGACTATCTCAAAATATTTGATACTCGCAGTAGACCAAAGTTTGAAATCAATGATGAAAATGAAAAACTACTTACTGCTTTCAAAGAAGCCAATATGATCAATAATTATGAAGAAAGTTCCGAAAAGGAGGGATATTACAAAATCACCAGACCTAAACCAGTAATAAAGGCATTGCCAAAAGAGTTATTATAATTTGGTGTTCATAACATTACATAGCCGAGAGGTTTTCGATTGAAAGCCCCTCGGCTATTTCTATTTCAGAATGGAGGTGAAAAAGTATGCCATATATCCCGCCGGAGGTGGTAGAGAAAGCCCGTGAAATGGATTTGCTGACCTATCTGAAAAGTTACGAGCCGCAGGAGCTTGTTCATTTCGGCGGTAACACCTACTGTACCCGTGAGCACGACAGTTTGAAGATTTCAAACGGCAAATGGTGTTGGTTTTCCCGTGGGATCGGCGGCTATTCGGCGCTGGACTATCTAATCAAGGTCAAAGAAATGCCCTTTATGCAGGCGGTTGAAACGATTATGGGGAATGTTGCGGTATCGCCGCCAACCTTTACCCCAGCGCCGAGTAAGCCGAAAGAAAAGAATTTGCTTCTGCCAAAGGCGAACCGCTGTGCAACTCACGCCGTCGAATATTTGCATGGACGAGGTATTGACTATGACCTGATAGATTTCTGTATCAGTACGGGACGACTTTATGAGAGTTACCCTTATCACAATGTCGTGTTCGTCGGGCAGGATAGGAACGGCAAGTCCCGCTATGCCAATCTGCGCGGTATCGGCTCGGACTTTATCGGGGACGCAAACGGCAGCGACAAGCATTATTCTTTTGGGATTCCCGCCGCCCTTGAAAGCGGTACGCTGAATCTATTTGAATCAGCGGTTGATTTACTTTCCTATGGGACAATGCAAAAACTGGACGGCAAGGACTGGCGACACGAAAATCTGCTTTCCCTTGCAGGCGTATATAAGCCGAAAGCCAAGATTGAGGAAAGCAGCCTGCCCGTCGCCCTTGTTCAGTATCTTGCAGACTATCCGCATATTCGCAAGGTGGTGTTAAGGCTCGACAACGACCCTGCGGGACGGATTGCCGCCGAAACAATCAAAACCCTGCTGTCAAAAAGATATGCGGTCACGGTGGATATTCAGCCGCCCCCACAGGGCAAGGATTACAACGATTGTTTGTGCGTGCGGCTCGGACTACCCATTACCAAACGAAAAGAAAGGAGCAAAGAACGATGAAAACCTATGAGGTTACGATTACCGAAACCCTGCAAAAGACGGTTGAGGTGAAAGCCAATTCCCGTGAAGAAGCCGAAAGGCAGGTTGAGGAAAATTGGAACAACAGCGAATATATCCTCGACGCCGATTCCTTTGTCGGGGTGGATTTCTCCGCAAGGTCAAATGAGCGCAGTCATGATTATGAACGCTGAATATATTTCGGTTGGTGGCATGATGTTCGGACTATGGGACGAACGCTATGCGATATACCAGCAAGCATCGCCTTTGTGATACCACAAAGGCAAAACCTTGTCAGGGGTAGCCCCTGAAACCCTTAATCCGCTCGTCCCCGTTTCACACGGAGGGCGATATTTTTATGCGCTGAAAGGAGGCGTATGTATGAGCGAACTGCTCTTTTTCATCATCGGAATTATGCTCGGCGGCTGTATCGGCATTGTGACAATGTGCCTGTTTCAAATTAACCGCCTGCAAGGAAAGGACGACGACAAATGACCGAACCCTTAACCTTTTTGGATTTTTTCAGCGGCGTGGGCGGTTTCCGCAAGGGCTTTGAGCTTTGCGGCATGGTCTGTAAAGGCCATTGCGAGATAGATAAATTCGCAGACCGCAGCTACCGCGCTATACACGATATACAGGAGGACGAATGGTATGGAGAAGATATTACCAAAACCGAACCCGCAGACCTGCCGAGCGTCAACCTCTGGGCAGGCGGATTCCCGTGTCAGGACATTTCTGTATCTGGCCGGCAAAGAGGGCTTGCCGGAAAACGAAGCTCTCTCTTTTTTGAAATCATTAGACTGCTCAAAGGCACGCCTGCCGAAGATAGACCCGAATGGCTTGTCCTTGAAAATGTTAAAAATCTGCTCTCCGTTAATCGGGGATGGGACTTTGCGACCGTTCTCAATTCGTTGGCCGAAATCGGCTATCATATCGAATACGGATTGCTTAATTCACGCTTCCACGGCGTTCCGCAAAACAGGGAGCGAATCTACCTTGTCGCTTATCGACATTTTAGAGCCGACGGTGGACGAAAAATATTTCCTGTCACCGCAGGCGACGGCAAGGCTCTTATACAGCTAATCGGCGGCACGCAGGGTAAGCGTGTTTACGATCCCGCAGGCGTAAGCTGTACGCTGATGAGCGAGGGCGGCGGCTTTGCAGGCAGGACGGGAATGTATTTTATCGACCTGTGCAAAGGCAATCCCAAGCTGACGGAAAATGCCCGCTGTATCAAAGCGAGGTATGACAGCGGGATCGGAAACCGCAGCGGCGATAATTCAGGCGTGCTTTGTATGGGTGCAGACTGTCCCAACCGCACCGAGGAAACGGCGCTGATTCAGTTAAAACGGGGCGAGGCGAAAATCCGGGAACAGGATCACACAAAATGCCTGATTGCAGGCTACAACAAAATCGGAGTAAGCAACCGGGGCGAAAGCTCCGGCGTTTTTTATGGCTGCCGCGCTGTGCTGACCCCCGACCGTGAGAATAAGAGGCAGAACGGTCGCCGTTTCAAGGAGTGCGGCGAACCCGCCTTTTGTCTGAATACGCAGGACAAACACGGCGTTTACCTCTGCGCCTGCGATTCCTGCGAACACGCTCTGAAAATAAAGAACGCTACCGCTGCCGGATATGCCGAGGCGAAATGCGGCGACAGTATCAACCTTGCTTTCCCTGACAGTAATACCCGCCGCGGTCGTGTGGGTAAGGGCTGTGCGCAAACGCTTGATACTTCCTGCAATCAGGGCGTGCCGCTTGGCTGCGGACGAATCCGCAAGCTGACGCCCCGTGAGTGCTGGCGGCTGCAAGGCTTTTCCGATGAACTGTTTGATAAAGCGGCCGCCGTCAATTCCGACGCCCAGCTATATAAGCAGGCGGGCAACGGCGTGACGATTCCCGTTGTGTACGCAGTTGGCAAGCGTATTGTTGAAATTCAAAACGAACTGAATAAGGAGGCGATGAAAGTATGAGAAAACGCAATGTTCACATTCAATTCTGGCTCGATAAAAAGGAAGCCGCTGCGTTTCAAAAGAAAGTGAAACGCAGCGGCCTTTCCCGTGAGGCGTATTTGCGGCACTTGGTAAATGGGCTTGAACCGCAGGACGCCCCGCCGCCCGACTACTATGCCATGATGAGGGAGCTTCACGGGATCGGCAACAACCTTAATCAGATCGCCGTCAAAGCGCACACCTTGAATGTTCTCGATGTGCAGAGGTACGACGAGGCCTGCCGCAAGATTGATACGGCTATCAAGAAAATCACCGAGGCAGTTATTTTGCCCCGCCCGATGAAATAGCGGTATGGCGACAACTTCAATCTGGCGTGTGAAAGGCTGGCTCGGCAAGGTGGTTGTCTATGTGGAGAATCCCGATAAAACAACGAACCCGGAATTTTATACCGATGAAGATATGACCGAACAGGACGGACAGGAGCTTTCCGATGTTATCCGCTATGCGGTCAATTCCCGAAAAACGCAGAAAGCGGATAACGAGGACTGCGCCGTAGTTCACCGTTTTGTGTCGGGTATCAACTGCTCTCCCTCTACCGCCCGTGATGAAATGCTTGCCGTGAAAAAACGGTTCGGCAAAGAAAACGGGACGGTTGCCTACCACGGGTATCAATCCTTTGCGCCCGGCGAGGCGACCCCCGAAATGGCGCACGAGATCGGAATGAAGCTCGCCGCTCGTTTGTGGGGCGACCGTTATCAGGTGATTGTGGCGACCCACCTTGACAAAGAAAATCACCTGCACAATCACTTTGTGCTGAATACGGTGTCCTTTGTGGACGGAATCAAATATCACCGCACCAAAAAGGATTATCACGATATGCAGACCGTTTCCGATGAGCTTTGCCGTGAGTATCGTTTATCGGTGATTGAAAATCCGCAGTATGGGAAAAGCAAACAATACGGCGAATGGCGCGCCGAGCAGGAACAGCGACCCACTTGGCGGGGGCTGATTCGCGCCGACATTGACGAGGCTATACGGCAATCTATGACCGAACGGCAGTTTTTTGATAATCTGCGGAAGAAAGGTTATGAGGTCAAGATCGGCAAGGATATTTCGGTGCGGCCGCCGGGCAAGGAACGCTTTGTAAGGCTGGTACGGAATTTTGGGGAGGATTATTCCATTGAACAAATCCGCAGACGGATTCTGTCGCAGACACGAGCTGAAAAGAAACCGTCCGCACCAACCCGTCAAGTGATACGGGTTCGTTTGTTCGGCAGCTTGGAAAAGACCCGCAAAATCACAGGGTTTCGGGCGTTATATTTTCACTACTGCTATCTGCTGGGGATCTTCCCGAAAAACAATCTGAAACAAAATAGGCGGCTTCACTTCCTCTTGCGTGAGGACTTGCGAAAGCTGGACGACATCACCGCCGAAACAAGGCTGCTTGTGCGAAATCGTATTGATACTGCCGAGCAGCTTTTTTCGTATCAATCCGAGGTAAAAGGCAAAATTACGGCTCTGACCGCCGAACGAAAGCAGCTTTACAAATTGCAGCGGACGGCGGCGGTCAAAGCAGACCCCGAAAAAGCAGCGGAAATCAAAGACCGAATATCCGTGTTGTCAAAGGAGCTTGCCACTCTGCGAAAGGAGGTGTCTTTATGTGACGGTATAGCCGAACGCTCCGGCGTTATCAAAGAGAAAATCAAAGCCGTCCGAGAGGACGAACAGCCTGAAAGAAAGGAGAGAATCGACCATGTACAATTCCGGTGACGCAGCGGAACAGATTGTAAGGATCAGTTTAGAGGGTACGGAAGTTGCCTTAAAGCTGACCGGCTCTGCGGCAAAGAATATCGCCGCAATGATTTATACTGTTCTGAAAAACAGGGATAAAAACAAGACCAAAGGCAGGCAGCGTTTGACCGCTATGCTCAAAAGCGGCAAGGAACTGAAAGTGTTCACCGTCAGCGAGGAACATTTGAAACAGTTTGCCGCCGAAGCCAAGCGGTACGGCGTTGTTTATTGCGCCCTACGAGGTAAAGAGAAATCCGCCGACGGTATGGTAGACATTATGGTGCGTGCCGAGGACGCTTCCAAAATCAACCGCATTGTGGAACGCTTTAAGCTGGCTGCGGTCGATACCGTTTCTATTAAGCGGGATATTGAAAAATCCAAAGCCGAAAAAACCGCCGTCCCCTCTGCTCCCGAACAGGAGAAACCCGATAAGGAGGCGGACGACCGTTTGCTTGACGATTTAATGGGCGCGCCTGTGAAAAAGAAGGAACGAGCTCCGCAGAATCCCGAAGTCAGCAAAAACGCTTCTTTTGGGAAAGCGGCGGAGAAATCCCATCCGTCCGCGCCTATCTCAAAGAAGCAAAGCAGAACCGCCGAGGGTACTGTTAAACCGCTCGAAGAACGCCCCTCTGTTCGTGAAGAACTGCGGGAAATCAAGGCGAAACAGCAAGAGGCGGCGGCTCCCGCCAAAGAAGAACCCACCGTTTCCAAAAAGCCGGCCAAACAACAGACGACCGCCCACCAGCAACCGTCCCGAAAAAAGAAACCCAAATCAAAGGAGAGATAACCCATGAGTAATTTTGATGACATTTTTGAACCTGCCCCGCAAGCCGAAGATTTTGACAAAGAGGCTTGGGCGGCAAAGAAAAAGGCAGAGCGTGACGAGGTTTACACCCTTGCCGACGCCACCGCCGAGGATGTATGCGCAGACGGCGACAAGTTCCGTGACTATCTGGATGTGCAGGCGAATTTTCGTCACTACTCCGCTACCAACGCCCTGTTGATTCTGGCGACGAAACCCGACGCCCGCAGACTGGGCGACAAGGATTTTTGGCGCGATCAGGGCGTGTATATCAAGAGGCAGGAATTTAGCCGTCCTATCAAGATTGTGGAATCCAACGGCGAGTACACCCGTGACGACGGCAGTATCGGCGTTTCGTACAACATTAAGCGTGTGTATGATATTTCGCAGACCACTTCCCGCATGAGGGCGCAGCCGCCTGTTTCCCACGACGCAAGGGCTTTGCTCGGCGCTCTCATTTACAAAAAGCCTGTGCCGATTCAGTCTGTCGATGAGCTGCCTGACGGTATGGGCGCTCTGTACGACCACGAACAAAGAGCAGTTTTCGTCTGTCGAGGAATGGAGGCGAACGACCTGTTCTGTGAAGTGTCAAAGGCTTTGGCACAAGCCGAGCTTGCACAGACAAGCGAAGAATACGCCCCGGAAAATGCCAGCTTCAAGGCGCATTGTGTTTCGTATATCCTCGGCAAAGAGTTCGGCGCTGATGTGAGCGATTACAGTTTTGAGAATCCTGCCGAATTTCTCCGCACCGACGACCCGCAGGAAATCCGCGCCGAGCTTTCCGAAATCCGAGATACCGCCTATGACATTTCCGCAAGAATGGCAAGGTCGCTGGAACAGAACAAAGCTCCCCGCCATACGGAACAGGAGCGCTGATTATGGAGAAAACAGAAAAACGGGTATTGACCCTCGACCGTTACGAACACGGCGTTGTTATCAATGCCCTGAATGAAATGCGAAACGACCTGCTGGAAGAAGAACGCCCCACCGATATTGTTGACGAGGTTCTTTTGAAAGCAATCGACGCCCCTACTAAAAAGGTTAGGTGCAGGAACGATGAAGCGAGGGAATAACCCTCTTGTCCTCTGCCTGTTCGGGATTCTCCCCGTTGTGTGGCTGGGACTGCTGATCGCTCCCGCCGCACACGGAGGCTTGCCCGAAATCCTTGCCCGGTTTCCTGCGGCAATGAACGACCCGTTTCATATAGAGCTTTGCGGGGACAGCGTAAAAACCGTCCTCGTTTTGCTTTGTGTGTACGGTCTTTCTATCGGCGTATTCCTATCTTCCCGCCGCAACTACCGCAGGGGTGAAGAACATGGCTCGGCGAAATGGGGCAATGCAAGAGCCGTCAACAAAAAGTACCGGGCAATAAAGCCGGAGGAAAACAAGATATTCACACAAAATGTTCGTATGGGCTTGGATGACCGAAAGCACCGCCGCAATCTCAATACGATTGTTGTGGGAGGCAGCGGGGCGGGAAAAACGAGGTTCTATGGTAAAGTGAATTTATACCAAGCGTCCACCACCAGCTACCTGTGTTTAGATTGCAAAGGGGAAATGCTGCGGGACACGGGATATTTGCTGAAACAAAAAGGCTATGAGGTTCGGGTGCTTGATCTTCTGAATATGGAGAAAAGCCATTGCTACAATCCGTTTGTATATCTCCGTGACGATAACGATGTGCAGAGGCTTGTAACAAACCTGTTCAAAAGCACAACGCCGAAAGGCAGTCAATCCAACGACCCGTTCTGGGACACAGCGGCAAGTATGCTGCTCTTGGCGCTCATTTTCTACTTGAAGTATGAGGCGCCGCCCGATGAACAGAATTTTTCAATGGTTATGGAAATGCTGCGTGCGGCTGATGTCAGAGAGGATATGGACGAATATACCTCGCCGCTGGACGAACTCTTTGAACGGCTGGAAATGCGCGACCCCGACCATATAGCCGTGAAGTATTACAAGGACTATCATTCCGGCTCGGCAAAGACCCTGAAAAGTATTCAAATCACTCTGGCGGCAAGGCTTGAAAAATTCAATCTGTCCTCTTTGGCTGCGCTGACTGCTACGGACGAATTGGATTTGCCGTCGCTTGGTGAAAAGAAAGTTGCGTTATTTGCGCTGATACCCGATAACGACACCTCGTTCAATTTCCTTGTCAGCATTTTATACACGCAGCTTTTTCAGCAGTTGTTTTATCTTGCCGACCACAAATACGGCGGCAGCCTGCCCGTCCCCGTCCACTTCCTGATGGACGAGTTTGCCAATGTGAGCTTGCCGGATGATTTTGACAAGATATTGTCCGTTATGCGTTCAAGGCGGGTGTTTGTTTCAATTATCTTGCAAAATTTAGCGCAGTTAAAGACCTTGTTTGAAAAGCAATGGGAAAGCATTGTCGGCAACTGCGACGAATTTCTTTATCTCGGCGGCAACGAGCAGTCCACGCATAAATATGTGTCGGAGCTTTTAGGCAAGGCGACCATTGATACCAACACCTACGGCAAATCGTCGGGGCGTAACGGCAATTACAGCACGAATTATCAGATTTCCGGGCGTGAGCTTATGACGCCGGACGAGGTTCGTATGCTGGATAACCGCTGCGCCCTTTTGTTTATCCGCGGTGAATTGCCGATTATGGACGAGAAATACGACATCTTGAAACACCCGAATGTGGCTCTTACCACAGACGGCAGCGCCGCACCCTATGAACACGGCGGAACGGAACACGCCGTCGCCACGCTCTCCTTTGCAGGAATCCCCGCAGAGGATATTCCCGATATGGAAGAAACAGAACCCGATTACGAGCTTCTTTCCGACGAGGATATAGAAGCTCTGTTTTCAATTTAAGGAGGATTGCAATATGAAGAACATCAATAAGAACAAGAACACTACGAAGCTGCCTATGCCCGGCAAGGTGAAAAAGGGATTCCGCTTTTACTGTGCTGTCGTTATGGCGCTTGCCTTTACCCTCGGCTGCTCGATGACGGCCTTTGCCGCAGGCGACCCGATCACCGTTGTAAACAATTTGAGTGATTTTATTTTCGGCCTGATTCGTGCAGTCGGATTGATTCTGCTCGGCTGGGGTATCGTGCAGGTCGGCCTGTCTTTTCAGTCCCACGACCCCAGCCAGCGTTCCAACGGATTTCTCACCCTTGCAGGCGGCATTGTCATCACCTTTGCAAAGGAAATCCTTACCCTGATTACCGGCTGAAAGAAAGGAAGATTGCAATGGAAAAATGCGAGTGCTATATCCACTCTCTGAAACAGGGAGAAACCCATGTTCTCGGTGAAGCGACGATTATCAAGCGCTTGGGCGACAACGACTATCTGGCAGAGTATAACGGCGTGAAGTGTCACGCAATATTCAATCCCTTTGCCGGACGGTATTTTGTGGACGATGTGTACGGCATTATCCGCAATTCGCCCGACCGGGACAGCAGATAACGAAATGATACGGCATACAGGGCAGGCTGCAAGCGGCGGCCTGCCCCTATTTGCCTGAAAGGAGGAATCCTATTTTGAGTGATAATTGGGTCGTACAAAACCTTGAAAACGCCCTTGAAACATGGAACAGCAAACTTGCCGAGATATGGCAGCTTATCACCCAATCCCCCGAACAGTTTAAGGGCGGCACGATTTGGAATGTGATTGTCAATATACACGGCGCGGTACAGGCGATAGGACTTGCCCTGCTCGTGTTGTTCTTTGTTGTCGGCGTGATGAAAACCTGCGGCTCGTTTGCAGAACTGAAAAAGCCGGAGCACGCATTAAAGGTCTTTATCCGCTTTGCGCTGGCAAAGGCCGCCGTCACCTACGGTCTGGAACTGATGATGGCTTTGTTCAATATCGTACAGGGGCTTATTTCCACCATTATGACCGCCGCAGGCTTCGGCGCAGCAGGTCAAACTGTTTTACCCTCTGAAATCGTAACGGCGGTTGAGGATTGCGGATTTTTTGAATCTATCCCATTATGGGCGGTGACGCTGATCGGCGGCCTGTTCATTACGGTACTGTCTTTTATTATGATAATGACGGTTTACGGCAGGTTCTTTAAGTTGTACCGTGCGCCTGGAAGGGCTGCGGCGTGAGCCAAAGCAGTCTGCGGGCAATTTGGGAT
>OMAN01000328.1_pt1 | contig 23343 bp, 24 predicted proteins | sample 1644701 | NCBI WGS metagenome assembly OMAN01 (sample SAMEA103958124, study PRJEB25191) | human gut metagenome | biome: human-associated habitat [ENVO:00009003]; feature: intestine environment [ENVO:2100002]; material: feces | place: Germany | collected 2013/2015 | reverse complement strand
TAAATACACGATATCGCTATCGCCTGTAGCAACAGCATAAAAAGCCGCCCGCCAGGCGGCGGAGAGCCTGTCCCAGGCCCGGCATCAGGCGGCCCAGCGGCTGGAGGAGCAGATCCTCACGGAGCTGCGGCAGCTGGACATGGGCAAGATTCGCTTCGCCATCTGCTTTACGGAGCAGGCCCTGGCGGAAAACGGCATGGATCAGGTGCGGTTCCTGATGTCCGCCAACGTGGGCGAGGAGCTGCGCCCCATCCACAAGATCGCCTCCGGCGGCGAGCTGGCCCGCATCATGCTGGCCATGAAGAACGTCCTGTCGGAGCAGGATCAGGTGGGCACCATGGTGTTCGACGAGGTGGACACCGGCGTGTCCGGCCGGGCCGCCCAGAAGGTGGCCGAGAAAATGGCCCGCATCAGCCGCACCAAGCAGGTGCTGTGCGTGACGCATCTGCCCCAGCTGGCCGCCATGGCCGACACCCACTTCTCCGTGGAAAAGGGGGAGCAGGGGGGACGCACCTTCACCCGGGTGGTGCAGCTGGACCGTGCCCAGCGCCAGCAGGAGCTGGCCCGTCTCACCGGCGGGGCCTCCATCTCCGCCACCATGCTGGAGGGGGCCGGGGAGCTGCTGGACCAGGCGGAAAAATTCAAGAAAACCTTGGCCTGACCCGTTGACAACCGGGGACGGACACGCTATAATGTGCCTAACTTCATATGCAACAGCGATGAAGGGAAGAAGTATCCGGCCAGTCTGCCTGCAAAGAGAGCCCCTGTGCGGTGAAAAGGGGAGAGGCGGCGGCGGGAGAATACATCCCGGAGTAGCCTTCTGAACGGCTTTGGGCCTATTAGGAATGTGTCGGGTTCGCCCGTTACAGCGATAGGGTGTTGCTGCACCCGATGAGGCCGCATGCCGCGAGGCGTCGGCGAAGCTGAGGTGGTACCGCGATTTTTGTCGCCCTCTGTCAATCTGACAGGGGGCGTTTTTTTGCCCCCTGTACGCCCAAAATATCGGAAAGGAATCAGAACAACATGGGAATTTATGAAGAACTGGTGGCCCGGGGCCTGATCGCCCAGGTCACCAACGAGGATGAGATCCGCGAGATGATCAACAACGGCAAGGCCACGTTCTATATCGGCTTTGACTGCACGGCGGACTCCCTGACGGCGGGCCATTTCATGGCCCTGACCCTGATGAAGCGCCTGCAGATGGCGGGCAACAAGCCCATCGCCCTGATCGGCGGCGGCACCACCATGATCGGCGACCCCTCCGGCCGCACGGATATGCGCAAGATGCTCACCAAGGAGGACATCGACCACAACGCCGCCTGCTTCAAGCGCCAGATGGAGCGCTTCATCGACTTCGGCGAGGGCAAGGCCATCATGCTCAACAACGCCGACTGGCTGCTGAAGCTGAACTATGTGGACCTGCTGCGGGAGGTGGGCGCCTGCTTCTCCGTCAACAATATGCTGCGGGCCGAGTGCTACAAGCAGCGCATGGAGAAGGGCCTGAGCTTCCTGGAGTTCAACTACATGATCATGCAGAGCTACGACTTTTACTACATGTTCCAGCACAACGGCTGCAACATGCAGTTCGGCGGCAACGACCAGTGGAGCAATATGCTGGGCGGCACGGAGCTGATCCGCCGGAAGCTGGGCAAGGACGCCCACGCCATGACCATCACCCTGCTGACGGACTCCCAGGGCAACAAGATGGGCAAGACCGCCGGCAATGCCGTGTGGCTGGACCCCAACAAGACCAGCCCCTTCGAGTTCTATCAGTACTGGCGCAATGTGGGCGACGCGGACGTGCTCAAGTGCATCCGTATGCTGACCTTCCTGCCTCTGGAGCAGATCGACGAGATGGCCGACTGGGAGGGCGCCAAGCTCAACGAGGCCAAGGACATCCTGGCCTATGAGCTGACCAAGCTGGTCCACGGCCAGGACGAGGCCGAGAAGGCCCGCCAGGCGGCCTGCGCTCTGTTCGGCGGCGGCGCCAATGCCCAGGATATGCCCACCACCGAGCTCACCGGCGACGACCTGGGCAGCGGCGAGATCAACGTGCTGAACCTGCTGGTCCGGTGCGGCCTGTGCGCCAGCAAGGGCGAGGCCCGGCGGCTGGTGCAGCAGGGCGGCGTCACCGTGGGGGACAAGAAGGTGGATTCCATCGACGCATCCTTCGGCTGCCAGGAGTTCACCGGCGACGGCCTGATCATCCGCAAGGGTAAAAAGGTGTTCCACCGGGCCGTGCTGATCTGAAACAATCGGTCCCGATGACCGCATAACAGACTGAAGAGCCTCTGCTTTCCAAGTGAAAGCAGAGGCTCTTTTTCGGATATACGGGGTATCACGCCATGCCCAGAAGCTCAAGAAACTCCTCCGGAGTTTCGGCATTGATGAAGGACTGCAGACGCCGGGCATTGGAGAACAGGCTGATCAGCGAGAATATCTTCTCGTGGTTTCGCTCATGATCCGAGGAAATAAAGGCGATGACATAGTACACGGGATCGTTTTTTTCATGGTGGAAGGAGACCGGGGAGGTCAGCCGCACGATGCTGGCGTGAAAATCGGAATCCAGATCCGGCGCAACGGCATGAGCCAGTGCGATCCCGGGAAACAGGACGAAATAGGGGCCGTTGATCGTCACGTTCCGGATGATCTCGCGGACATAGTGCTCGTCGGCATATCCGGCCCGGATCAGCAGGTCGCCTGCGGCCTGAATGGCCTCGGACCAGGTGGCGGCGCGGCACTCCGGCAGGACCATATCCGGCTGGAAAATCTCCCGGAAGGAGTATTTCGGCTCGGGCAGGAAGGCGGGAAGCTCCGCACCGCTGTCCATGGGGGCAAAGATGCAGTTCCGTCGCTTCTGAAGCACGGAATTGACGGCGTTCTGGACGGCGGTAAGGACTTTTTCGGTGGGCAGGGGCGGAATGGTGATCACCGGGATGGACTGCGGCGGCAGGGGAATCACCGAGATGATGAGGTCGGGCTTTTCCACCGAGGATTCCAGCAGCATCTGGAGCTTGTGTCCCGGGATGGTGGCGATGATGTCCAGCTTGCAGTAGTTCCGCAGGCGCTCCGCCAGGTACACGCCGCTGGCCACACCCGCGTTGCACACGATGCAGGCCCGGACGGGATTGGCAATGTAGGTGCGCTCAATGGAGGCGATGACGTGCATCATAATGTACGAAAGCGCGTCCTCGTTAAACTTGCAGTGCAGGCTTTTCTCCAGGATGGAAATGTTCTGCTTCAGCGCATCGAACACCGCCTGATTCCGCTCGATCAGCTCGTCCTTGAAGTGATAGGTGGGCAGGTCGCCGTTTATCAGGCGGCCCAGGGTGGAGTCGATGTGCGAGACCAGCTGCTTCTGAAGGAGCGCGTCGTTGGTCAGGTCAAGGCCGATAGACTGGGACACGCCGGTCAGAAAGACCCGGACGATCATCTGGACATCCACGCCGCACCAATACTTCTTTTCCTGCTCGCCCCAGATGATCCGATTGATCAGATCGGCGGCATAGCGGACCTCCGCATCGGCGAAAAATACCCCGGTGATGCCGGAAAGCCTCTGCGTCAGATCGTCGGCGAGATAGGCGCATTCGGCAGACGCTGTCTGCATCCAGTGCGAATTGGGCTGGACCGGAAACCCCTGGCGGATTCTGGACATGGCCACCAGCAGGGACACCGTGAATTTGGTATAGCTGAGCCCGTCCAGCTCCAGGAGATGCTCATGCAGCCAGGCCGTTACCACCGACTGGGCTGCCGGCAGGGCGTCCAGCCGGAAATATTGCACCACCCAGGTATACAGCCCCGACTGGGACGCGTTGGTTCCGGTGATGTCCAGCCGGTTGCACAGTGTGTGGACGATCAGGTCCCTGCGGAAATACTCCGAGATCTCCGTGCGGTAGCCCCGCCCGGTGGAAACGAAGGAGATGCCGTTTTTTTCAAACTCCTGCATCACGCCCTTCATGTCGTTTGCGCAGGTCTTCTTGCTGGTCCCCAGCTCGTCCGCGATCTGGGCGGCGGTGATCTGCGGGGAGCTGATCATCAGCAGATATACGGCGGTGATCCGCTCCTTCTGCGACAGGGAGTACTCATAGCGCCCCAGATTCCTGAGGATCGTCAGGATCTTCTGCCGCGTTTCCTCCGTGACGGGAAGATACAACTTCCTGTCGTGGGTCACGGAGATCAGGGGGAGATCGTTTTCGTGCAGAAAATCGTTGACTCCGGCAATATAATTCCGAACGGAACGAACGCTGACATTCATCTGCTCCGCCAGGGCCGCATAGGTAAACGTTCTTCCGGATGGAGTCAAAAAGAGGTTCAGAAGCTCATAGTGTTTCGGATTCATATGCTCACTCCCATTTCTTTTTTCCGATTATAGCATAGTCTCCGTCGGATTTCAAAATCTATGTTCCTGCGGCGCAATGTAAAATCTTGCAAAATGCGTGAAAATATATGGAAACGTCAAAACAACGAAAACAAGCAAAAGCTATTGAAAATCTAAAAATCTATGATAGAATGCAGAGCATATAACCCAAAAATTGATGGGCAGAATGCAGCCGGAGCGTATATTCGTGCATTGAGAAAGGAGTACCCATACAAATGGAAACGAAAGTTTCAAAGGAAGTCCTATTGGACTTCTACCGGAAGATGAACTGCATCCGCGCGTTTGAGAACGAGGCCATCGAGCTGGCCAAGATGAATCTGACCCGCGCAGCAGTCCACACCTACAACGGTGAGGAGGCCATCGCAGTGGGCGTATGCGCCCACCTGACCAACCATGACTACATCACCTCCACTCACCGCGGCCACGGCCACTGCGTCGCCAAGGGCGCGGACCTGGAGCGGATGTTTGCGGAGCTGATGGCCCGCGAGAACGGCTACTGCAAGGGCAAGGGCGGTTCCATGCACATCGCCGACCTCTCCATCGGTATGCTGGGCGCCAATGGGATCGTCGGCGGAGGCATCCCCATCGCCGTGGGCGCGGCGTTCGCCCTGAAGTATCAGGAGCGGTCCGACGTGGTGGTCTGCTTCTTCGGCGACGGCGCCTCCAACGAGGGCTCCTTCCATGAGTCCCTGAACATGGCCTCCGTTCTGAAGCTGCCGGTGATCTTTGTGTGCGAAAATAACCAGTACGCCATCTCCATGAACGTGAAGGACTCCGTCAACGTGCCCAACATCAGCCAGCGGAGCACGGCCTACGGCATTCCCGGCTACACCCTGGACGGCAACGACATCGAGCAGGTGTACACGGAGTTCGGAAAGATCGTTGCGGACGTCCGGCAGGGCAAGGGTCCCGTCCTTGTGGAAATGAAGACCTATCGCCTGGGCGGTCACTACTACGGCGACAATGAGAACTACCGCACCCGCGAGGAAGTGGCCGAGTGGCGCGCCAAGTGCCCCATCACCCGGCTGGAGGCCAGGCTGGTCAGCGAATACGGCTGCACCCACGAGGAGCTGGCGGAGATCGCCAAGTCCGCCAAGGCGGAGGTCCTGGCGGCCAGCGAGCGCGCCAAGAGCGGGCCCGAGCCTCGGGTGGAGGACCTGGCGGACGATATGTTCGATCCCACCTACAAGGAGATCGAATGGAAAATGTTTGTGAAGCAGTAAGGAGGATTGTGTGATGAGAAAAATTTCCATGCGAGAGGCCATCAATGAAGCCCTCCATACAGCCTTCAACAGCGACCCCACCATCTTTTCCGCCGGTGAAGACATCGCCGTTTACGGCGGCCAGCTGCGCTGCTCCTATGACCTGATCAAGAATTTCGGCGAAAAGCGCATTTTCGATACCCCCATTTCCGAAACCGCCATCGTCGGCCTGAGCATCGGCTCCTCCATGCTTGGCCTGCGGCCGGTGGTGGAGATCTCCTACATCGACTTCCTGGGCACCTGCTTCGACCAGGTGATGAACCAGGCCGCCAAGCTGAGATATATGTACGGCGGCATGGTGAGCCTGCCGCTGGTGATCCGCACCCAGTGCGGCGCCGGCCTGGGCAACGGCGCGCAGCATTCCCAGTCTCTGGAAGCGCTGCTGGCCCACATTCCCGGGATCCGCGTGGTGATGCCGTCCAATGCCTACGACGCCAAGGGACTTCTGCTCCGGGCCATCCGGGACAACAACCCCGTTGTGTTCATCGAGCACAAGGCCCTCTACAAGACCAAGTGCGAGGTTCCCGAGGAGCCGTATGAGTGCGACTATACCTGCTCCATCAAGCGGGAGGGCAGCGACGTGAGCATCATCACCTATTCCGCCATGGTGAATCAGGCGCTGAAGGCCGCGGACAAGCTGGCCGAAGAGGGCATCAGCGCGGAGGTGGTGGATATCCGCACCATCGAGCCGCTGGACGAAGACAGCATCATCCGTTCCGTGGAAAAGACCGGGCGGGCCGTCGTGGTGCACGAGGCGTGCCGCAAGGCCGGATTCGGCGCGGAGCTGGCGGCCATCATCCAGGAGAAGGCTTTCAACTCCCTGAAAAAGCCCGTTCAGCGCGTGGGCGCTCCCAACGTTCCGGTCCCGTTTGCACCGAATCTGGAAAAGGCATTCCTTCCGAATGACGGAGATATCATCCAGGCTGTCCGCCGCTGCTTCTGAGCTCCGGAACAAACGAAGAATGTTTTTCATATCTACACTACAAGAAGGAGAAAAATCATGAAAAAGGAAATCATCATGCCCAAGATCGGCCTTGACATGGAAGAGGGCACCATCGAGCAGTGGCTTAAGAAGGTCGGCGACACCGTGAAGGAGGGCGACCCCCTGGTGGAGATCGAGACCGATAAGGCCGTTACCACCGTGGAATCCGCTCTGAACGGCACCCTGGTGGAGATCGTGGCCGAGGCCGGCGACACCGTGGAGATCACCAAGGTCATCGGCTGGGTGGAAACGGATGAGTGAGATCAAGCTGAAGCCCCTCGGCAAGGCGATGGCAAAGCAGATGGCCCGCAGCTGGGAAGCACCCGTTTCCCTTAGTTAAAGATATTGTTGGGTATCTCAAGATGTGTCATTCGATTTTGCCGATAAAGCGGTAGAAGATTTCCACTTCCTGTTCCCGGCTTCCGTCCTCACTTTTGACCGCTTCATGGACAAGGATTTTTTCAATCAGCGTATTCAGAAGTTCAGCCGTCAATTCTGTGGGATTGACATACTGTTTCATCAGACCTATCCACTTTTCAGCGTCAACCGCTGTCTGGGCGGCGGTCTCCATCGCTTCGTGAAGCCGTTCAATTTTTACGTCCAATTCTCGCTGTTCGCCCTGATACTTTTCGGACAGCATATTGAAATTGTATTCTGTAATGCGTCCGGCAGACCAGTCCTCATACATTTTTGCAAACAGGGTGTCTACTTCTGCTTTGCGCTTTTCCGCCTTTTTCAGTTCGGCTGTCTGCCGCTTCCTTGCAGTATTGCGTTCCTTGTCGCTGGCGTTAAGTAGCCGTTTCAGAAGTTTGTCCCCATCCTGCTGTGCCAGCACAGACCAGTATTGCAGACGGGAAAGGACATAGGCGTAAAGCACATCATAGCGGATATAGTGCATGGAACACTGGTGCAATCCTTGCCCGTACTTGCTACAATGGTAGTGGGCATAGGGATTTTTGTTCTGGCTGTTCATACCATAGGCCAGCGACCAGCCGCAGTCCGCACATTTTACCAGCCCGGAAAATATCTGTGTTGTGCCGTTCTTCTGCCGTCTGCGCCTGTTGCAAATCTGCTCCTGTACTTGACGGAACACATCTTCGGAAATAATCGCTTCGTGGGTGTTCTCCACACGATACCATTCCTCTTTTGGCTTGCGTACTTTCTTCTTGTTTTTGAATGAAATGTTGGTCTGCTTATTGTGGACGCTGTGTCCGATATAGGTTTCCTCTTTCAGAATACTTTTCACCTGCGCTATCGTCCACGCATAGGCTTTTTCCTCCGGCGCTCCGGCATAGATATTTGCGAAAGTGCCGTATCTCTGGAAATTCAGCCAGCCGGGAGTAGGTACTTTTTCTTCGACCAAAATCCGTGTAATGCTGGCGGCTCCCCGGCCATGAACGGCAAGGTCAAAAATCTTTTCGATAATCCACCTTGTTTCCGGGTCAATCAGAAGATGGCCTTTCTTATCTGGGTCTTTGACATAGCCAAGCGGAGCATAGGCTCCATAGTGTGCGCCATTTGCGAACCGTGTCCGCATGGCCGCCTTTACCTTTTTGCTGGTCTGGCGGGCGTGCATTTCATTCAGAATGTTGAGGAATGGGGCAAGCTCATTCTCTCCGTTGATGGTGTCCACATTGTCATTGACAGCGATATAGCGGACGCCTTTGCTGGGAAAGTAGATTTCCGTGTACTGGCCGGTCAGAATGTAGTTTCTGCCTAAGCGGGATAAATCCTTCGTAACAACGCAGTTGATTTTCCCGTCCTCAATGTCATCAATCATTCTCTGAAAATCCGGCCTGTCAAAGTTCGTTCCAGACCATCCATCGTCGATATATTCATCTATGACATTCAGGCCATGCTCGGCGGCATATTGCCGGAGCATCATGCGTTGAGACAAGATTTGTCAAGGGTAGTTTCTGCTAAAATGATTTTTTTCCAAAAACAGTAAATGTGATTTTATCACGGAGAGTACCACCGAAACAGGTTATACTACGAGTACAAAAACACAAGGAGGCATTCTTATGAGACTGAAAGATAAAGTTGCAATCATCACCGGAGGGAGCCGCGGCATTGGCTACGCTACTGCAGATAAATTTTTGAAGGAAGGCGCTACTGTAATCCTGACCGCAAGTTCGCAAGGTTCTGCTGATAAAGCGGTTGCGCAGCTGAAAGAAAAATACCCTGATGCAACAGTTGCGGGAATCAGCCCCAACCTGTCCAATTTGGAATCTGTCCGCAATGCGTTCCGAGAAGCTGCCTCGAAATACGGTTGCATTGATATTCTGGTGAACAATGCCGGTGTATCCGAAAGCACTCCCTTTACCGAGTATACGGAGGAAACCTTTGATAAGGTGATGGATCTGAATGTAAAAGGCGTGTTCAATGCTACAAGAGCCGCCAGTGAGTGCATGATTGCAAAAGGGAACGGTGTTATTCTCTCCACATCCTCAATGGTGAGCATTTACGGACAGCCCAGTGGCTTTGCTTATCCCGCATCCAAATTTGCTGTCAATGGCCTGACGGTTTCCCTTGCCCGGGAATTGGGTCCGAAGGGTATTCGAGTGAATGCAGTCGCTCCCGGTATTACCCTGACTGATATGATGAAGGCTGTTCCCAAGGAAGTAATTGATCCGCTCATCAAGCAGATCCCCCTGCGCCGCCTGGGTCAGCCGGAGGATATTGCCAATGCATTTGTATTCCTGGCATCTGACGAAGCATCCTATATCACGGGTGTTGTACTCAGCGTAGACGGCATGGCAAGAACATAAAAACGGAAACAGGGCAGCTGGAAACGGCTGCCCTATCTTCAGAATATGGAGGTCTATACATGAAAAGATTTATTCCCATTTTAATGATGCTTCTACTTTTAACAGGTTGTGGAGCCCAGTCATCTGAAACTTCCTATCGACAGATTTCCATGGAGGAAGCTGTCACGATGATGGAGGAGGAAACCGGATACATCATCCTCGATGTCCGGACTGCTCAGGAATATAGTGAAAAGCATATTCCCGGTGCGATTAATATTGCCAACGAATCCATCGGCACCGAAGACATCCTGGAGCTGCCAGACAAGGAGCAGCTGATCCTGGTATACTGCCGCAGCGGCAACCGCAGCAAGCAGGCGTCCGAAAAGCTGGTAAAGCTGGGCTACACAAATATCGTAGAGTTCGGCGGTATCAATGACTGGACGGGAGAAACCGTCAGCGGCGAAGCGTGACAATATCACGGAACTTGTAGAAAATTCAGGTTATCATGGAGACACCAAACAAAAGATCACAGGAGGACTTGTATATGTCTGTCATCCATATCAATAAGAGTAATTTCCAGAATGAGGTTCTGAATTCCGAGAAACCCGTCCTACTGGACTTCTGGGCGCCCTGGTGCGGCCCCTGCCGGATGGTCAGCCCAGTTGTGGATGAGATCGCGTCTGAGCGCGGCGACATCAAAGTTGGCAAGGTCAATGTGGACGAGCAGCCGGAACTGGCCGCGCAGTTCGGCGTCATGAGCATCCCCACCCTTGTGGTGATGAAGAACGGCAAACTTGCCAATAAAACGGTGGGTGCGAAGCCCAAGGCGCAGATTCTGGCCATGCTGTGAGGAGGACATGGATATGGGATTTTTTGACTTTCTGAAAGGGCCCGACATTGGTGAGGGCGTCAGGGAATACAATGCAACGCCCGGCGCGGTCCTGCTGGATGTCCGAACACCGGAGGAATACCGGGAGGGCCATATCCCCGGCAGCAAGAATGTGCCTCTGCAGTCTCTTGACAAGGTGACCAGCTTCGTAAATAATCAAGATACGCCCGTGTTTGTCTACTGCCATAGCGGAGCCAGAAGCGCTCAGGCGGTCAGCGTGCTGGGGGGCATGGGGTATACCAACATCAAAAATATCGGCGGCATCGCCGCTTATGCAGGAAAGGTGGAGCATTGATATGAAGGTTGTTATCGTGGGCGGCGTGGCAGGCGGCGCTACTGCTGCGGCCCGCATTCGCAGATTGGACGAGCAGGCGGAGATCGTGGTGTTTGAGCGCTCGGGGTATATCTCCTATGCCAACTGTGGTCTGCCATACTATATCGGTGATGTGATTACCGATCGGTCGGATCTGACCCTCCAGACCCCGGAAAGCTTCTTCTCCCGGTTCCGTGTAAACATGAAGGTGCGCCATGAGGTCACAGCTATCCATCCCGAAAAAAAAGAAGTTACCGTGAAAAATCTGGAAACCGGTGAGGAGTTCGAGGAGAGCTATGACAAGCTGATTCTCTCTCCCGGAGCCAAGCCTACCCAGCCCCGGCTCCCCGGTGTGGGCCTCAACAAGCTGTTTACCCTGCGTACCGTGGAGGACACGTTCCGCATCAAGGCGTACATCAGCGAAAACCATCCCAAGTCCGCTGTGCTGGCGGGCGGCGGCTTCATCAGTCTGGAGCTTGCGGAGAACCTGCGGGAGCTGGGGATGGAAGTCACCATCGTCCAGCGGCCCAAACAGCTGATGAACCCCTTCGACCCGGATATGGCAGCTTTCATCCACAGTGAAATGCGCAGGCACGGCGTGAAGCTGGCCCTGGGCCACACGGTGGAGGGCTTCGAGGAAAAGGACGGCGGCGTGGATGTGCTGCTGAAAGACGAACAGCCTCTCCATGCGGATATGGTAATCCTGGCCATTGGTGTTTCTCCCGAAACCACCCTTGCAAAGGATGCCGGGTTGGAACTGGGCATTAAAGGAAGTATTGTGGTCAATGACCGAATGGAAACCTCCATTTCCGACATCTATGCCGTGGGCGATGCGGTACAGGTGAAGCACTTCGTCACCGGGCAGGATGCTCTGATCTCTTTGGCTGGCCCTGCCAATAAACAGGGACGAATCGCTGCGGACAACATCTGTGGCGGAGACAGCCATTATACCGGCTCCCAAGGCAGCAGTGTCATCAAGATCTTTGGCATGACTGCCGCTACTACCGGCGTAAATGAGACCAACGCCAGAAAAACAGGGCTGGATGTTGATACGGTTATCCTGTCGCCCATGAGCCATGCAGGTTACTACCCCGGCGGGAAAGTCATGACAATGAAGGTGGTCTTTGAAAAGGCGACTTATCGCCTGCTGGGTGCGCAGATCGTAGGCTATGAAGGTGTGGATAAGCGCATTGATGTGCTGGCCACCGCTATCCGGGCAGGAATCAAGGCCACCGAGTTGAAGGACTTGGATCTGGCCTACGCGCCGCCCTATTCCTCCGCCAAGGATCCGGTGAACATGGCGGGCTTCATGATCGAGAACATCGCAAAGGGCGTCCTGAAACAGTGGCATCTGGCGGACGCGCTCCCCCGGGACGGCAGCGTGACGCTGCTGGATACCCGCACCGTAGGAGAATTTGACGGTGGACACATCGATGGCTTCCTCAACATCCCGGTGGATGAGCTGCGGGAGCGGCTGGGTAAGCTGGACAAGTCCAAGCCGGTGTACGTCATCTGCCAGAGCGGCCTACGCAGCTACATCGCCTGCCGTATTCTGGCCGGGAACGGCTTCGAGTGTTACAACTTCTCCGGCGGCTTCCGGTTCTACGACGCGGTGATGAACGACCGCTGCCTCATCGAGTCGGCTACCGCCTGCGGCATGGACAAATAAACAACCGCCGCATCTCTCCAACAATTTTGGTAGAGATGCGGCGGATTTTCATCCTCTGACTGCAGCAAACATTTCAAACATCTGAATCACACTTTACCCCAAAAAGAAATCACTGACCAGCATCACACAGAATCCAGCCAGGAGCGCATAGGTTGCTCCGGTCTCGCTGCCGTGGGCATGGGTTTCGGGAATCATTTCATCGCTGATGACATAGAGCATGGTTCCTCCCGCAAAGGCCAGAGCAAAGGGGAGAATGGCCGAAGCAATGCTTACGGCCCAATATCCCAGAAGCGTACCGACGACTTCGATCAGCCCGGTCACCATGGCGCAGACAAAGGTTTTTACCGGGGATACGCCTGCTGCCAGCATGGGCGCAATGATCACCATGCCTTCGGGGATGTTCTGCAGGGCGATACCGAAGGCGATCATCATCGCCTGCGCCGTGTCTTCACTTCCAAAGCTGACACCGGCGGCAATCCCCTCCGGCAGGTTATGGATCGCGATGGCTGTGACAAACAGCAATACCTTGTCAAGGTTGGTGCTGCGGTGTGTTTCCGTATCGGTTCCCACCAGCTTATGCAGGTGGGGAACCAGCTTATCAATGAGATTCAGGCACACCGCCCCAGTAAAGATCCCGATGATGGAAACGAGGATCCCATGGGTTCCGCCATAATTGAGAGATGGCAGAATCAGTCCCAGTACAGCCGCAGACAGCATAACACCTGCCGCAAAGGACAGCACTATGTCGGAGAATTTGTGGGAGATATTCCGAAAGACAAAGCCAATGAGACTTCCAAAAATGGTCGCGCCCCCCACGCCGAGGGCGGTGAGCAATACGATTTTCATCATCAACGATACAGGTCTTCTATGTATCAGAAAGTTCCTGCAATCTCCTTTCTTCACAAATCTCCACGGTGCCCCGCGCCAGCTTCACCATGCCCTCGCTCTGGAAATACCGGAGCATCCGGGTGACCACCTCCCGGGCAGTGCCCAGATGGTTGGCAATGGTCTCATGGGTGATTTTGAGGGTGTTTGTTTCCTCTAAGCTGCATTCCTCCAGCAGAAATTCTGCCAGCCTTTTATCAAAGCTTTTCCACATGATCTGCTCCATGAGCCACATGACCTCGGAGAACCGGGAGGCCATGATCTCATTGGTGAAATTGGATACCGGGGCGGATTCCTGCATGATGCTTTGATATATTTCTGCAGGGACGATCCATAGCTCCGTGTCCTTTTCTGCCTCGATCATCATTTCAAATTGAATGGACCGCATCATGCAGGATGCGGAGAACAGGCAGATATCCCGGTCAAACAGGCGGTAGAGGGTAATCTCCCGTCCCTCGTCGGAGAGGATGTAGGCGCGAAGCTGACCATGCCGAATCAGAAGCAGACCCGTACAATCCAGGTTTCCGTTATGAAGAACGGTCCCCTTCTTTACAGTGCGGCTGATCGCGCTGCTTTTGAGCTGCTGCTGTTGTGCGGAAGTCAATTTCTCCCAAACAGGAAAATAATCTTGAAACTCCATTGTGCGCCCCCTCTGCGTCAGTCATACTCAGTATAAAACTGTTTACGGCGTATGTCAATTATTATAATTGACATACGCCGTAAATCGCCCTATACTGCCTTTATAAAGCCATGTGCAGAAAGGAGGCGTCCCCTGTGCCACGGCCAAAGAAATGCAGGCGCGTGTGTGATTACCCCCAGACACTGACATTTTTGCCGGAAGACCATAAAAACAGAGAACAGGCAGTTATCCTGACGGTGGATGAGTACGAGACCATCCGCCTCATCGACAAAGAGGGACTCTCCCAGGAACAGTGCGGCGATTTCATGCAGGTGGCCCGCACCACGGTCCAGCAGATCTACGCCGGCGCCAGAAAAAAGCTGGCGGATGTGCTGGTGGACGGCCTTCCTCTGCGGATCGAAGGCGGAGACTATCAGCTCTGCAGCGGAGACAGCCAGGGCTGCGGATGCACCAACTGCTATAAACAAAAATTCAATCAACAGCACGCAAAGCCAAAAGGAGAACACATCATGAGAATTGCAGTTACTTACGAAAACGGAGAAATCTTTCAGCACTTCGGTCACACCGAACAGTTTAAAATCTACGATGTGGAAGATGGAAAAATCATTTCGTCTGAGGTTGTGGATGCTGGCGGCAGCGGACATGGTGCACTGGCAGGCGTCCTGAGTGCACTGAAGGTGGATGCCCTGATCTGCGGCGGTATTGGCGGCAGTGCCCAGATGGCACTGAGCGATGTGGGTATCCGGCTTTATGGTGGTGTTTCCGGCAACGCTGATGCAGCAGCAGAAGCACTGGCAGCAGGCGAGCTGGACTTCAACCCCAATGTCCGGTGTGATCATCACGACCACCATGGGGAAGGTCACTCTTGCGGTTTCCACGGCTGCGGCCATCACTCCTGCGACTGAAATAGGTGATTAAGTCACGGAATATGTGTCGTGATTTGATAAAATATAGTTAAAGGAGGCGGTAAAACCTAAGTAATAAATCTTGATAAATTCACAGAATTGTGATATAATTATTGTGTATAAACTGGCAAACAAAAACAATTTCAGAATAAACAATTAAGAATAAAGGAGAAATGAAATGGCAGAGCATTTACCACTATCTGTTCGGGTGCCGATTGAAGCGGATAACCCAAGTATTTGCCGCAAAGAAGAGCTTTGCATCAAGTGCGGACAATGCCGTGAGGTCTGCACGAATGAAATCGGTGTTCACAGTACATATTCCTTCGAGCAAACCGAAGGAAAGGCGATCTGTATCCACTGCGGACAGTGTGCAAACGTCTGTCCTACCGCAAGCATTACCGAGGTCTACGAATACCCGGACGTGAAGGCGGCTATCGCAGATCCCGATAAGATCGTTATCGTCAGCACGTCCCCCTCTGTGCGCGTTGCTCTCGGTGAAGAGTTTGGAATGGCGAAAGGAAGCTTCGTGCAGGGTAAAATGATCGCCCTTATGCGTGCTCTCGGTGCCGATTACGTCCTGGATACCAACTTTGCCGCAGACCTAACCATCGTTGAGGAAGCAAGCGAGCTTGTTCGTCGCATTACGACAGGAGATAAGCCCCTGCCTCAGTTTACAAGCTGCTGCCCTGCGTGGGTGAAGTTTGCTGAAACCTACTATCCCGAAATGCTCCCGCACGTATCAACTGCCAAGAGCCCCATCGGTATGCAAGGCCCCACTATTAAGACCTACTTCGCCCAGAAGATGGGTATTGATCCGAAGAAGATCGTTAACGTAGCACTTACCCCCTGTACTGCGAAGAAATTCGAGATCCGACGCGAGGAAATGAACGCCGCAGGCAAGAAGCTCGGTATCCCCGAAATGCGCGATATGGACTACGTTGTTACAACTCGCGAGCTTGCTCTTTGGGCAAAGGAAGCAAAGATCGACTTTGCTTCGCTTGAGGATAGCGATTACGACCGCTTTATGGGTGAAGCATCGGGTGCAGGCGTGATCTTCGGTAATACCGGAGGTGTTATGGAGGCAGCGCTTCGTACTGCATACTCCTATATCACGGGTGAGATCCCCCCGAGCGCACTTCTTGACCTTAAGCCCGTTCGCGGATATGAGGGCATCAGAGAAGCAAGCCTTGACGTCAAGGGAACCACTGTAAACGTAGCTGTTGTTTATGGTACAGCCAACGCTCGCAAGCTCATCGAACTAATCAAGAGTGGCGAGAAGAACTACCACTTCGTTGAGGTGATGACCTGTCCCGGCGGATGCATCGGCGGTGGCGGTCAGCCCCGTGATTTTGCGGCAGATGCTAATGCAAGCCGTAAGGCAAGAATCGAGAGCCTTTACAAGAGAGATGCCTCTTTGACTCTTCGTTCGAGCCACGAAAACCCTGAGATAAAGGAGCTTTACGAGGAATTTTACGGCAAACCGCTCAGTGAGCTTGCGGAAGAAATGCTCCATACTATGTACACTGATCGCTCAAGCGACATCAATAAAGAAATTATAAAAGGAGAAACAAAGAAAATGGAAAAATGGAAATGCACAGTCTGCGGTCACATTCACGAAGGCCCTATGACACCTGATTTTAAGTGCCCCATCTGCAAGCAGCCTGCCAACAAGTTTGTGAAGATTGAGGATGCTGCGGCTCCTGCAAAGAATCCCTATGCAGGTACCAAAACCGAGAAAAATCTGTGGGAAGCCTTTGCTGGCGAATCTCAGGCACGCAACAAATATACTTACTTTGCTTCAGTAGCCAAGAAAGCCGGTTACGAGCAGATTGCTGCTCTGTTCCTGCATACTGCACAGAACGAGATGGAGCACGCCAAGTTGTGGTTCAAAGCTCTGGGCGAGCTGGGCGATACTGCCGAGAACCTGCTCCATGCTGCTGAAGGTGAGAACGCCGAGTGGACGGATATGTATGACCGCATGGCTCGTGAAGCTGATGAGGAGGGATTCCATGATCTGGCTGAACAGTTCCGTGGCGTAGCTGCCATTGAGAAGATGCACGAGGAGCGCTACCGCAAGCTTTTGAGCAACGTGGAGGCCATGCAGGTGTTTGAGAAGAGCGGCGTTACCATCTGGGAGTGCCGTAACTGCGGACATATCGTAGTAGGAACCAAGGCTCCTGAGATTTGCCCTGTCTGCAAGCATCCTCAGGCATTCTTCGAAGTGCGTGCGGAAAACTATTGATAAAACGGAAGAAATTAAAATGAGTGCAAAGTTTTTTGTCTGTGAACACTGCGGCAATCTGGTGGGTATGATCCATGATGCAGGTGTTCCTATGATGTGCTGCGGTCAGAAAATGACTGCTCTGGTACCCAACACCGTAGAAGCCAGCGGCGAGAAGCACAAGCCTGTGGTTAAGGTAGAGGGCAATACCGTCACCGTCAATGTGGGCAGCGTGGATCATCCGATGCTTTCGGAACACTTCATCGAGTGGGTCTATGTCCAGACCGAAAACGGTGGGCAGCGCAAGGCTCTGAAACCCGATGACAAACCCAATGTCACCTTCTGCTTGGGAGATGATAAAGCGGTTGCGGTTTACGCCTATTGCAATCTCCACGGCCTGTGGAAAACTGAAATTTAACATGGAGGTTCTTGCAAATGAACGACAAAGTACATGCGCTTATCAATCAACAGATTAATAAGGAATTCTATTCCGCATACCTTTATCTCAATTTTTCAAACTATTTCGAGGAAGTCGGGCTTGACGGCTTTGCCAACTGGTATAAAATTCAGGCTCAGGAAGAGCGTGACCACGCCATGCTTTTCTATCAGTACCTGCAAAACGAAAACCAGAAGGTAACGCTTGAAGCCATTGACAAGCCTGATCTGAATGCTGTTTGCCATATGGATGTTTTGAAGGCAGGTCTTGAGCACGAAAAATATGTAACCTCGCTGATTAATGATATCTATGGTGAGGCTTACGAAGCAAGGGATTTCCGTACCATGCAGTTTCTCGATTGGTTTGTGAAAGAGCAAGGTGAAGAAGAAACCAATGCAAATGATTTGATTTCCAAAATGGAACTCTTCGGTTCTGATTCCAAGAGTTTGTATATGCTCAATCAGGAATTGGCAACACGAGTTTACTCTGCTCCTTCTTTCGTTCTTTAATCGCTATAGGCGGGAAGCAAACACGGTTCATTTATATGCTTCTCTCTCGCTGGCGGAGGCAAGAAAAAACATCCGTAAAAGATAAGCAGTTTCAAATCATCCGTTCCAGTGAACATATCCTTGAATTACTTCATAGCGAAAAAGTTTAGAGCGGCAGCAATGCCGCTCTTTTTATGTGATATCATCACCGAAATGTTATTTTAGATTGGCTATACTATGATCAAACAAAGGAAAGGAGCTGGCAATATGGCAGTTGTCAATATCAATAGGAATCAATTTGAAGAAATGGTGCACAGTGGAAATGCTGTTCTGGTTGAGTTTTCAGCCCCCTGGTGCGTATATTGCCGCCGTCTGGCTCCGGCATTGGAAAGCGTTGCTGAGGAATATAAGGATACGCTGGTATTCACTGCTATCAACATTGACGATGAGCCGGAATTGGCTGAGGCCGAGGCTATAGAAGTTGTCCCTACTCTGCTGATTTATCACAGCGGACAGGTTCTTGGCTCTATCGTCGCTCCGGAATCCAGGGCGCAGTTGGTGGCGTTCATTGAAGAAACTTTGCAGCACCAGACGAAGGAAGCAAATACTGTGCAGCATATTCACGACATGATCGTGGTAGGAGGCGGTCCCGGCGGCTATACCGCAGCCCTTTATGCTGCAAGAGCCGGTATGGACACTGTAGTTTTAGAGAAGCTGTCTGCCGGTGGGCAGATGGCTTTGACTGAGCAAATCGACAACTATCCCGGATTCGAAGATGGGATCGACGGTTTCTCTCTGGGAGAAAAGATGAAGCGGGGAACGGAGCGGTTTGGTGTGGAAACCAAGCTGACGGAGGTGCTGTCTTTGGAACTGACCGGCTCTGTGAAAAAAGCTGCGACCAGTGAAGGCCCCTTGTACGCAAAGACCATTGTGATCGCTACCGGAGCAGGCCCCAGAGAGCTGGGGGCTGAGGGTGAACAAGAGTTAATCGGTAAAGGTATCCACTACTGCGCAGCCTGTGACGGAATGTTCTATCGGAATAAAACGGTTGTCATCGCAGGAGGTGGCAATACCGCTGCGGCAGATGCCCTGATCCTCTCCCGTATCTGCAAAAAAGTCATCGTCGTTCACCGAAGAGACACCTTAAAAGCAACAAAGATTTACCATGAGCCTTTGATGAAAACGGAAAATGTGGAATTCCTCTGGGACAGTGAGATCGTTGCTCTGCTCCATAACGAAAAGCTGACCGGTATCCAGATTCGGAACGTGAAAACCGGAGAAGAAAGTACCCTTGCTTGCGACGGAGTATTTGTCAGCGTCGGAAGAAAGCCTTCCACCGAATTGGTGAAAGAGCAGGTTGAGGTTGATCCGGCAGGCTATATTCTTGCAGACGAGAGTACCCGCACCAATATCCCCGGTGTATTTGCCGTGGGGGATGTCCGCACAAAGGCATTACGGCAGGTCGTGACTGCTGTAGCCGATGGGGCAACTGCTGTTCACTATGCAGAGGAATATTTAGCAGGAGGAATGTGAGATGAAAGAAAAAATCAAAAAATGGCTTAAGCCGGTTCTTTTTACCGCAGGCGGCGCTCTGGTCGGCCTTGCATATTACTACTTTGTGGGATGCTCCACAGGAGCTTGTCCGCTGACTTCTAACCCGTTCATCACGGCTGGCTATATGGGCTTTATCGGTTGGCTGTTGTCTGATGTTTTCGGAAGGGGCTGTGAGGGCGGATGCAATATGTAATATCGTTTTTGGAGGGCATTATCACCTTCATTTCACCGTGCCTGCTCCCTATGCTTCCCATCTATATCTCCTATTTTGCGGGCGGTGGAGAACGCACTACAAGAAAGACCCTGTTGGGGGCGTTGGGATTTGTTAGTGGGTTTTCCGTAATCTTTGTAGCAATGGGCGCACTGGCAGGCACCATCGGCAGCTTCCTGCGGGAATATCAAACCATGGTGAATGTAATTTCCGGACTGGTGGTAATCCTCTTTGGGCTGAATTTTCTGGGTATTTTCAAATGGAATTTGTTCAGAGGCGGCGGCAAGACCGTAAACAGCCATGAGATGGGTTTCTTCTCTGCCATGCTCTTTGGCATGGTATTTTCCTTGGGTTGGACGCCCTGTGTGGGCGCATTCCTCGGTTCTGCTCTGATGCTGGCCTCTCAGCAGGGTCATGTAATCGAAGGTATGCTGATGCTGCTTTGCTATTCGCTGGGACTTGGTATTCCTTTTCTTCTCAGTGCTGTTTTGATCGACTATCTGAAGTCAGCCTTCAACTGGATCAAAAAACACTACCGGATCATCAATACTGTCAGCGGCTGTTTCCTGATATTGGTTGGTATTCTGATGGCGACAGGAACACTGGGACAGCTACTCAGCCTGCTTAATTAAGGAGGGTTTATGAATAAAAAGAAAATAATAATGATTTTTGTTCTTGTATTTATTCTTATTTTAGGCGGCGCAGGAATCCTATATAAGCAGCTTGGACAGAAACTGGCTCCCGATCTACTTGCTACACAAACACCGCAGGAAACCAAATCCACAGAAACCTCCACCCCAACAACGCAAGAGGATGAATCGGAAAAGATATTGGCACCGGATTTTACAGTTTACGATCTGGATGGAAATGAGGTACATCTTTCAGACTTCATCGGGAAACCTGTTGTCCTAAATTTCTGGGCAAGCTGGTGCGGCCCCTGTAAAATGGAAATGCCTGATTTTAACGAAAAGGATCTGGAAATTGGTGAAGAAGTCCAGTTTCTCATCATCAATATGACCGATGACTCCAGGGAGACTGTAGAAACCGCATCCGCTTTCATCGCAGAACAGAGCTATTCTTTCCCGGTATTTTACGATACAGATCAGGATGCCGCTTCAACCTACGGTGTTTATTCAATTCCTACCACATATTTTATCGACGCTGATGGAAACGTAATAGCCCAGGCAACGGGTGTAATCGGTGCAGAAACCTTGCAGCAAGGAATTGACATGATTTTTGAAGATGATTAATAGAGTGAGTTTTTGCATCCTAAACCTACAAGACGCTTTAAAGAATGCGAAAATAGATGTAAAAAGCGGGAGTACATTTTGAACGATGCACTCCCGCTGAAATTTTACCGCTCCCACCTGTCTCGGCTTTTCTTCTTGTTCTGCTTCTGCTGTGCCTGTTGCTTCTGACGCAGACGTTCACGGATGGAGCGTGCCTCTGTTTCCTCATTGAGCAGATTTGCCACATCGCGCTTGCTGTCTTGCATCATCATCGGATCGTATTTCTCACCGTAGGCAGACTTCACACGACTGGCGACAGAGCGTTCCTGTTCCTCACGGACGGCAAGCCTTGCGTCCATCAGCTCGACAGCGTCCATACCGGCGGCTTGTTCTTTCAGTTCGGCGTACTGCTTCAAGGCTTCATCAAGCTCGGCAGAATATTTCTCCTCCTGCTCGGACAACTTCTGCAACGCACTCTCTAATGCGGCAATTTCTTTCTTCACGGCAGAAATGCCCACATCATCGGCGCAGTCCAAAGAACGAAGCAACATTGCCTTTTCGGTTTTCAGTTCCTCCAACTCCTCGGTCAGCTCGGTAATGCAGCGGGTGAGGTCATGCAGCTTGGGTATCTGATAGAAGGGCCTTTCCTTTTTCTCTGCAAGCAGAGCTTTCCGTTCCTTGGATTTGTCCTTAATCTGCTGCACCAATCCCACATAGCGTTCAAGCTCCGGCTTGACTGCTTTGACACGTTTGCCCATATTGTGTTTTCCCACACCTATATGACGGAGCTGATAACTGAAAATCAGTATACTGCTGCGTATCTTTTCCATTGCCTCCGCTATGGCAGGAACGGTATTCTTCACCGCCTGCATCAGTTTCTTGATCGTCGCTTTCAGCTCACGGAGCAGCGCATTGTCTGCCTTGATCTGGCGGTTGATTTCACAGCGGTCAGAGATAATACCCTTTTTCTCCAACGCACGGGCAACTACGCCCTCGTGAATGGTGGGCTGCTCGGTCAAGCCCCGATCTGCATGGCTGCGGTGGTCGATACGTTCATCGTGTCCGTATCGCTCCAAATAGCGGTTAGTCACGTCTGCCCACGCCTTGCGCCACTCAATAAGCTGTTCCTCGCTGTTCCAACGCTCTGCAATGGGATTCTGTCTGCCGAACTTGGTGCTTTTCGGATGCTTGTTGGCTCGTTCATATCCGTGCTTATCCGCTTCGGATGATGGCATATACACTTTCTTCCGCCCCACCTTGTACGGGTACTGCTTTTCCCATCCGTCAGCCTGTGCCGCCTTAAACTCAGCGGCGGTAAAGCCCCGCTCCTCGCCGTTTCTGACACAGAGATATTCTTTCTCGGTCTTGTACTGCCAGTTGCCCTGCTCATCAAGCGGGCGCACCGTCAGCATAATGTGAGCGTGAGGATTATGACCGGGCGAGTGCGGATCATGGATAGCAACATCTGCGCACATTCCCTCGGCAACAAAGTTGTTCTGAATAAAATCGGTTAGAAGCTCCTGCCATTGTGCTGGTGTCAGCTCAATGGGCAGCGCAGGAACGAACTCACGGGCAAGTCGGCTATCCTTGGTCTTTTCGTTTTTCTCCACCGCATTCCAAAGCAAACCACGGTCTTTCCATTCAGCAGGAGCAAACTCCGGCAGAAACACATCCTGCCATACAAGCCCTTTCTTGCGTGTAAAGTCGTGCCGCACTCCGTCATAGTCGTTTAAGATATTGGTACAGCTCAGATAAGCGGAAGCTGCAACCGCAGACCGTCCCGCACCTCTGCTGACCACCTTTGCTTCCAAGTGGTAGATCGCCATTCGTTCTCACCGTCCTTTCGTTCTTGTTTTTGTTTCTTTTTCGCAAAAAGAAAATGGGTGTCGCAGAAGAAGCGATACCCATAACAGTGAAAAACATCAGGTTGATGTTTTTCACTGGCAGTTGGCAAGTTGTTTCCAAAACGGAAACAACTGTTCTGCTGATGAAGCAAAATATAAAGCCGTCTGCGTGGACAATGACAGCAGCACCGCCGTGATGTGACATTGTCCATAAGGCTTCCGCAGAAGCCGCATCCGCCTCGCAGAGCGCACAGTTGCCGCAGGCAATACCACCGCCCCTTCGGGGTGGTGAGTAAGTGCGCCCTTCGGGAGAAAAAAGAGGAAGGCCCCCGGTTTCCCGGAGACCTCCCAGCGGACTCAATCGTGCTGCGGCAGCTTCTGCATCAGGTAATCCTCCAGCGCAGACAGCTCCATCGTCCGCACCTCCGGCAGTACTTTCTCCAAAACCGCGCCCTCCTGAATAAGTCTGCGCGTTCTGGCTTTGCGCTCCTTGACTCTGTCTCTGGCCTGTGCTTCCTCCAATCGGTGCTGCGCCTGCAACAGCTTCTTTTCTGCATCTGTCATGTGAACATCCTCCTCACTTCCGCCTCTGCCAGACGATCTCATAGCCCAGCGCGTCGGCAAGCTGGACAGCCTCGACATAGCGCAGGGATTCCCGCTGGAGCTTATTGGACAGGTTTGATACGCTGT
>OMAN01000317.1_pt1 | contig 24020 bp, 29 predicted proteins | sample 1644701 | NCBI WGS metagenome assembly OMAN01 (sample SAMEA103958124, study PRJEB25191) | human gut metagenome | biome: human-associated habitat [ENVO:00009003]; feature: intestine environment [ENVO:2100002]; material: feces | place: Germany | collected 2013/2015 | reverse complement strand
ACTCGCCGTCGCCCCAGCCGAAGGAGCCGAACAGGCCCACGGCCTTGCCGCCCATTGGTAAACTCAAATTTCTTGACTTTTCACACATCATTGTATAACCTACAGTGCTGACGGCCACGGCATCACCGCCACCGATACCGCCGCCACCAGCGACGACCAGATCATCACCTTCATCAACGGCAATCCCGATGTGGTGGACCTGACCAACCCGGTGATCCGCGCCACCTCCACCCGCACCGAGACGCCTGCCGCCTGCACCGAGGACGGCTATACCGGCGACGAGGCCAACCTGGGCCTGTGGCTGTCTCTGGCAGCTGCCACGCTCCTGGCCGGCGCTGCCTGGGTCACCCTGGGCAAAAAGCGCCGCGCATAAGCGCACACCACGCCCGTTGTCATAACGGCATACATAACCGGCACCCCCTGCGCAGGTCAAGCCTGTGCAGGGGGTGCCGTTGTTCTGCCCGGGAATGAGTGGGCAGAAGCCGATGAGGCGGCGGTGGAGTTTTATGCCTCCATGTGCTTTCCCAGGAAGGCGGACACGGTCTGGGCCAGCTTATACTCCCCCTCACCGGGGATCTGGCCCTCCGCCGACAGGAACAGCACCAGGCCCAGCACGTCCCCCTCGCAGAGAATGGGCGCGGCCACGGCGGCGGTGTAGCGGTCGTTTCCGTCGGTGACGGGCAGGGGCTGGTCCGCGCCCTGGCAGCAGTAGATGCGGCGCTCCTCCATGACCCGGGACAGGGCTTCGGACAGGGACTTGCCCAGCAGCTCCCGCTTTCCGGCGCCGGTGATGGCGATCACGGCGTCCCGGTCGGTGACGGCGGCGGTGAAGCCGCTGGTGCGGTTGAGGGCGTCGCAGAACTGCGCCGCAAAGTCCTCCAGTCCCCCCAGGAGGGAATACTTCTTGAATATGACCTCCCCCTCCCGGGTGGTGTAGATCTCCAGCGGGTCGCCCTCGCGGATGCGCATGGTGCGGCGGATCTCCTTGGGAATGACCACCCGTCCCAGGTCATCGATGCGGCGCACGATTCCGGTTGCTTTCATATGATAACTCCCTTTGTAACTGAATATTGGCAAAGGTAGTATCTGCACTCCCAGGCAGATTATGCGAAGGCGTCGGGTGGGGGTAATCTCGAACGGACGACAGCCAGATTTCAATTTTATCATTATTGTAATGCGGAAGATATACGGCGTATTTGTGGAGCGGGGAGGAATAGTTGGGCCGCGATTTAGAAAGCCAGGCATGGAAATTCAAAAGGAAGTCTGCATCAATGATGAGAGAAACCCTCTTTCGAATAGAATTACAGAAACACTTCGCATTTCAAGCTATTAGTGGGACACAAAATATCCGTACGCCAAATGTGAGATGTTGTCTTGTGACCTAAATTCTTTCAAACGAAATTTACATTTGATGTTTTTCCGTTTTTTTGCTATAATAAAAGAGTAAGCAATAAGAGATGAGCTGCAGCCGGGGGAGGTGATATAATGACTGATATGGAGCAGCTTTTGGCGGTTGCCAAGATGTACTATGAACAGGGGTTGACGCAGCAGGAGATCGCCGAAAAGGTGTTTCTGTCCCGGTCCCACGTCTCCCGCATGCTGAAGGAGGCCCGTGCTCTGGGGATCGTTGAAATCATCATCCGCTCGCCCTTTGAAAACCATGTCAGTTTGGAGATGAGCCTGGCAGAGCGCTTCGGAATGGAGAAGATCCTGGTGGCCTACACTGAAAACACCGGCCCCCGGGAGGAGTTCAACAGCGTGTGCAGCATGGGCGCATCCTATCTCAACAGCATTCTCACCAACCGCAGTGTGCTGGCTGTGTCCAAGGGGAAAACGGTGGCTGCCACCATCGGCGCGCTGAAGCCGTCCAAAACCTTGCCGGATATGCGCTTTGTGCAGCTGGCCGGTTCTATGGAGAGCATCAATCCGGATATCGACGAGATGTTCATTCTGCAGCGGGTGGCCGCCCTGTACGGATGCGACTGCAAGCGCCTGCTGGTGCCGTATCTGCTGGATGATGAGGAGAGCAAGGCCATGATCTGCCGGCACAGCGCCACCCGCGAGGTGCTGCGCTGCCGCAAGGACGTGAATACCTTCATCAGCGGTGTGGACACCATGCTCTATTGGGCGGAGCGCATGGACGAGAAGGACGTGCATCCCCTGATGAACCAGGGCGCTGTGGGCTGCATGTGGGGCTATTTCTTTGATATCAACGGCAACATTATCGACACGCCCCTGTATAACCGCATGATCATCCCCGATCGCAGCATCTTCCAATCCGCTCAGACCCGGATCTGTATCGCTTCGGACCGGTTCAAGGCCAAAGCCATTCTGGGGGCTCTGCGGGGCGGTATGTGCAATGTGCTGATTACCAATTCCAAAATTGCCAGCCAGATTCTGAATCTGGATGCAGTCTGATATAAGGGAGGACCATATGAGCGTTCTGTCTCTGGATGCCAGCCAAAGCGTGAAACTCACTCTGATGAAGGATGTCTCCTATTGCCTGGTTCGTTCCGACAAGCTGGGCCGACGCCGGGATGTGCTGGTGGTGTTCAATGACCAGCCGGAAGGATATGTCCTGTCCTACGGTGATTGGCTGCACTTTATCAATCAGGTATCCGGTCGCCGCATTCTGTTCGGCTTTTACCGCCGGATGCGGAAGTATTTTTCCGGACGCACCCGGGAGGAATTTCAGCAGGAGCTGTCCCGCCGGGGCATTGCCTTCCGCCGGGAATGTCCGCCGGCGACCAATTGAATCACAAACAGCAGGAGCCCCTCCGGATGGAGAAGCTCCTGCTGTTTGTGTTTTGTATGTCCCGTAATTTCCTTTTGTTCCGATGAGGCCTGCGATTCAAAGAGTGGAGGCGTCGATGGCGGACAGAGCCCGCCGCAGCTCCAGCACCTTCCCGGGAACCACAGACAGCTCCCGCACACCGGCCTTGATATAGAAGGGAAGCAGCGCCTCGTTTCCGGCGGACTCTCCGCAGATGCCGCACCAGATCCCCCGGGCCGCGGCGGCCTGGGCGGTGTTCTGGATCAGACGCAGCACCGCCGGGTGAGAGGAGTCGAACAGACCGGCAACCTTATCGTTGAGCCGGTCCGCCGCCAGCGTGTACTGGGTCAGATCATTGGTCCCGATGGAGAAGAAATCCACCTCCTGGGCAAACTGGTCGGCCAGGATGGCGGCGGAGGGAACCTCCACCATCATGCCCACCTCGATGTCCCGGGCCAGGGGAACCTGCTCTGCCTCCAGCTCCCGGCGGCACTCCGCCAGCAGGGCCTTGGCCCGGCGAAGCTGGTCCAGGTCCCCGATCATGGGGAACATAATGGCCAGGCGGCCATAGTGCGATGCCCGCAGCAGGGCCCGCAGCTGGGTGCGGAACATGTCCCGGTGATCCAGGCACATGCGCACCGCCCGCCAGCCCATGGCGGGGTTTTCCTCCGGCGGCAGCGGCAGCCAGGGCGGCACCTTATCGGCGCCGATATCCAGTGTCCGCACCACCACGCGCTTGCCCTCCAGCTTTTCCAGCACCGCCCGATAGGCCGCAAACTGCGTGTCCTCGTCCGGTGCGCTGTCGGCATTCATATAGAGGAACTCGCTGCGCATCAGCCCCACGCCGTCAGCGCGCACCGCCGCGGCGTTGTCCGCGTCCGTGACATAGGCAATGTTGGCGCAGATCTCCAGCTCCAGGCCGTCCTTGGTGCGGCTGGGGAGGTCGCGATACACCTGCAGGTCCGTCTGCTCCCGGAGATAGGCCTGACGCCGGGCCGAATAATCCGCCAGGGTCTGCTCGTCCGCGTCCAGGATCACCAGTCCCTGGGAGCCGTCCACCACGATGGTCCCGGAGGCGGCGGAGAGAGCCTCCACCAGTCCGCCGACGCCCACCACAGCGGGGATTCCCATGGTGCGGGCCAGAATGGCAGAGTGCGAAACGTGGGAGCCCAGCTCCGTGACGAACGCTATGACATGCTCCCGCTCCAGCTGCATGGTGTCGCTGGGGAACAGGTCATGGGCACACACCACGGAGGACTCCTCCAGGGCCTGGCTCTGCCCGCCGGTCAGCACCTGCAGCAGCCGCTGGGTGATGTCCCGGATATCGGCGCTGCGGGCCCGCATGACCTCATCGTCCATAGAGGCGAACATCTCCGCAAACTCCTGGCCGGCGCAGGCCACGGCGTGCTCCGCCGTATAGAGCTGGTTGGTGATGTTGTCCTCCACCGACTCCAGATAGTCCAGGTCCTCCATCATCATTTTGTGTATGTCAAAGATCTGGGCGGCGGCCTCGCCGGCTTCCCGAACGGTCTTTTCATACAGCCGGTCCAGCTGGGCCCGGGCCTCCTGCACGGCGCAGTCAAACCGGCGCTGCTCCGCCTGGGCCGTCAGCCGGGACAGCTCCTCATAGGCGGCCAGCTGCACCTTCTGATACAGCCACGCGGGGCCGATGGCCACCCCCGGTGAGGCGGGAATACCGTGAAGAGTGATCATTGCCGCATCCTCCTCACAGCTCCGCCTGGCAGAAATCCTGCAACGCCCGGCAGGCAGCGTCCTCGTCGCCGCCCTCCACGGTGACCCGCAGCTCCTGGCCGCATTTGGCCGCCAGCTTCATCACAGCGAACAGGCGCTTGCAGTCGGCGGTTTTTTCGTTGGCGGTCAGGGTGACGCGGCTGTCCATGGTCTGGGCCAGCTTGACGATCAATCCGGCCGGGCGGGCGTGAAGCCCCTCGGCGTCCTGGATCACATAAGTAAATTCTTTCATATAACAGCTCTTTTCTCAGGCCTTGCTGAGTTCATCCAGATAGGCCCGGGTCTTTTCTTCGATTTCCGCCTCGGACATGATATTCTTCAGCGGGATCACGTGGGCGCCCTTGCGCTTGGCGTCGGCAAACTGCGGCTCCAGCGAGACGCTGCAATACACCACGTCGTACTTCTGGCCGATGGCCTTGCCCACGGAGACGGTGTTGGCCTCCACGTTGCACTTCAGGCCCAGCTTGGTGAACACGCGCTTGACCTTGAGGCTCACCAACTGACAGCACCCGTTGCCGGCAGCGCAGCAGGCCAGAATGTTGAATTTTTTGGAAGTGATATCCATTGTTCGTTCCTCCTGTTTTGACAGTATGTATAATATGATGCATAGCGCCGCCGCCGGCAGCGCGGGATAACGGGGGCAAAGGGTACGTCACCTGCCGACAGACCTCCGCTTTCGCGGAGGCCCGTCAGCAGTGTGTAAAAAAGGGTGGTTGTCAGGTTTATTGGGTCAGCAAAGGGCCTTACAGGTCCTCGCCCATGACCTCCTTGTACTGCTCCCAGTCCTCGGCGGCCAGCCAGTAGCCCTTCTTGTTCTTGAGATACTGGATCTGGGGGATAGCCAGCATGATGACCAGCACCAGCGCATAGCCGGCCCAGCCAAGATACTTCCACAGGGGCGAGAAGGCGGACAGAGTGATGGCGTTATCCACCTGGAAGCCCACGCCGCCGTAGACGTCGAAGCCGATGATGCAGGCAGCGATACCGGCCAGGAACACGTCGGACAGAGCAACGGCGATGCAGGAGACCACCAGTGCCTTGATGCCGCCGCGGTGATGGGCAAAGATACCCACGGTGGCGCTGTCGAACATCATGGGAACAAAGCCCACCAGGCACACGAAGGGCAGATTCAGCAGCATGCCCACGGTGGTGAACACGGTCATGGTCAGTGAGCCCACCAGGAAGCTGACGGTGATGACGGAGCCGTTGGTCACGAAGCCGTAGAAGGCGGCGCAGTCGATGCCGGGCAGGGTGTTGGGCAGGACCTTCTCGGAGATGCCGCTGAAGGCCACGGTCAGCTCAGCCACGAACATGCGCATACCGGTCAGCAGGATCACCAGATACACGGGGAACTTGCCGGCGGTGTGGAAGATATACAGCGCGAAGCTGGTGTCGGCGGTGAGGCTGGAGTCGATGCCCATCATGGCCTCCTTGCCGATCAGGGAGATCAGCACGGCGAAATAGGCCAGCATAACGATAAAGGAGGCCACATACATGTCGTTGAAGATGGACAGGAAGCCGGGCAGCTCCAGATTGTCAAACTTCTTGACTTCCTTGCCCTTCTTCTTGGCCCGGCGCTCCAGCAGGCGGCCGTACTCATAGCCCAGGCGGTCCAGGATCATCTGGGTGTGGCCCACGCACATGTTGGCGCCGTCGGTAAGATCCTGAGCGGGCTCAACGGTGAGGTTGGACAGCACGCACCACTTCACGGCCAGATACAGACCCACAGCCAGGATGGTGGCAAAGTCGCCCATAACGGGGAACATCACCAGCAGGATGGGGACCATGTCGATGGCCTGACCGGACAGGATGTGGGCCTGAATGATCAGGGAGCGGCACTTGGTGTATTTTTTCATCAGCACCAGGATGATGGCGATGCCGAAGCCGGCGGCCATGGATGCCATCTGCAGGCTGGTGGTGCGGCCAAAGCTTTCCAGAATGGCCGTCAGCGTGCCGGCGCCCAGGGAGTCATCGTTGACGATGATGCTCATGCCCAGCACCTGGCGCAGGCCCATCATGATGGGCTGGAAGGTGGTGTACAGGCCGCCGGTAGCGGTTTGATAAACAATATAGCCGATATAGGCCTTCAGAGCGCCCATCAGGGATTCCAGGAAGGGGCGCTTGGTCAGAAGCTGGCCGATAAACACCAGGACCATCATAAACATGGCAGCCCGGTCAAAGAAGTTATACCAGATCCAGCTCAGAACGGAAACAACAGAATCCATTATGATTTTCCTCCGTATTCACACAAAGTATGTTGGTAAAGAGCTTTTACGCGGTAGATTGCTGAGTATGGAAGGCACGAGCCCCGACGGGGCGGGGATAGATCCTCTCCTCTCTCCGGTCAAAAACTGATTGTGGGAATCCAAATTTAATTCAAACAAGCTCAGGAGCGGCTCAGCCCAGCAGCTTGTCAAAATCCTCTTTTGTTTTGGCGTCCAGCAGAGCCCGGACCGTCTCCTCGTCGTCGAACACATCCGCCAGGTCCATCATCACATCCAGGTGGGCGTTAAGCTCCTTGACGGCGATGGCGAAAAACAGCTCTGTGCCCATCTCCGGGTCGCTCTCGTCGTAGCACACGGGGCGGTTGATCTTCACGAAGCTCACCGCCGCCTGCCTGACCAGGTCCGTGCGCTTGGAATGGGGCATGCAGATGTGGGGCGCGATGAAGATGTAGGGGCCGTTCTCGGCCACGTTCTCTATGATGCTGTCGGCATAGGCCGGCTCCACCAGTCCCTGGCGGATCAGCGGCGAGCAGGCCGCCTTCACGGCCTCCTCCCAGGTGTCAAACCCGCTGTAAACGTCGAACAGCCCGTCTTGATACAGCTTTTTCAGATAAGCCAGTTCCATGTGTTCTCCTCCCACGGATGAATGAATATGCAGTTCTGCTGCCCGGGTCCGCAGGGGCTTCTCTGGGCACATCCGACAAAACTCACACCGCCATTATGCACGATTTTTCTGAAATATGCAACTGCTGCACGAAAGATACACACAAGTCCCCCTTGCACACATGCGCAGGAAATAAGCCGTCATTTGCCTCTTTTTCTGGAAATTCCTGGAACATATAGGGAAAACTCCCGGTTTTGCTGCACATTTGTGCAAATAAAAAACTGAAAATTTCTGTCGGAGGCATTTTTCGGTCCCTGCCGGGTGTGCTGGATGACACGTTGTGAAATGTGACAAAACCTATTGCATTATCGGCCGCTCCATCATATACTTTCATCAATGCAGGGCGCAGACAGGCATCCGGTCGCCGCGATCCGTGCCCGGCAGCAGCGGCTTATTTAACGAACAAGGAGGATTATTCCAAATGCCGAAAGTAAGAACCGTACTGGGTGATATCGAAGCGTCTGAGCTTGGCTTTACCATGGCCCACGAGCACGTTATCCATTGTCCCCGCGGCCTGTTCGCTCCTGACAACGAGTGGGCGCTGCGTGATTTCAATATCCAGCTTCAGATGGTCAAGGATTACAAGGCCATCGGCGGCGGAACCCTGGTGGACGCCATGTGCCGCGACCAGGACGGCCGCTGCCCCGCGTATCTGAAGGTCATTTCCGAGACCACCGGCGTTCATATCATCGCCGCCACCGGTATCCCCTTCGACTATCCCGGCGACCGAGAGCCCCTGATGGATCTATCCATCGTCTGGAAGGATAAGGACGTGGACGAGATCGCCGCCGGCTATATCAAGGAGATCACCGAGGGCATGAACGGCACCAACATCAAGGCCGGCTGGATCAAGGCCGGCACGCAGTACTGCTATGCCACTCCCGGCGAGATCAAGGGCCTGAAGGCCGCTGCCCGGGCCGCTCTGGCCACCGGCGCCGCCGTGCACACCCACACCGACGGCGGCTCCTTCGCTCTGGAGCAGCTGGAGATCGTCCTCAACGAGGGCCTGCCCGGCTCCCAGTTCGGCGTGGCGCACATCGACCGCAACCCCGACTTCTGGCTGCACAAGAAGATCGCCGAGTCCGGCGCTTACCTGATCTATGACGGTCCCGGCAAGGTGAAGTACTATCCCGACTCCGTCCGCGTGGATCTGCTGCGCCGCCTGGTGGACGCCGGCTTTGAAAACCAGATCATGCTCAGCAACGACATGGGTAAGAAGAGCCATCACCAGAGCTATGGCTACGGTCCCGGCTGGGGCTTCATCAAGCAGAAGTTCATCCCCCGTCTGCTGGACGAGGGCTTCTCCGAGGAAGTCGTCCACAAGTTCATGTATGAGAATCCCGCCCGCTTCTACGCACTGAGAAAGTAAGAGGACAGCTATGAAGAATGATCGTGATGAACGGACCCGGCCGCACGTCCCCACCTCTCCTGAGGAGTGCGATCCCAACTCCGCCGCCGTGCAGCGCTGGCAGCCCAAGCGCCTTCCCCTGCGGGAGGGCATTGCCCAGGCCTCCTGGTTCTGTCGGATCATGTATATCCTGATCGTGTTGGGAACGGGAGCACTGAACCTGATCTATTGGCAGAAGCTGCCCGATACATTGGTCCTGCGGACCTGGTTCGGGTATTCCGCCGTGGAGGTTCCCACCGTTTCCTACTTTATCGTGTCATTTCTCCTCATCTGCTATTTGGTATACCGCGATCTGGTAAATCGGTCCCTGTCCAGAAGAAAGGTGTTTATTCCGCTGATCTTCTTTTTGGGCAACTATTACATGATCGTGGAGCTGCTGCAAACCATGGCGGCGTGAGGCACATCACGGTCGTTTCCCAAAGCGGCCCGTCCGTCGGGCGGGCCGCTTTATACGGGGATCCCTGCGTTTTTTTACAAGCAAAGCCTATAAGTATGAATATAATGGAGGAATTATGAAAGCTCCTTATTTGCAGATTGCATTGGATAACGAATCCCTGGAGGACGCCTTCCACACCCTGCGGGGCGGACTGGGCAACGAGGTGGACATCATTGAGGTGGGCACCATGCTGATCCTGATGGAGGGCGTGCGGGCGGCGCGGATCATGCGGGCCTGCTTCCCCGACAAGATCATGGTGGCCGACGCCGCGCTGTCCGTGGCGCATTTCGGGCCCAAGGTCCTGGCTGCGGGAACCCAGTTTGTGACCATGTTCTCCCCTGCCCGCAACGAGGTAAAGGCCGCCATTCTGGCCCAGGCCAAGGCAGGCGGCCAGGACGTTCAGATCGAGCTGTACGGCGACTACGGCGAAAGCTGGACCTTCGACGACCTGCGGGAGTGGAAGGACATCGGCATCCGCCAGATCATCTATGGCCGGCCCAGCTCGGCCAGCGGCCCCTGGACCGCCCAGGACGTGGACTTCGTGCGCCAGCTGTGCGACATGGGGTTCGAGGTCACCGCCACCGGCGGCATCACCTATGAGGACCTGGACATCCTGGCGGGTCTGCCGCTGTATGCCGTGATCTGCGGCCGTTCCATCCGCAATGCGGAAAATCCGGCGGCGGAGGCCCGCCGCATCAAGGCCCGTATGCAGGAGCTGTGGGCCTGAGCGCATCTCCATCAAAAATCTAAAGAAAAAGGTGAAATTCTTATGTGGATCGACAATATGTTTGGCGTAAAGAAGCCGATCATCACCATGCTGCACCTGGATCCCCTGCCCGGCGATCCCCGGTATTATTACGGCGACTGCATGGACCGGGTGGTGGAGCATGCCCGGGCCGACCTGCACGCCCTGCAGGACGGCGGCGTGGACGGCATCATGTTCTCCAACGAGTTCAGCCTGCCCTATGAGCGGCACATGAGCTTCGTGACCCCGGCGGCCATGGCCCGGGTGATCGGCGAGCTGAAGTCCGAGATCCGCGTCCCCTACGGCGTGGACTGCATCTCCGATGGCCTGGCTGCCATTGAGCTGGCGGCCGCCGTGGACGCAAAGTTTATCCGCGGCACCTTCAGCGGCGTGTATGTGGGCGACGGCGGCCTGTACAACAACGACTTTTCCCAGCTGCTGCGCCGCAAGGCCGCCCTTCACCTGGACGAGCTGAAGATGCTGTACTTTATCAATCCCGAATCCGACCGCAACCTGGATACCCGTCCCCTGGCGGATATCGCCCGCTCCACCATCTTCAAGGCCCATCCCGACGGACTGTGCATCTCCGCCAACGCCGCCGGCCAGGATGTGGACGACGCGCTGATCGCCAGCGTGAAGGAGATCGCCCCCAACGTGGTGGTGCTGTGCAACACCGGCTGCCGCCCCGACACCATCGAGAAAAAGCTGGCCACCGCCGACGCGGCTGTTGTCGGCACCTATTTCAAGGAGGGCGGCCGTCTGGAGAACGACAACCTGGAGAATGTCCGTGTGGATATCAACCGGGTCAAGGAGTTCATGGACGTGGTCAAAGCCCTGCGGCAGAAGCTGTAAGGCCCCGGGAAAGGAGCAACCATGAAACGGATCATTCCCTCTGTGGCCTCCGCCAACCAGCTGTTCCTGGCGGAGGAGATCGGAGCCTTTCCCGCCGGGACCCTGCTGCATGTGGACATCGAGGACGGCAATTTTGTCAACAACATCACCTTCGGCATGCGGACCGTGCGTTCCATTGCCAACATGTTCCCGCAGCACCCCCTGTGTTTTCACTTCATGGCCACCAACCCCTCCCAGTATTTTGAGGAAATCGCCAAATGCGGCGCCAGACAGGTGGCAGTCCATTTTGAGGGCCTGCCCTACCCCTCCGAGGAGCTGTGCCGGATCCGGGAGCTGGGGATGATCCCCGGCCTGGCCATCAATCTTCGCACGCCCATCTCCCAGGTGGAGCCGTTTTTTGAATACATCGACTTCCTGATGGTCATGACCATGGACAGCGGCTATGGCGGCACCAATGGGCTGGGCTTCTGCTTCGCCAATCATGACCGCATCCGCCAGGCCCGGGCGGCTCTGCCTGCGGGCAAGGAGCTGTGGGTGGACGGCGCCATGGACGAAACCGAGATGAAGAACTGCTTCGCCCTGGGTGTGGACGCGGTGATCGCCGGGCGGATGATCTTCCCGGAAAAGCTGGCCCAGGCCGGCGAGACCCGCCGGGCCTATCTGCCCAGCGAGCGGAAGCAGACCCCGGCGCAGCTGCTGGAGCAGTATACCCGCCGCTATTGTATGGATGAATAGGAGAGAGGCAATATGTACGAAAAAGAAAGACGCGCCCTGATCGACTGTGCCCTGCAGATGAAGGAATGCCGCCTGATTACTCTGTGCGGCGGCAACGTGTGCATGCGCCTGGATAATGGCAACATCGCCGTCACCCCCTCCGGCATGGACTATGAGATCATGACCTCCGACGACGTGGTCATCGTGACGCCCCAGGGCAAGATCGTGGAGGGCACCCGCCGCCCCACCTCCGACCTGGATGCCATCCTGTATATTTTTGAAAAATTCCCCTGGGTCAATGCCACCATTCACACCCACCAGCCCTACGCCACGGCGCTGGGCCTGGTGCAGGACGTGTTCCCTGCCACGCTGGTGTCCCAGATCGACGCCCTGCGGGGTGATGTGCCGGTGGCGCCCTTTACGCCGTCCTCCGACAAGGGGATGGGCGTTCTAACGGTGGAGCACTATAACGGCTCCCTGGCGGTGATCCTGCGGGGCCACGGTGTGATGGCCTTCGGCCCCACGCTGCAAATCGCCCTGTATGCGGCGGTTTATCTGGAGGAGGCGTCCCAGACCTATCTGGCGGCGCTGGCCACTGGGCGCAGGGTGGAGCCGCTGGACCCGGAAATGGTAAAGGCCGAGCTGGGCGAGCCGGATTCCTGGGCCAATTATCTGCAAAAATAAGTTGCATTTTCCCAGTCGGAAAGTATAATGAGATCATGAAAAAAAGGAGGCTCTTTTATGAACTGGAAGCTGGGTAAGCTGATCAAGAACAAGACCTACAAGCTCTGGGGTGTGAACATCTTCGATTATCAGTGGACGGATACCGGCGAAACGGTGCACCTGAAGGACTACACCGATGGCATCCGTAAGGATTTCACCATCTATACCATCGATGTTGAGGGAACCACGCACACCTTTGCCGCCATTGGCCGGGGTTTGAACACCTGGCTGTTCTATGTGGGCGAGTAACGATTTCCGGCGCTGAGCCGGGGAGCTGGATAATGCCCTGTGCTATAGACAGTGCCTATTGCTGGCAGGCATCTCAAAACAATAAATATTGGGGTCAGGTTTCAGTACCTGGCCCCAATATTTATTGTAAAAAATAATTGGCCTTTTCCGTCACTGTGTACTACCCCACCCCTGCCTCTTGGCCAAATCGCCCAAGGCGAAGCAGAATTGTTCCCACCGTGTCAATGTCATCTGTGACGGGTCGCCCTCGCGGATGCGCATGGTGCGGCGGATCTCCTTGGGAATGGTCACCCGTCCCAGGTCATCTGCTTGTGTCAAGTGGAATCCAAAAATTTTTAAAAGCCCTTATATATCAAGGGTTTCCGGACTTTCGGCAAAATTAACCCTTGTGTTATTATAACACAAAAACAGCATAAAAGCCAGCAAAAAGCCGGCTTTTACTTGGTTCATGGAAGTTGAAAGGCTACATCAAACTTCCATTCGATTTTCAGATTTTCGTTGTCAAAAACAATAACGCGGTCAATGTCATCGTACATTCTATCCCGGAGTTTGTCATCCGGATCTTCTGCAGCAGCAGCGATATTTTTGATTGCTTTCATGGCCGTATGGCTTTCTTCCTGCTTTTGCAGCAGTCTTTCAATTTCATCCTCGATTCGTGACAGCTCTGACTGAAGTCTGTCCCTATCCTCTGAAAGAGCGCCTTTCTTTTCGAGAAAGACATTCCAAGATATTTCATCAGAGCGGAACTGCTCATACAGCGATGCCACTTTCCCGCTGATCCCGCCGAGCCGGATGCGGATGGATTTTTCCTGTGCCCGCAGAGGGGCGAGCATATCCGGTTGCTTTTCCTTCACCGTTTTGCGATATTCTTCGCTGATGATTTTCAGTTGCCGTTTGTATGTGGCGACACCGGTATCCGATGTCATAAAGCAGATACCCGGCATCAGCTTGGAGGCCATCGTTGCTTTACCTTGAGCGGCCAGTACCTTTGCGTAGGTACCGAGCAGGTCTTCCTTCTGGTCGGGCATTCGCCATGAGGCACTGACCAGGGAATGGTCACAGTACCCGGACTCAAACTCGTTTCCGGAGAACCGTGCATCGAGCTTTGCCTGCAGAACCTTCAGCAGTTCGTCGATCGGAAGGACGGAATAATCCACCTTATCGCCGGAGTGAACGGCAGAGATTTTTTCGTCCCGGATCAGCAGGAGCGCATCCGCCGAATACAGCTTCAGGCATTCGTTGAGCACTTCGGCCAATACCTCACGACTGAGTTTGGGGAGTGCGGTGCCTCCGATCTTTGCTCTGTCGAGCAGACTTTTGTAGGCCGTCATACGCACGGGATAAAGCTCTCCGTTTACACGCATGGCAAGCCCGAGATTTTCTGCCGTATCCTTTACGGCTTCCTCTGATGTTCCTGCGGCTGATGTAGCGCACCAGATTGCGGCAGTAATAGTCGTGCCCGCGCTCCGCCACGGCGTAGGTCACCTTCATCTCCTTCAGCTCCCCCAGCGGGAACACGGTGTCGTCGGCGCCGCAGGCAAATTCGTCCTCCGGCTTTCGCGGCGGCAGGAACCAGGTGACGGCCTTTTGCGCCGGCAGGGCATTGCGGTCGAAGGTGATGAAATGGGAGCCGGCGGCGTAAAACCGGCCGTGCACGGCGGTGTCCGCCACGGCGATCACCCGCTGGTAGTCGGAGAGCCTGATCCTGAAATTGTAGCTGGCCTCCTCGACGCGTCCCTGCTTTCCCTCCAGCTTGCCGTCCACGAACACCAGGTCCCCCTGCCGCAGATCGAACCGATCGTTGTAGTAGGCCAGCGTCCTGTGCCTTGCCGGGAAATAGACCTGCACCACGGACCGCCGGGGCGCGGCCTGCTTCGGGGTTCGGCGCAGACCTCGCCCGATTTGTGATCAGACTCTGAAATAAACCCGATTTTGAATGCCATGGCGTACCCCTCCTTTTTTCTATGCTCCCATTCTGCGGCATCAGGTGTCCGAAAAAACGGACTTGCATCCGTTTTTTCGCCGGGTCTGCTGTATGCGCCGGCTTTTTCCGCGGTGTGACGGAGGGGGAATGGGGGATCCATTCGGATTTTATCGGGCCGTCGCCTGAATGAGAGGATGGGCGGGATCCGACACCAATGCGACCGGAGTTTCCCATGCGCTCCAGACGGCCCCTCCCGCCTTTCAGGATGAAAAAGTGAAAGAGAAATGAAAGAAATGAAAAGGCAGGGGTTGAATTTTCGGGCGCAGATGATATAATTGCTTTGTATTGCAGATAATGATAAATCAAACATATATTAATATGCTGGAGTTGAACAAGGCTATGGATAAAAAAACCATTTACGACGTGGCCCGCGAGGCGGGGGTCAGTATTTCCACGGTGTCCCGGGTCATCAACGGCAGCGCCAACGTGCGCGAGAGCACCCGGCGGAAGGTGGAGGCCGCGTGCGTGAATTACCGGCCGGTGGCATCGGCCAGGGATCTGCCGGCCAAGCGGTCCAAAATGATCGGGGTGCTGATCAATCACAGGCCGGAATACTTTTTCCTGAACGACACCTACTCCAACGCCCTCCTGGGGATCAGCGTGGCGGCCAAGGAGGCGGGCTATCGCCTGCTGCTGGATATCTGCGACACGGAGACGGAATTTGACAACCTGTTTTACGAGCAGAGGGTGGACGGCTTCGTTATGATGGGCGTGCGGAAAAACAGCACGCTGATTTCCCTGCTGAAACAGCACGAGGTGCCCTTTGTCCTGGTGGGCAGCTATCACGAGGACGAGAGCGTGTATCAGGTGGACATCAACGACCAGTCCGCCATTTTCAGCGTGACGAATTACCTGATCGGGCTGGGCCACAAACGGATCGGCATCATCACAAGCTCGCCGGAATACACCTCCGCCTCGGACCGGGTGGAGGGCTACTGTCAGGCCATGCGGGAGGCGGGGCTGACGGTGAAAAACGAGTGGATACAGTTCTGCGAAAACCTCACGGAGGCCAAGGCGGAACAGCTGGCCAAGCACATGCTGTATCTTCCGAACCGGGTCAGCGCCATCATCGCCTTCAACGACTCCGTTGCCATGGCCATCTACAAGGCCTCCAAGGACTGCGGACTGTCCATACCCAGGGACCTGTCCGTGGTGGGATTCGACGACACCACGCTGGCGTCCTACATGTCCCCGCCGCTGACCAGCGTGTGGCAGCCCAGCTATGAAAAGGGTGAAAAGGCCATGCAGATGCTGATCAGCCAGATCGAGGGCCGGGAGACCTCCGGCAGGCGGGTGGAGCTGAACTGCATCACCATGTACAGAGGCTCCTGCGCCCCGTGCGGCGAGGACCTGCAATAATTCATGAACGGAGGACAATACTGTGGAGTTTATGTTTGACACGGCGGACCTGGAGCTGATCCGCCGGTACGAGGACATGATCCCGTACACCGGGATCACCACCAACCCGGCGCTGATCCGCAAGGCGGGGATCCGCACCGGCCTCTTTGACGCGCTGCGGGAGATCCACCGGTGCGTCAGCTCGGGAAAAAGCCTGCACATACAGGTGGTGTCCCACGACAGCCGGGAGATGATCCGCGAGGCCATGTACATACGGCAGCAGGTGGGTGAAGATGTCTGCATCAAGGTGCCGGTGACGCCGGACGGCATGACAGCCATGAAATATCTGAAAACCCAGGGCGTCTGGCTGACGGCCACGACGGTGGTCACACCGGTGCAGGCCATGCTGGCCCTGGAGCTGGAGCCGGACTTCATCGCGCCGTATTACACGCAGATGTGCGGCCTGGGCACGGACGGCGCGGAGGTGATCCGCCTGCTGGCGGAGACAATAGAACGGAAAAAGTTGAGGACCAGGGTGCTGGCGGCCAACATCCAGGACACGGATCAGCTCTGGCAGGTGTACCGGGCCGGTGCGCACTGCGCCACGCTGAACCCCCGGCTGCTGGAGCAGGCGCTGCAGGAGCCGGCCATTCCCCAGGCGGTGCGGTTTTTTGACGATGCATGGAAAGAAGCCTTTGGCGAAATCAGGCTGACAGACTGCCGGTGAACGGGTGGGATTGGTGATACTGACGAAAACGCCCTGTAAAAATTTCTGTTTTGCCAGGTTGACGGAGTGCGCCCGAAGTGGTATATTTTTTTCAACAAGTCTGAAAGCGCTTTCTAAAACATGAAAATATGCTTTCAATGCAATCGGCAGAAAAGGAGTAATGACAATGAAGATCGCATTGATCAACGAAAACAGCCAGGCACCCAAAAACGAACTGATTTTTCAGACGCTGAAAAAAGCCGTTGAGCCCATGGGGCACACCTGCTACAACTATGGCCGCTATTCGGCGGAGGATGTGCACCAGCGCACCTATGTGCAGGCGGGCCTGCTGACGGCGCTGCTGCTGAACTCGGGCGCGGCGGACTTTGTTATCACGGGCTGCGGAACGGGCATGGGCGCGACCCTGGCCTGCAACGCATTCCCGGGGGTTATGTGCGGCCGGGTCAACGACCCCTGCGACGCGTATCTGTTCTCCCAGGTCAATAACGGCAACGCCGTGGCAATGCCCTTCGCGTTCCAGTTCGGCTGGGGCGCCGAGGTGAATCTGCAGTATGTTTTCGAGAAGCTGTTCGGCACGGAGCCGGGCGGCGGCTATCCCCCCGAGTGGGCGGCGGCGGAGCAGAGCAACCGCAGGATCCTGATGCAGGTCAAGGAGATCACCCATACGAAGTTCATCGACATTCTGAAGAATATTGATCAGGATTTCCTCAAGGGTGCCATCGCGGAGGAGAGCTTCCCCGGGATGTTCTTCGCCAACTGCCGGGATGAGGAGATCGCCGCCTATATCCGGAGCGTTCTGGAGAAATAAGAGGAGGCGGAGTCATGTACGTTACATTGAAGCAGCTTCTGGAGCACGCCGAACAGGGTGGTTACACGGTTCTGGCTCCCAATGTATTCAACCTGGAATCGCTGATCGCCGTTGTGGAAGCGGCGGAAGCCGAGAGAGCGCCGGTGATCATCGCCATCGGCGAGTCCCGCCTGAAGGACCCCCAGCTGCAGAAGTATCTGCCGGTGGCGGCGCGGCAGATGGCGGAGGAGGCCTCGGTGCCGGTGGGGATCAACCTGGATCACGGAAAAAGCTATCACGAGCTGGTGCTGGCCATCCAGAAGGGATTCAGCTCCGTCATGATCGACGCGTCCATGTGCCCCTATGAGGAAAACGTGGCCCGCACCCGGGAGATCGTGAAGATCGCCCACGAGCTGGGCATTTCGGTGGAGGCGGAGATCGGCCATGTGGGCCAGGGCGAGGATTATACCGAAAACGGCGCGGCAGACGGACTCACCGAGCCGGAAACGGCCCGGCGCTTCGCGGAGGAGACTCAGGTGGACGCCCTGGCCGTGGCCGTGGGCACCGCCCACGGCGTGTACAAGGGAACGCCCCGGCTGGATTTTGACCGCCTGAAGGAAATCCACGAAACGGTGGACGTTCCGCTGGTGCTGCACGGCGGCTCCGGCACGGGAATGGACAACCTGGTCCGCGCCTCCCGGCTGGGCATCCGTAAGCTGAACATCAACACGGAGCTTCTGATCGAGGCCCGCGAGCAGGTCCGCAGGGAACTGCAGGAGGACCCGGAGATCGATTACTCCGTTCTTCTGAAGCACGGCAAGGACGCCGTGGTGCGCCGTCTGCGGACGTATATGCAGGCGCTGCACTCCTCCGGAAAGGCCTGGTCCTGACCATGAAGCGACGGGCTATGGTGGCCGGGACGGCGGCGCTGGATATGATCCCGCAGTTTCCGGCGTCGGCCTGCCGCCGGGACGAGATCCTGATGGAGGGAAAAACCGTCTATCTTCCGGATATCCAGCTGATCCTGGGCGGCTGCGTTTCCAACACCGGCATCGCCATGCACCGCCTGGGGGCGGAGGTGATCCTCTGCAGCAAGGTAGGCGGCGACCCGCTAGCCGGTGTGGTGCGGCAGATGCTGGAGGAATCCGGCGCAGAGGTGCGTCTGGCGGAGCTGAAGGGCCACGCCACCTCCGCCACCGTGGTGGTGGCGCCGGAGGGCAGCGACCGCTCCTTCTGGCACCGGCGCGGGGCGTCTCAGGTTTATGCCCTGTCGGATATCCCGGCGGATGCGGCGGAGCGCTGCGACCTGTTCCACTTCGGCTACCCCACCGGAATGGCCTGCATGTACGGCGACGGCGGCGTGACCCTGGTGGACCTGTACGGCGGGATCAAGCGGATGGGGCTGACCACGTCCATGGATCTGAGCCTGCCGGGCCTGACCAGTGAATCGGCCCGGGCGGACTGGAAAACCATCCTGCGGCGGGTCCTGCCCTGTGTGGATGTGTTCCTGCCCAGCCTGGAGGAGCTGCTTCTGCTGCTGCACCGGCCATATTACATGGAGGTCCTGCAGCGGGCCGGGGCGGACTGCGCCGTCCGGTATGCGGACCTGTCCATCCTGCCCGCTCTGGCGGACGAGGTGCTGGCCATGGGGCCGAAGGTTTTCGGCGTGAAGCTGGGTGAGAAAGGACTTTACCTGCGCACGGCAAAGAAGGAGGCCTTCGCTTCCTTCGGGCGCATGTCCGGCGCTCTGTCTCCCCGCTGGTATGACCGGGAGCTGATGGAGCTTCCGTACCGCCCGGAACGGTTCCGTTCCGCAAACGGGGCGGGCGACACGGCCATCGCCGGTTTTCTGGCCGGGATGATGGACGGCTGCGGGCCGGAGGACTGCCTCCGTCTGGCCGCAGGCGCGGCGGCCTGCCGGATCGAAACGGGGCATCAGGGGATCCCCTCCGCCCGGGAGGTGCTGGAGCGGGCCCGCGCCGGCTGGGAAAAGCTCGGCGCCGCCCCGGAAGGCGGCTGGGCGGAAACGGCGGAGGGGCTGTACGCCTCCCCCCGGGACAGCCTGCAGGGCTGACCCATACACAACAGCGATAGCTTACAGTCTGATCGGCGCCTCGGGAAAATGAGAAGGAGAGATGTACCGGGCGGGCTGTATCCTATATAAATCAAAGCGGGATCCCGCATGGCCGCGGGAGCCGCGAAACAAAAAAAAGGAGAATCAAGTATGAAGAAAGCACGGAAACTTGTGTCTCTGCTGGCAGCGCTGGTTATTGCGCTGAGCTGCCTGCCCATGACCGCTTTTGCGGCGGATGAGACCTACACCATCAAGATCTACAGCGGCAACGCACCTCAGAACAACTATGGCGAGCTCCAGGCGCTGGACTTCCTCTACACCGGCTGCCTGGCGTTCAAGAACTACTGCGAAAGCAACTCCAGCGGCCGCATCAAGGTTGAGATCTATCCCTCCGGCCAGCTGGGCAGCACCCAGGAAGCGCTGCAGCAGTGCATGCAGGGCACTCTGCAGTGCGTGATGGGCGGCGACGGTGAAACCGCCACCCTGTATCCCGCAATTCAGGCAATGTCCATTCCCTATCTGTACGACAACCGTGCCGAGTACTATGCCATGCTGGACAGCGAATACATGGCAGCCGTGTACAAAGACATCGAGGCTCAGCTGGGCCTGAAGACTCTGGCCAGCGCCGACAACGGCGGTTTCCGTAACTTCTCCAACGACAAGAAGCCTGTGCACAGCGCCAGCGACATGGCCGGGCTGAAGATCCGTACCATGGAGTCCCCCATCTACACCAAGATGCTGGAGTCCTTCGGCGCTTCCGCCACCCCCATGGCCTATTCCGAGCTGTACAGCGCCCTGCAGACCGGCGTTGTGGATGGTCAGGAGAACTCCCCCGGTACCACCTTCAACGGCAGCTTCTATGAAGTGAACAAGTACTACATCCTGGACGGCCACGCCATCTCCTCCGTGTTCCTGTATATGAACAGCAGCTTCTTCAACAAGCTGCCTGCCGATCTGCAGAAGATCGTCACCGAGGCCGGCACCACTGCCACCTATGCCATGCGCGGCACCAACTGCGCCAATGAGGCTCTGGCTCTGGAAGCTCTGAGCAAGAACGGCATGGAGGTTTACAGCCCCACTGCTGAGGAGAAGGAATCCTTCAAGTCCTGCCAGGAGCCCGTCATCCAGTGGATGAAGGAGCAGATCGGCGACGACACCGTGGATAAGTTCATGGCCGCCGTTGACGCCGTGAAGGCCGGTGAGGCTACCGAGGCTGACGCGAACACCACCAATGCTGCGTCCAGCTCCATGAATACCGTTACCTACATCGCCATCGGTGTGGCCGTGGTGGCCGTTCTGGTTGCCGTATTTGCCATCACCCGCAGCAAGAAGAAGGACGAGGGCGAGGAGGCCTGAGCCGACCGCTCCTGTTCGCAGAAAAGGCGAACCCTTTGAGATGACTTTTTGCAAAAGCCGCGGCGGAGCGGATTTCCGCCCCGCCGCGGCTCCCCCCCCCACAACTAAGGACGCAAAGTAAATGGAGGCTGGAATTTTGAACAAGAAGAAAAAGAAAAGAAATGCCTATCAGGAGTTCATGGACTTTGTGGATAGCGTTGTAAAAGAACTCCTGATCTTTATGATGATCTGCGTGGTACTGTGCGTGCTGCTGCAGGTTGCCGGACGCTACCTGCCCTTTATCAAGCCGCTGCCGTGGACGGAAGAAATTGCCCGTTGGCTGCTGGTTTGGCTGACATTCCTTGGCGCATCCCATATCGCAAATGCTATAGTAATCTAAATCACACATCGGCGGCATATACGACACCACCGGCAACAGGGGTTCTTCCTCTATGTACCCGGCTGCGCCGAGTACGTCGGAATAATCCTCCGTGGCGCAGCCTTTGATATACACCTGGCATTTCTGTTTGGTGCCATCAGTAGTAATATAAATTCGGTCAACAATCGAATGAACCAAAGTAAACAGAGCTTCAGGCTGTGCGTCCTTTGCAAACTCCTCAAAGGACAGCAGCCTTTTTTTCATGCCATTCAGTTCATGGATGAGATACTGATTTTCAGATTGTGTATCTTCCATTCGGCGCAGGGCAGCTTCGCGCTTTGCCAGCTCGTCCGTTAGTTCCTTTATATCATCCTGGATGAAGCGTTTAAGGGCGTCATCTGCTTCGCGCAGATTTCGCACCTGTGCGGCAATATCCGCATTTAAGCGTTCAATAGCCTTTTGGGTTTCCTGGTACTCTTTCTCGCTTTGGTCGGTACGGATCATGCTGGCAACCCTGTTCTCCAAAAGCTGCCGGTAATAGTCGGAATGTTCTTCTTGCAGGCTGGAGAGTGAGTGGATAACAAATTCATCCAGCGTTACGCCCTCAACCCCTTTGAAGGCACACTCCTTTGCCCTCACCCCAGGGCAGGCATATTTGAAGCGGGGCTTGCCATTCGTCCAGCGGTTAGATTCTGGCAGTACACGCAGCCGTTTTCCGCAAATAGGGCAATACATTAAGCCGGACAACAGGGCATTGGTTTTTCTGTGGGGCCGGTTATACTTTTCTGCAATCTCATCCAGCATATTTTGTGTTTCTACCCATTTCCGGGAGCTGATAAATCCCTCATGGCGGCCCACGGAAACAATCCATTCACTAATGGGTTTCCTGGTAAGAAGCTGTGAGAATTTGGGATTGAAAAAGGTGGAATCCTCATCCTCAACTTTCATCTGGTCGGTCTTATTATAAGCAGTAAGTCCATGCTGACCATCAAAGTCGGACGGTTCTCCAAACAGGTTTCCGTCATGCTCCAGAAAATAGTTGTAGGAATATTCATCCGCCACGCAGTAGATTGGATTCCGCAGAATCAGCCGGATGGTGGATGTGGTAAACTTCGCGCCATGCTTCGTTTCATATTTCTCACTGATGATATTTGCCGTCTGCAAGAGAGAACGTGTCTCCCAGAAGGTGCTGTAGATTTCCAGTACAATCTCTTTTTCTTCCTGCACAGGAACGAGAAAACTGATGGCACTCTTGTTTTTTCCACTTCCCGTTGTCACACGTTGGGAAGAAAAGCCGGTCGGTGTTTTGCCGCCCAGCCAGCGCCCATCTTTCGCCAGCTCCATCAAGTTATCCTGGATACGTTCCGTGAGAATATCACGTTCAAATTCTGCGATAATGGCCAGCACCTGGATGATGATTTTGGATGTGCTGATCCGTGTATTGATATTGTTGGAGCAGACCAAAAGCGTCACATCGTGACGCTCAAAATATTCCAGCAGCCGCATGAGGTCGGACGTTTTTCGGCTGATTCGGTCTAATTTATAACAGGCCACAGCCTTGATTTTCCCCATCTCAATGTCCCGGAGCAGCCTTTGAAAATCCGGGCGGTCGGAATAGTAGCCGCTCAAGCCTTTGTCCTCGTATCGAGCAAATTCGTAATCTTCCGGTAGGGAAAGCTGGTTGACCGCATAATCGGCGCTTTGCTTAAACTGAACGCCAATACTGTCCCCCTTATTTGTAATGCGGGACTTTCTCGCATATATGGCAACCAATCTATCATCGATTCCCGTCTGGATTCTTGCCTTGCGTTTCATATTCAAATATCCTCCTTTCCGGGGACGGTAAGAAAACCGCCCTTTCTCCATTATTATAGGAACATCCTCATTTTTGCTCAAAGGTGCGATGATCCTCTTTCAATGTGGAAAGCAACGCTTTTAATTCTTCCGCGTTCAAATCCCGCAATTCACGGGTTAAAAACTCGGCGCGTTTTTCAGCGAACTGGCGCAGGGATTGCTCGCTGTCTTTCCCGGTATGAAATACGATCTCCATGTGCTGTACCCCGGTCATTGACGGCGCTTTACAACCTCATAGTCAAAGCCGGGCCGCTGGCCGCAGTAGGTGCAGATGTCCTTTTCCACCCGTTCGGGGTGAACCCTGCGCAAATAATAAGAGCCTGTGCCGTAGAAGTTATTGGCACAGGCCGGGCAAAGGCATATGATTAAGTTTTCGGGAACTTCCTCGATCAGCCCAACGCTGACCGCCAGCGCGTGGTTGATTCTGCGGATATGCTTTTCCTCCAGATGTCCGATGTATGCGCCCAGACGTTTCTTGTCAATGGTGCGGAGCTGTTCCAAAAGAACGAGAGAGGGCAGTTCCAGCCCGTTTTCCGCCTGGAGAAGATAGTGAGTGGGCAGCTTGGCCTTGGCGTCCACTTTGCTGGATATGGCCGCCACAATGACGGTGGGGCTGTATTTGTTCCCCGTGTTGTTCTGAAGAATAAGGACGGGGCGATAGCCTTCCTGCTCGGAGCCGATTCCCCGGCCCAGATCGGCATAGTACATATCGCCGCGCAGATATGTCCTGTTCATGTCTTATGACCTCCCTTTGAAAAATTAGGCGGCATGGGCCGCCTATGTAAAGGCCGCACAGCAGAACAGAATGAAGGTCGGGGAGAGATAAAACCATTCTCCTGTTTTCATTGGCCCGTCCTGCTGCACGGCCCGTATTTCAAAGGTGCTCCTATTTGTCCTCGACGCCCCGAAGCACCGGGTGGGAAGTCATCAAACGGCTGGCGGCTTGCCAGCTCCACGGGGAATCTCACCCCTCGCGTGGTTCTCACGCAACCGCCCCCATT
>OMAN01000314.1_pt1 | contig 24237 bp, 23 predicted proteins | sample 1644701 | NCBI WGS metagenome assembly OMAN01 (sample SAMEA103958124, study PRJEB25191) | human gut metagenome | biome: human-associated habitat [ENVO:00009003]; feature: intestine environment [ENVO:2100002]; material: feces | place: Germany | collected 2013/2015 | reverse complement strand
GCCGTATCTCAGTCCCAATGTGGCCGTTCAACCTCTCAGTCCGGCTACTGATCGTCGACTTGGTGGGCCGTTACCTCACCAACTATCTAATCAGACGCGAGGCCATCTTTCAGCAATAAATCTTTGGTATTCCGATCATGCGGTCAGAATACATTATGCGGTATTAGCAGTCGTTTCCAACTGTTGTCCCCCACTGAAAGGCAGGTTCCTCACGCGTTACTCACCCGTCCGCCACTAAGTCATCCGTTCAACTTGACCGAAGTCTTGTATCGCAGAGCTTCGTTCGACTTGCATGTGTTAGGCACGCCGCCAGCGTTCGTCCTGAGCCAGGATCAAACTCTCTAAAATCTGTATCTAAACGCCTTTTGCGTTTAAACCTATTCCAGAGCTTGCTCGCTCATCTTCCAATACGCTTGCGTATTGCTGCGTTTTTCCGTGTTCCCTCACGGCGCTTCTTTTTTTCGTGTCGCGCTCCACGTCCTCTTTCGTATCTCTACTCAAAAGTTTTCCGGGTCCTCTGTTTGCGTTGTTTAATTTTCAAGGTCCTCTGCGCTGCCTGCCGGTCTACACCACAACATCTTGCGGTTCCTTACACTTTTTTACATCTTGTGTAAACAGATAAAAAAAGTACGTCCCTCTCCAGGCGGCGTATATATTATTATATATCGCTTCCTGTGTTTTGTCAAGCTGTTTCTTCACCTTTTTTTATCCTTTTTTCCCTACCCGCTTCTTTTTTGCGCAGCCTCCCCATTATATCTTCCTCTCCTCTCTTTGTCAAGTGCTTTTTGTGGAGAGCAACAATGGAAAATATTTCTTTAATTTTATAAATAGATTAACCCATACCATTTTTTATATACTAAAATAATTCAGCTATTTTTATGCAATTTTTGTATGGTTTTTTATTCAAAAGCTGCTATAATAAATATGTAACAAAAAAATGGGGGTATTGAAATGAATTGTAAGTCTGTTATTACAATTGCGCGGCAATTTGGCAGCGGCGGCAGAGAAATTGGAAAAGCGCTTGCCCAAAAGCTTGGCATAAAGTTTTACGATAAGGAGCTTATATCTTTAGCGGCTAAAAAAAGCGGCGTAAACCCAGAAATCTTTGAAAATGTAGACGAGCGCGCAACAAACAGCCTGCTTTACAGCCTTTCGATGGGCATATACAATTTTGGAGCAGGCGGGTATGCGCCCATACGGGATCTACCGGTAAACGACCAGCTTTATCTTTTACAGCATAAAATTATAAAGGAGCTTGCCTGCGAGCCATGTGTGGTTGTTGGACGCTGTGCTGATTATGTGTTAAAGGATAACAAAAATGTAATTAACATCTTTATTCATGCCCCGTTGGCACATCGTATTGAGAGAGCTGTTTCTGTACACAATGTACCCAGAGAAAAAGCGGAAGCCGCTGTGAAAAAAACAGACAAAACACGCGCCAATTATTATAACTATTATTCAAATTTAAAATGGGGCGCCGTAGAAAACTACGACCTGTGTATTAACAGCGGAAATATTACATCCCAGCAGGCCGTAGATGCCATTGCCGCCTATGTAGCCGTTCGTGAAGGTAACAGCGAACACGTTTGACAGACAAATGAACATAGAAAGAAGGATAAGCATTTAAATGCTTATCCTTCTTTTTTGCCCCGGTGAATTATACTATCAAGTGCAACAGTTTAGTGGAATAAAGGAGTTCATACAGAACCCTGTGGTAGAATGGAGTTAGCACACAACCAAAATACCAGGAGGGAACTGTATGAACTATCACCATCTTAGCATAGAAGAGCGCAGTTGTATACGAAAATATTATGTAGATGGATTAAGTTATCGAGAGATAGCCCGGCTGATTGGCAGGAATGTGAGCACGGTATCTCGGGAGATACGGCGGAACTGTACGCATATGTACGATATTCCAACCTACTATCCGCACACAGCACAAAAGAAGTATCTGCTGCGGCGCTCCTACTGCCACCGCGGAATGTTCCATTCCCAGGAAGTGATAGACTACATCAATGAGAAGCTGAAAGCAACCTGGTCACCAGAACAAATTGCCTGTACACCGTGCGAGTTGAAGATGCCTAGCTGGCGAACGATCTACCGCTGGATATACGAAAAATACTTGGTAAATGGGAATCTCAAAGTCCTACGGCGCAAGGGAAAGAGCCACGGCACCAAGGAAACACGAGGGAAATACAGCAAAGGGAAATCCATCCGCAAACGGGACAAGTCGGTATACAGCCGCCAGGAAGCTGGGCATTGGGAAGCGGATACCGTTGTGAGCGGCCAAGGAAAGAGCAAGGCTTGTTTTGCAACTCTGGCAGAACGCAAAACGAGGTTTTATATTGCTGTGAAAATTCCCGACCGCAGAGCTGAAACGATGGAAAATGCTATTGTTTCTGTTCTGTCTGCTTTCCCGCCCCATCTTGTCAAGACTATCACCTGTGACCGGGGAACCGAGTTCGCCAACTGGCGCAACATCGAAGAACGCTTGCATTGTGATGTCTACTTTGCCGATCCCTATTGTGCCTGGCAGAAAGGCACCAACGAAAATCTGAATGGCCTTCTTCGAGAGTTTTATCCAAAAGGTAGAAACCTTTCCCGTGTTGCTCCTGCCACACTAAAACGAAACCTGGCGTTGATTAACGCCAGGCCTCGCAAAGTTTTGAATTTCCATTCCGCACAGGAATTATGGGAACTTGAGCTCAATTCCTGTTGCACTTAGTTTGACAATTCACTGCCCCTGTAACGTTGGCGGGGGCATGTTTTTTGTTTTGTAAAAGGGTATATGCTTATTGTATTCAGTCGCCTGTGGCATTATTCAAAACTTCTGAAGGATTGACTGTTTTTCCGTCGATTTTTATTTCAAGATGCAAATGTGGTTCGTCCTTTGATTCTCCGGGAATTTCTGCTACCGTCCCTAAAACATCGCCTACGCAAACGTGTGCGCCTTCCGTAATATTTTCGCCAGGCTCTACACCGCAGTAATATGCCGTAAAGCCGCTGTTATGCTCCACAGTTACAGTGGTGCCAAGCAGACTGTCCTTCTTGATTTCCAGCACGGTACCGTCGTCTATTGCATTGACCGTATCGCCAACGGAGGCTGCATAATCTGTTCCTCTATGCAAGCGCCAGTCTTTGAGGGTTTTGGAATAAACCGGTGTGTCGCCGCTGTAATCCTTTGTAATTTCCTGTCCTACAGGGTAAACTTTGTTTTTCGCGGCCGTCGCCTGCTCGGTTGGCGCGGTTGTATCTTCTGTGGGCTGTGTGTTTAATGTTGGGCTTTCAGTGGGAGCCTGCTGTGCTATAGCCGGCACGGTTGGGTCTGTGGACTGCGGAACTGTTACGCCGCTCACATTGGCGCCCGCCTGCTTTTCTGCCTGTGTGGCTTCGGTTGTATATTCTCCCAGAGGATCTGGCTGCATATAGTCTTCCACACTGCTGTAAGTAGTCCATGCTGCCGCTGCCATTGCCAAAAGGCAAAAGGAAAGCGCAATATAAAATCCCTTGCTGTACTTTTTCTTTTTTCCATTTTTCTCTTTTGCCGTATATTTTTCCAGGTTCCCTTCGTCATACTCTTCAGTGTGGTCATTATTGAAATCGGGATTGCTGTTCATGGAATAAACCTCCTGCATTCAAACTTTGTAAAAATATTTTTGCCTTATCGGCAGAAAAATATACAGTTTGATGTAGAAAATTTAAACAAAAAACGCACCGGCCATTGGAACTGGAACAACAGCAGCCAAATTCTAAATTCTTTATTTATCTCTTCTGTAAACTTGCAGACAAAACGGGCTACAAAACACAAAAATGCGGAGCATTTTCATGCTCCGCACCCGTTTTTATCTATCGTCCTCCGGGCTTTGCCGTGTATCCTTGTATTTTTCCATAAAAGCATCGTTGCCGGCAATGCGATTAAATACGTCTTCCACATGGCTGTCCAAAGCTTCATCCTCGTTTTGTACTTTCTGTTCTTTTTCTTCCGGCTGTTCTTTCCTGCTTTTTTTGAGCCTCCTTAAATGCCGGTCCATAATCAGCCCTGCGCAAACGGCCGCTGCAATCTGCAAAATAAAAAAGATCAGCGTATTGAAGACCTGATTAATCCAGCCATTGATGATAGCAAGATTCAGCAAACAGATACATATGTAATCCACAAAGAAAACTGCAACAATCTTTCCTGTAATCTCATACCCGAACATCTCACAGCAAAAGAAGAAAATAGGAACCAGTAAAAAGAGGTCTGGTTGTTGGAAAACGAGAGCCAGCAATATCAATAAAACTGATGTTACGGCAAGCCCGCCTATACAAAAAGCTTTATACTTTTGGGGAAATTTTTTCTTAACGAAAAAGGTCGCCGCAACCAAAAGCACCGCTGCGAGCATGTAGATCCATTGTTCTGTAAAAAATTTTTCGATCCCGTTCATTCTTTACTTCCTTTCGTCTAATTGCCTGCTTGATTATATATTATAACACAGGTTGCCATAAAGGGGAAGCAATTTTTCCGACTCACCTGGCAATTTGGGAGACCCTGCCCCTATCCGCAAAAGCCTTTTACATAAGCGCACAAACGAGGTCACAATAAGCAACCGGATCCTCTATTGGAAGACCGGCAATCAAAAGCGCCTGATTATAAAGCAGCTGTGCGTAATTACGTGCCTTTTCCTTATCGATCTTATATGCGTCCTTCAAAGCTGCAAATGCCTTATGGGAAGCGTTTAGCTCCAGCACTTTTACCGCTTTTGGTTTCATCTCATCGCCCGGCACAGACGCAAAATATTTTTCTGTTTCTATCGTAACCGGCCCTTCTGCTGTCATACAAACCGGGTGGCTCTTTAATTTATCTGAAATAACCGCTTTTGCAATTTTTTCGCCCAGCGCTTCTTTGACAAAGGCCAGCAGTTCTTTGTTTTCTTCCTGCTGCTTTTCCGTCTCTTTCTTTTCTTCTTCGCTTTGCAGCTGCGCGTCGTCCGCTGTTACAGATTTAAAGGGTTTTTCCTCAAATTGCATCAGTGCCTGCACAGCAAACTCGTCCACATCCTCAGGCAGGTACAGCATTTCATATCCCTTATCCCTGCAAAGCTCCGTTTGTGGAAGCAATGCAATCTGCTGTATACTTTCGCCGCAGGCGTAATAAATAAACTTCTGGTCCTCTTTCATTCTGGAAACATAATCCTTAAGCGTTGTATAGCCGTTTACCGCAGAGCTGTGAAAAATCAACAGATCCTGCAGAATCTCTTTATGCATGCCGAAATCACTGACAACACCGTATTTAATGTGCCTTCCAAAATGCTTCCAAAAGCTTTGATATTTTTCAAAATCACTTTCCATCAGTTTTACAAGCTCTGCTTTTATCTTTTTCTCTATATTTTTTGCAATTACAGAAAGCTGCCTGTCGTGCTGCAAAAGCTCTCTTGAAATATTCAGCGATAAATCCGGAGAATCCACTACACCCTTGACAAAGGCAAAATAGTCGGGCAAAAGCTGCGCGCATTTGTCCATAATCAATACACCGCTGGAATACAACTGCAATCCCTTTTCAAACTCTTTTGTATAGTAACCATACGGCAGCACGGACGGTATAAAAAGCATAGCTTTGTACGATACTAGTCCCTCTGCGCTGATGCGTATGGTCGAAAGCGGCGGTTCCCTATCCATAAAGTGCTCCATATAATAGTCTGCACAAGCCTGATCGGATACTTCTTTTTTACTGCGCTGCCAAATGGGCACCATGCTGTTGACAGTTTGCCGCTGCACAACAGTTTCATACTTGGGTTCTTCGCCCTCTTTTGCCGTATTCTTCGATGTTTCCACATCCATAATGATCGGATAGCGGATATAATCGGAATATGTTTTCACCAGCTCACGCAGGCGGTAGTTTTCCAGATATTCGCTGTAATGCTCGTCTTCTGCATCTTCTTTTATATGCATAATAACGTCGGTTCCCGGCGTATCCTTCTTGCATTCTTCAATTGTATAGCCGTCTGCACCGTTTGAGCTCCAGCAGTAAGCGGTGTCGCTGTCGTACCGCTTTGTTCGAACTGTTACATCGTCAGATACCATAAAAGCGGAATAAAACCCTACCCCAAACTGCCCGATAATATCGGCTTTGTCTTTTTCGTCTAAATCATTTTTAAATTGGAAAGATCCGCTTTTTGCAATCGTACCCAGGTTTTCTTCCAATTCTTTATCAGTCATGCCAATCCCGTTGTCAGACACCTGCAATATGCGTTTTTCCTTGTCTGCCGTAATTTCAATTGCAAGATTTTCAGCATACTTTCTTGCATTTTCATCCGTTAGCGATACAAAATGCAATTTATCCAAAGCATCGCTTGCGTTTGAAATAATCTCACGCAGAAAAATTTCTTTATGCGTGTAAATTGAATGAATCATAAGGTCAAGCAACCTTTTGGATTCCGCTTTAAAGCTTTTCTTTCTCATATGTAATCGTCCTTTCCTTTATAAAGCATCTTTTAAAACAATAACGTGGAAAACCGCCCGTTGACGCGGGCGGAACTTCTGCTATAAAGTATAGCTATTTTTACTTTTTCTGTCAATTGCCGTCTTGGGTTGTTCACATACCGTTTACAATATCAGCTGACCAAGCACCCGCCCTACTTTTTCATGGATCACCAGATCTGCGCTGGCATCCATCGCCGTCTGATCTCGGTTGATCAACACCAAATGCCGGCCGCCAAAACAGCGAACCATACCGGCAGCCGGGTAAACCGTAAGGCTTGTCCCTGCAATGATCAGGCAGTCGGCCCGTGCAATGACTGAAACCGCATTTTGTACCGTTTGCTCATCGAGCCCTTCTTCATACAGTACAACGTCCGGCTTTATCACACCGCCACATTGATCACATTTTGGAACTTTTTCCGACTGCAAAATATATTGCACGCCAAATGCCTTTTTACACTGCATGCAGTAATTTCTGTAGATGCTCCCATGCAGCTCGTACACGGTTTTTGACCCGCCACGTTGATGCAGGCCGTCTATATTTTGTGTGACCACCGCAAGCAGCTTGCCCGCTTTTTCCATTTCTGCAAGCTTTTTGTGCGCCGCATTGGGCTTTGCCTGCAGGCAAAGCATTTTATCCCTGTAAAAACGAAAAAAGGCTTCCGTGTGCTGCATAAAAAAGGTATGGCTTAAAATAATTTCCGGCGGCGCTTCATATTTTTGGTTATATAAGCCATCTGCACTGCGAAAATCGGGTATTCCTGATTCTGTACTGACGCCGGCACCTCCAAAAAATACGACGTTTTGACTTTGGTCTATAATTTCCTGCAGCTTTTTCAGCATATTTTCCATGCCCGCACTCCCTCCTATTTTCCTTTACAAAGACAGGATATATTTCTTTAACGCATAAGCCACAGCATTTTGATCGTTCGGCGGCAAAATTTCCACAGCGGCCAGTTTTGCTTTGGAAGATGCATTTGCCACCGCAAGCGGGATCCCCGCATAGGAAAGCATAGACAAATCGTTACCGCTGTCGCCAATTGCAAGCACCTCCTGCCTCTTTACGCCAAGCATCTGCGCCAAGCTTTGCAACGCCCGGCCCTTTGTCGCCGTTTTGTTGTTGATTTCTGCATTGGTTTCCATCGAACCGGTAATTTCTACGGTATTTCCAAATACCTGTACGTCGTTTAAAAACTGCCGCCTATGCTCCAAATCGCCAAAAAATACATTGATTTTTTCCACCGGCGCCCTGTGCCGGGCAAAAAAAACCTGAAGCTGCCGCACGCCTGTGCGGGTGTTTTCTACCAGTTCCCTGATCCGGGGCGTCACACCGTAGGCGGTGGAATCTTCCAGCTTGTGCTGTTCGACAAAAACATGTCCGTCCATGTAAAGTTCGCACATGCACCGATACCGCGATGCAAAAGAAATAGCCTGTTCCGCCGTTTTTCTGTCCAGACAATCTGAAAAAAGCAGCTTCTGATCTTCCATACGCAAAACTTTTGCCCCATTGGCCATGATGCAGTAGCGCACCTGTGGGAGCTCCATCAGCTCCCGCGGCATTTCCGCATTGGTTCTTCCCGTACACGGAATCACGAGCGCTCCCTTTTTTGCCGCCTGTATAATTGCCTGCTTATTCTGCTCTGAAAGCTGCGCGCGATTGTCAAGCGTGGTCCCGTCAAGGTCCAGCGCCGCTATTTTAACCGGCATACACCTTCCGCCCTTTCTGTTGGCCGTGATTTCTTAAAAATTATAATGTATACAAGAAACGCTTGTCAATTGATCCCTTTACTATTGTCTTGGTTTTTCGTCTCAAAAACAAGCCTTGCTTTTCTTTTGTGTTTATTATATAATATACAAACGATTTGCAGACATAAAAACGCCAAATTACAGGGTAGAAAAATGCCGGACAAACGTTTCCTCTGATTGCATACATCCAGCCAACTTTTCCGGTTTATTTTCCCTGACGGCGTTCCTATGAAATATGCACCTGTGGTGGAATTGGCAGACACGATAGATTTAGGTTCTATTGCCGAAAGGTGTGCAGGTTCAAGTCCTGTCAGGTGCACCACGTCGGAACGAGTTACGCTCGTTCCGATTTTTTATTTCATAAAAAATCCGTCACCCGCTTCACTGTTCCTCCTTTTCCGCAAAAAATCACGCTGTGCCTACGCTGTTCGTTTGCAAGCGCGCTCACGACGCTTCGGCTTGCTAGCAATTTTTTGCGGGTTAGTACTACGGTCATTTGCAGGTATCTTTTTTAGTGCAAACCCACGCGGAGAAACCTGTCGAAAATTGTTTTTCGGCAGTTCCGCATTACGCCTCAGAAATATCAACATGAAACGCCTCCAGTGAATTGGTTTACTCCCCATCCCATCGAAGCCTACTATACATTGAAAGAAGGTATAGCCCCAATGGAAACGGGGAAAGTGTCAAGAACTGTTACGGTTTCGGCAGTAGAACGCCCGGCGCAAAAGCTGATTTTTTTGAGGTACAACGCAACGGATTATTTTCTGCCTGTTTCCACGTCGTCGAGCTTCTTTTCTACAGGAGAGATTACGCTTGTTGCGCTGCCAACCTTTTTCGGTAAAGAGCACTTTGCGGGTATCTTTTTGATCAACGCTTCCCACGCTGTCGCAGACTTCGTATCGTTGCTGATGGTGTTTTCTTTTTCAAAGTAAACGCAGCCCGCTTTTGCCGGGCTCCGATCCCCAGAAAACTTTTACTGTTACGTTTATGTATGCTATAATCTAAAAAAAACAAGGGAGGTAACAGCAATGATCACAGCGAAGATCTATGAGGATAAGAATAACGATATGGTGGCGGTGATTCTTGAAGACGGGAAGTGTTCCAATTATATTCCCTGTCCTGAAATAACTGCACTTGAGGCGGACAGCTTTCTTGCGGAAGCTCAGTTAGGGTTTCCAGAGGCGCTTCCCTATGAATACGACATTCTGGTCGGGCTGACTATGAAGGAAGCGGCGGCTCGTGAGGAACAGGAAAGTACTCTTATCGCTCAGGTGGACGATAAGAGTGTCACGATATATCCTCTGCGCATGAGCCAGGAGCATCAGGAATTCTTTCAAATAGAACTTGGGGATGACGTTTGGCAGGATCTGCTGGAACGTGCTTCCAGCAGCGACAGCGTGAAATTAGCGCTTTAACAGCTGGGAGGCGGCAAACGCCAAGCAGCCAATATTACATAAAGCCGGAGCGGCATTTATTTTGCAATTGATCAAAGACCGGAATTTGGAACGCAAAAATGAGGCGTTCCAAATTCCGGCCTCTTTTTTATACTGCAAAAATGGCATTCAGACAATTTTCGCGTGTTTGTTCTTTTTTTGGTAGAACATGTAACGAATGTTTTAAGACCATACATAAGCATAACCTGACCGTAAAGCATGGCAAAAGTATTTTGGGGTTCTCCGGGTGGAAAAATATGCAGCATGCAACATTAAAAAATTTTTGTTAAAATTTCTTTGGAAAAGTCTTCCTATAAGTTTGGGAATATAACAAGATATTGGGCGCTATGCTCAAAAAATGCCTTCCCCTGCAATTGCGACCGTGCCTTACGGCCTTTATCCAGCCGGTTTTTTTGTATGGATCTTTTCGCTGCAAAGGGAACGCTGCGTAGAAATTGTCGCCAAAGTGTCTCCCAATTGTGTAAGCACAGCCGCTGCAAGAGCAAGGTTTGCATCAGATAACTGACAGGCGATAGAATTGGCGAGCGCCGTTACGCTCATGGTTAGTTCACATGCATTCATTAAATCACCCCATATTCAGTGTATGCAGCATTTGCACATATGGCGCAGATATTGAGGACATTCAGATTAGGCATGTCTTGTATGCAAATTTATTTGCAATTGTACGTTTTTTTGTCCGCTGCACAAGAAAAGCGATGTCCATTACGCAAACGCAAATTGTATGTGCATTCTACAAATTTCGTTATAACAACTAATTTTTTTTATCTTTTTAAATTTATTTTAAAAATTCTATTGAAAAAAATGCGATTTGTGCTATGCTTAATTTAAAGTGTTACAAAGGAGGAATTCAAAATGGATTTGACCATCTTAGCGCCTGCCGGTGCAATTATCGCTTTGCTCTATGCTTTGTATCTGGCGCGCAGAGTCCTGAAAACCCCGGAAGGCAACAGCCTTATGATGAAAATTTCCCGTGCAGTGCGCAAAGGTGCAAACGCTTATTTAAAACGGCAATACATCGGCGTAAGTATTTTCTTTGCCGTAATCTTCGTTATTCTTCTTATCCTGGCCTTTAACGGTTTTCTTACCATGTTTGTTCCTTTTGCTTTTTTAACGGGCGGATTTTTTTCTGGCCTTTCCGGATTTATCGGTATGAAAATTGCAACTGCCGCCAACTCCCGCACAGCAAATGCAGCGCAAAACAGCTTGAATGCCGGTTTAAAGATAGCGTTTTCTTCCGGCGCCGTTATGGGCTTTGTTGTTGTCGGTCTGGGGCTTGTAGATATTTCTTTTTGGTATTTCTTCCTGAAATGGGTTTTCCGCGCTTTGCCGGAAGCTGAGCAAATCCAGTCCATTACTTCTGCGATGCTTACCTTTGGTATGGGGGCCTCTTCCATGGCGTTGTTTGCCCGTGTAGGCGGCGGTATTTTCACAAAAGCTGCGGATGTGGGCGCCGACCTTGTCGGTAAGGTTGAGGTTGGGATTCCGGAAGATGACCCAAGGAATCCTGCTGTTATTGCCGATAACGTAGGCGATAACGTAGGCGATGTTGCAGGTATGGGTGCAGATTTATATGAATCCTATGTAGGCTCTATTATATCAACTGCAGCACTGGCCGTTGCAGCCGGCCTTGGCTTTGAGGGGGTTACAATCCCAATGGTCATGGCGGCGATCGGGATTCTTGCTTCGATTATCGGCACGTTTTTCGTCAGAACAAAAGAGGGCGCCTCGCAAAAGAACCTCCTTTTTGCGCTGCGCCGCGGGACATGGATCAGCAGCCTGATTATTGCAATCGTAGCTTTTCCGTTAATTTATTTTGGTCTTGGTGCAGACAAAATAGGGTTTTATATTGCCATTCTCTGCGGTCTGGTCGCCGGTATTCTAATTGGCGTTACAACAGAATATTTTACTTCTGATACATACAAACCCACACGAAAGCTTGCAAAAACCGCTCTTACCGGCCCGGCCACTATTATTATCGGTGGCTTATCCCTTGGTATGCTGTCTACTGTTTTACCTGTTATCATTGTAGGTATTTCCGTACTGGTAAGCTACAGTGTTTCCGGCGGCAGCGGCGGAATTGGCGACGCTTCTTTCAACCAGGGTCTTTACGGCGTTGGCCTATCGGCCGTTGGTATGCTCTCCACCCTGGGCATTACTCTTGCAACAGACGCATATGGCCCCGTTGCAGACAATGCCGGTGGAATTGCCGAAATGTCCGGATTGGGAGAAGACGTCCGCAAGCGCACCGACGCGCTGGATTCCCTGGGCAACACAACTGCTGCCACCGGTAAGGGATTTGCTATTGGCTCCGCAGCTTTGACAGCGCTTGCCTTAATTGCTTCCTTCATTGCCGAGGTTCAGATTATTGATCCGAATTTCCAGTTTGAACTAAGCCTGGTCAACCCACCTGTATTGATCGGTCTGTTTGTCGGCGGAATGTTGCCGTTTCTTTTTGCGGCTCTTACCATGGACGCTGTAGGCCGGGCTGCACAGAGCATTGTTGTAGAGGTTCGCCGGCAATTTAAGCAAATAAAAGGCTTAATGGAAGGAAAAAGAGAGCCGGATTATGCTTCCTGCGTAGATATTTGCACAAAATCGGCACAAAAAGAAATGCTCCTGCCTGCAATTATTGCGGTTATCTCCCCTATTATTGTCGGTCTGATCCTTGGCGTAAACGGCATTTGCGGTATGCTTGGCGGCGCGACCGTTTCCGGCTTTATCCTTGCGGTTATGATGGCAAATTCCGGCGGAGCATGGGATAACGCAAAAAAACATATTGAAGGCGGCGCGCACGGCGGAAAAGGCAGCGACGCGCATAAAGCGGCCGTTGTGGGTGATACTGTTGGCGATCCTTTTAAAGATACGTCCGGCCCTTCTATAAATATTTTAATCAAGCTGCTTTCCATGGTAGCCATTGTTTTTGCTAGCGTAATTGTTTCATACCATCTTTTCTAAGAATTGCTGCTGCAAGCAGCGGATAAAGGCATGCTGTATAGTAAGTTAAGCGCACAGCCGTTGGCTGTGCGCTTTTTCGTAAATACCGTAAAAATATCTGTAAAAAACGTAACCAGTACAATACAACAACGGTATACTTATTTTTTACGAATAAAAAAAACCTTCCCACATCAAATACATCTTTTTAAATTCGCGCAGAGAATAGCCATTATCACCATTTACCGCTTTGATAGCCTCAGCTTCAGCGTTTGCCGTTGGTCTTTGCTGCAGGATTGCTTTCTTTTGGGTGTAGATTCTGACAAATTTGCCGTTGATCCTGATTTTATTAATTTGAAGCACTTTATGATATTTTTTTGCAAAATGGTTGATCCAGGTAATCTGCTGCGCTAAAGCATTTGCCGTTAGCTGCACATTAAACTTGGAACGCATCAGATAGTCCGACGTAATATAGTTGTACCTCTTCCCCATTTTATCTACTTTTCCTTCCGCCTGTGCATGGCGGCAAAGCAGAGCAAACGGCTCCTTGTCAAAATAAATAAACCGGTTTGTCCTGTGCAGAAACACACTGCAATCATCAGGGTGTAAATCTTCTTTCTTAATATGAATCAGGTCCTTTGTATCAACCCCATACCAAAGCAGGTAAAGCAGTGCCCTGAAATCCAGCAGATCGGCCGTTCCCAGCGGGTCAATATCAAAGCGAAGCGTGTATAAAAAAGTGTCCAGCTCTTCTAGATCTTTAAAATAAAATTTATAAATGTTATCGTAAGCAGAAGCAATGTCGCTATACACAACGGAACGGACCTGCTCCACCTGGGATTTTTCCGCAATGCCATACTGACAAAACAGCAAAAACAGATTTTCAAGCAAACGTCTGTTTTTACGAAAAGCAGCGCAGCTGAATCCTCCCCGCTGCTCACGAAAAAAACGTATAAAATCTTCTTTTGTTAAACACTTGACAGATGCTGCATTCTCTGTATCTGGCACAAAGCAGGCAAAATCCTGCAGATATTTTTCCTTTACTGCAAAAGAGTTATCTTCCTGAAAGCAATCTTTTATAAACGCCTGATATGTCACGCTGGCCGCCTTCTTTCCCGCATCGGATTTATGCAGCCTCATACTAACACATAAGTTCGAACTTGTCAATTCTTCTGTTTTAGAATTTGCAAAACAGTACAATACGTCTGTTCCCTATTCTTTTTTGCTTTATATGCTGCATTTTGCGGGTCGTAATATTCGATTTCTGTTAAAACACAGTTTGAATCCAGCCCAAACAATCCACAATATAAGATCTTATTTTCTACAGCAAAATACAGGGTTCTTGCTTGCTGTGTATTGGGCAATCCACCTAATAACTGCGAAAAAAAGAGCCTGCACAACTTTTCTTCTACTTTGCGTGTAAGCTGCGCCCGATGCAGTTGTAAAACCAAGCAGCCATTGACCATTTTACATATCTGTGGCAGTAAAAGATCTGTAAAGCTGCGATAGTGGTAAATCTGCTCTATCGGCTTGTATTCCTTTTCATATAAATGCAGACTTCTTCCGTCGCACAAACGGTAACCCGTCTTCCCAGAGTCAAGAGAATATTTTTCACAAAATAAATAAATCTTAGAAAAAGCAAACGCTCTGCCCAGTATAAGGCGACCTCTCTCTTCGTACGCATAGTTTGCATGGAAAATCCTGCCTTCTATTTCATACATGTATACTATACTCTTGCTTTCCATCCCAATCCCTCTTTATTTTCTTTTTTAAGCTTTTTTAAGCTTTGCAAAATAATAGAACGTTTGTTCTATTATAAAAATACCTGTTTTTCAATGGAAAGGCAAGTAATTTTCTTTGTTTTTTCAAAAATAAATCCTGCTGTGCCAAAAAAGGAACAATGCACGCCTGTTTCTTATAATTCTTATGAGGCTCCTTTAAATTTTTTAACCGCCAGCTCCTGCTCGGTATGGCGCGGCAGGTACAGAAGCTCTGGATTTTTATAAGTATACTGGACGCCTTCCCTATTGTCTTTCCTTTTTTTTAATAACCGCTTTATAATACGATCGTCGCGTACGGATGATAAAAAAGCAATCGATGCGCTGCCAAAAAAGAAAAGAAACAGAAAGAAATAGACAATGGGACGGTACAAAAGCAGTTCGATCAGCAAAAAAGGTATGCTACCCGCAAAAACCGTATAAATTCTTTTTAAGATGCATCTTTTCATCTTTTGTAATATTCTTTTATCTGACATTTTTTCCACCTCTTAAATAGAACTTTTGTTCGTTTTTTTCAATTTAATCATAGCACAAACGTTCGATCTTGTCAATGCAAGCTCCAAAATATTTTATTAAAATACAACTTGACATGTTAGAACTTATGTGTTAGTTTATTTCTATATATTTTTCCATTTTCTTCCACATAAGTTCTATCACCACCCTTTTCTCTCATTACAATTATCAAGCAGGAGGTTTGCCAATTTTATGGAACGCAAAAAAGGAATTTATATTATGCAATTAGACGGAAAGGACGCATATTTAGCGAATTATTCCAGCGCAGAAAACAATACCGGGTATACAACCCAAAATAAAGACGGCGTTTATAACCTAAAAAAATTCAAAGCGGCCTTCGATTACAGTCTGGATTTATTACAGCTGCGTTTCGTCTATAAAACGGTTTATCGAAATAATCGCTTTTCATTTTGGGAAAACAAGAAAGAATTTTCCCCCTGTTTAATAAACGTTTCTTTTCGCTACGCTGTAAAGGCCTATAACCGTACGGCTGCAAACATCTATTTAAAATATGGCCATGCGCTTTCAATGGAAAAAATAGAAGATTGCGTACATATAGAGAACGGTACGCTGATTGCTGTTATGGTGGACACGCCGGTTAAAAAACCGGTTGACAGCCATATTTTGGGTAGATATTTTTATTGGGAGCATGGTGTATATAAAGCAAAGAAAAACATAACAACGCTTGTAAGCGTTGCTGATATCCGCAGACAACTGTACCAAAAGGGGTTCATCTGCAACGGAATCCACTACGTCCGTTGGAAACGTTCTTCCGGCAGCGCGCGAGTTGGAAAATGCCTTTTTATAGACGAACGGCTTTATCCCAAAATGCATAAATGGGAGACGGCGGGCCTGCATATACCGCCGGGCACGCCGATAGACCTGGCGGCTTTGGAATCTTATATCGCACTAACTGCAAGCAGCATGATTGACACAATTAAAATTTTACCAGAAAACATTTTGGTAATAGAGGACTATATGAGCGTTTTTTTTGACGACGTAATTCGTGTACAGGAGGCAAACGGCTGTTTGAAGGCTGCCGATTGTAAAAGTAAAATTACCAATTCCATATGGGATGGGCAATCGCTGATTGACCCTTCACTGATGGGGCGGTATAAAAGCAAAGGCATGCTTCTGCTGCGCAACCGTTTGTTTAAATCGTGCTGTTTTAATACAAATATACAGCGCTGGTTTGCAGATCATGGTATTACACAGGTCCGTCAACTGAACGGTTTTACGCTCGCCCAGGATATTTCGGACATAAAACTGATCACCACGCCAAGCAGCATTAAATATTTAAAATTTGGCACGCTACAGCAATGGTTTAAGCATCTGCTGCCCGATTTTGGTATTGTAAAATTTGAAAAACCTCCCCATTTTTTGGACGGTACTGCAACACAGACGCATTATCAGCTGATTAACAGCCTGCAACTTTCAAAAGAAGAGGTCGCGCAGCTTTTACAACCAACCTTCAGCTTTTTAGACCTGTTAAAAAAAGATCCGGCGGTTCTGCGCTGGTGGATCAAGGTTTATCCACAGGAAAACTTTGCAGATGCCGGGATAAAAAGCAAATCGGAAATAATATACAGATTGCTTGGCAGCAACGAGGCTTTTTCAAAAACAAAGCTATATGACGATTTTAGAGCGGATTTCCTGAAGGCCTTTATTAAACATTTAAAAGAGGGCCGTGTTCTGGTAAACGGATGCTACGCCACGCTTTGCGGAAATCCCATTGAAATGCTGCAAGCTGCCATTGGCAAATTTTCCGGCAAACCGCAAACACCGCCGGGCACACTTTACTGTAAACGCTTTGAAGACGGCCAGCTTCTGCTTGGCTCGCGCAGCCCGCATATTACCTTTTCAAATATTTTGCTGGCCAAAAACACAGTCAATTTGCTGATCAACCGCTATATAAACGCAACTGAAGAAATTGTATTCATTAACAGCATAAATGAAAATATTTTGCAGAAACTGGCCGGGTGCGATTTTGATTCTGATGCAATTTTGCTGACGGATAACACCGTTTTGATTCGCGCGGCCATGCGCAATAAAGACCGCTTTAAAGTTGCCGTATGCGACGTAGCAGGCATAAAAAACAAAAGGCGCTATTTACCGGAGGAGCAGGCGGATTTGGACATTCAAACAAGTAAAAACCTGATTGGCGACATTGTAAACCTCAGCCAGGAGCTAAATACGCTTGTATGGGACATGCTCGCCGATGGCAAAACTTTTACAGATATACAAGATATCTACATGGATATATGCAAACTCAGCGTTGCTTCCGGTATTGAGATTGATAAAGCAAAAAAGGAGTTTTTGGTAGATAACAGCCGGGAGCTTGCTTCCATACGAAAGAAATACGCAAAGGAAAAAGATCATAAGCAAATAAAGCCCAACTTTTTTGCACACCTTGCCAAACGGAAAGGATATTATAACGCTGCAAAAAAAGCATATATAAAGCATAAAACCGCCATGGATTATCTACAAAGCTGTATTCATGCTTACCGGTGTACGAAAAAAGGAAAGGCCGTGAAAAAAGAATTCCTCCCCTTTTCAGAAATTTTAGACCATTCCGGTTTTTCTTCAAAACGCGTCTATTATAAACAGATAAAAGAAACGCTTGAAGACGTATACCAAACCAATCAGGCCGTTTCAGCCGTATTTGCAGACAAGCACAAAACCACCGAAGAAAAATTTGGCGAGGTCTTTTCCCTGCGGGAATGCTGCGCGCTTCGCCTTGGAAAAAAACAGTTTAATCGGGATACAATGCTCACGCTATTAAAATCGATAGAAAAAGAAGAGAATAAAAAATACCGGCGGTTTATTTTTTACACGCTGTTTTCTTTTCCAAACAACAGCTTTTTTTCTGTTCTTAAAGAAAGTAGAACGCCTTGCAAAACCCTAAAAAAGGACTGTAACGGCTCCATTGAAATTTTAGGATGCAGATACAGCCATACAGATTTACCCATGCAAAAACAAGACGTTTTTTTCGACGAATTTTCAAACAAACCATGAAACACGGCTGTACAAGCAGTTTTTGCAGGTGATTGTATCGTTGCCTAAGGGATGCAAAGACACATGCCGCAGAAAAACAGGGTTGACAGCGCTTTTAAACGGGCACAGGAAAAGCACAGGGTTTGTTTCTCCTTCCGCCCTGAAAAAGCAGATATTTTGTTTGCTTTACATCATTGTTGGTTTCTACTAACACATAAGTTCTATTATTACTTATAATAAAAAAACTGTCTGTATGGAACCAACCAAAGCAGCAAAATTTAAAAATTTTACGGAGGTGGTAAGGATGGACCAAACAAATGCGGACCTTCTTTTGGAATGCTCGCAAAAAATAATTGGCCTTTTATGCAGCTCAGAGGAAATTGCAAAGTTGCTTTTGGACGACCCGCAGGCAACGACAAACGACCTGATAGACGACAGTGGAAACATACGCCATATATTTGATTACGACTATGTTGACGAAAGCACACAGGAGGTTGCAACTTTTATCTGCGTGGAAGTAACGCTTCCGCAGGAGGCAGCCGGCAATATTCGGAATATAGAGGCCGCTGTACAGGTTGTTTCCCACAAATCGCACATGCGTCTTGACGGTGCCCTTTTCCCCGGCGCGGATTGCAGCCGCCGCGACGCCATCGTGCGGCATATTGATCTGCTGCTTGGCGGCAGAACCGATTTTGGGATTGGAAAACTGACGCTTTTAAGCATTGAAAAGACCGAGTTACCTGCAAAATACACCGGAAAGACGCTGCGTTATTCTGTGAGCGTTTTTGGAAAAAGCAGGCGGCACGCATGAAAAAAATCAGCCATTTCGACCTGATCAGCGGAGCAGATATAAGCTATGAAGGCATCTGCACCCTTCGCCAGCCTACATTAGAGCGCATACGGAGCCTGAAAGGCGGATATGCCCGCTACACGGCATATTTAAATGTTTTAATGATGGATTTGGAATTTTTCCTGTCTGAAATTGGCCTAAAAGAAAAATACCAAGCGTTGCCGGAAGAAAAGCGCACGCTGTTTTCCCCCTATTATCTGCACTTGGCAAACCCTGCAACAAAAGAAATTCTGCAAGAGGCGTTATCCTTTTTCCTGCGCGAGAAGGTTGTATTCAGCCCAGAGCAAAACATCTTTTTACTTTTCCCTGCAGGTGCAAACGCGCCCTGCGGGCATATAGGCAATGAAAATTATGAAGACGTTCGCTATGGAATTCTGCAAATCAACTGTCTGGCTTCATCCTTTGAAGGCATCCCAAAAAAGTTTAAAAACGCAAAGGCACGCGAAATATACGAAGCAATTCAAAAAGGAAAGCAAAAGGCTGCCGCTCAGGGCAAAGCCGACAAGGCTCTGCTTCTTTCAAATATGATATCGGCGGTTTCTGCACAGCACAACAGTTATAACCTTTTGAACATTTGGGGATTGACCGTATATCAACTGCAAGACCAATTTGGAAGATTAAACCTGAAAACCCAGTATGATATTTCCGCACTGCGCTGGGCGGCCTGGGGCAAAGAAAGCTTTGATTTTTCAATTTGGTATCAAAATTTAAACGTATAACATGTAAAGGAGAATGAACAATGGGAAAAACATTTGCTAACAGAGAGGTCTGCAACCTCGTATTCTGCGATTACAAAACACAGGTACCTTTTTTAAACGTTGATTTTGCCAACACAACCACAACGGAACTGACGGGCGAGCCGGTGTACGCCTATGGCGGCCAGGGGCACCCGAAAAGAGTTGCATTCCACGGTGAGAAGGGCGGCACCATCGCCTTTGAAACACAGATTCAGACAATGAAGCTGTATAGCCTGATCACAGGCGGTGAAATTACAAACAGCGCAAAATTTATAAAAAGAGAAGCGCTTACTTCTTCTGCGGCCGGTGTTATTGAGCTTTCTTCCACCCCGGTTGCCGGCACGGTATACGTATACGCGGCTGACGACGACTGCGGCACGGTGGTAGAATCCAGCGTGGACGGCCAGAGCGTTACGGTAAGCGACGTCAGCAGCGCTACAGACTTTATTGTATATTATATTGAAGAGCTTTCTTCAAACGTACAGAAGATCAACATTAAGTCCACTACCTTCCCCAAGTGCTTTACCGCATATGCAGAAACCATTGAAAAGACAGAGGATGACGAGATTCTTCCGTATAAAATGATTGCTTACAAGTGCGCACCGCAAAGCACGGTATCTTTAAGCTTTACAAACAGCGGAGACCCCGCCACCATGACCGTTACCTGCGATTTGCTTGCAGACGACAACGATAATATCATGGACATGATCCTTCTGGAGGGCTAATTTCCCGTGGGGGCGGTGGCTTTGCCACCGCCCCCGCTTTTTGAGGAGCTGATCAATATGCAAAAAAGCGCCGCCGCTTTTAAACACTGCGGCACAAGGCTGCTTGCGCTGGACCAGTCCTCTGTAAAAACAGGCTATGCCCTGTTTTGCGGAAGCAACCTTACGCGCTGGGGCGTTTTAAACACAAAAAAAGAAAAAGACGCAGACAAAAGGTTCTGCTCCATGTGCAGCCAGATTCATTTTATGATTACAAAGACCAAACCGGATTTTGTTGTGTTTGAGAAAATCTCTTTACATTCGTCAGTTAAGACGCTCACCTTGCTTGCAAGACTGCAGGGCGGTATTATGCAGTCCTGTTATATCAACCATATAGATTTTGCCGTGTACGCGCCTTCCACCTGGCGCAGGATTTTGGGGCTGCTGCACGGTGGTAAAGCAATGCGAGAAGAACATAAAAAACGGGCGATTGCCTTTGTTCGAAACGGTTATGGCATAAAAGTGGGAGACGATTGTGCAGAGGCCATCTGCATAGGGGTTGCACATCTGAAAAGCACGCATATTTTAACAGATTGAAAGGAGAACAAACATGGCAAAGCAAAAAAAAATTTCTATAAGCAGGCTTGAAAAAGTTTTGGCCGGCTTAGAGGGCGCTCCCAAAATACTGCCGGTTGGCAAAGCGGGCGAAATGGAAGAGATTGTGGTTACTCCCCTTCTTTCACTTGAAAAGCAGGCGCAGCTTGCCGTTTATATTGCAAACAGCGTTTTTACAGAGGATACAGACGGCCAGACGCAGGATAAACAAATTTCTTACGCGCCTTATTATTACGACATTGCCTGTATGACCGGCGTTTTAAAATATTACACCAATATCCGCACAGACAACCCGGCAAAACTTTATATGCTGTGCATAAAAGGCGGGTTGTTTGAAAAGATTGTACAACTGGTTGATCCCAGGCAGTACGCCGCCGTAACACAGGCGGCGCAGCAACTGATTGCGTACAGGCAAAGGTCGCTTCTGGCAAGCGAAAGCACCTTGCTTTACAAAGCGGTCAGCACGTTGCAGGCGCGCGAGGCGGAGCTTGTGCAGCTTACAGAGAAAATGGAACGCTTTTTCAGTGCGCAGGATCCTGTACAAACGCGTGAATCCATAGAGGTGCTGCGCAAAATTTCTTCTTTCAGCAAGGAGGAGCTTGCCGCGGCGGCTTTGTCGCTGAAAACGCCAGAAGACCATGCAAACATGGAAAACACACAATCAGCAGGCGCTTAATTTGCACATATTGCAAATTTAAGTGTGCATTTTAAACGCAATCACACACAGCACAACAAAAAGAGAAACAGAGGTGATTGTTTGGCCAATTATTCTAACATCAACCTGTCGGGAAGCGTGGAGCTTTCCGGCATTCAAAAACAGATAAACGGCGCGGCACAAAATTTGAAAATTACAATTCCCGTCAGGCTGGATTTATCCGACGCGGTACAGGAGCTTAAAAGCGTTGCGGGTACTTCGCTGAAGCAGCCGATTGCAGAAATGCAGCAGCTTGCACAGGAAAGCGAGAGCGCCTCCCGGAAAATGGGCGGCCTGTTCAGCGGCAAAATAAAAGCGGCCGTTGTTGCGGGCACCCTGGGTACGGTACAAAACGCGCTCAGCAGTGCCGTAAAAAACGTGATTGCACTGGACAACGCAGTTACGCAGCTTTCGCTGGCAACGGGACAAAGCCGCGCAAAAAGCAAAGCGCTGGCAGCAGAGTACAACGGGCTTGCAAAAACGCTTGGTGTTTCTACATCAGAAATTACAGAAAACGCCGCCGGCTTTTTAAAGCAGGGATATTCCGCACAGGAGGCAAGCAAGCTTGTAACGGCAAGCACCGTGCTTTCGCGCACGGGCATGCTGGACGCAGCCGCAGCCGCAGATGTTTTAAGCCAGGCCGTTTCAAGTTACCATATAGAGGCGGAAAACGCCGTTTCTGTTGCAGACAAGCTATCTGCGGTAAACGACGCGGCGGGCGTGTCTGCACAAAGCCTTTCCGCCGCACTTGCACAAACAGCGCAAAGCGCACAACAGGCCGGCGTGCCGCTGGACCGGCTGCTGGGGTATATTGCCGCGGCGCAGGAAGGCTCTTTGTTGGACATGCAATCTATTGCAAACGCTTACAACGTTGTTTTTTCCAGCTTTTCCGCAAACGGGCAGAGTGCGGCGCTAGGCCAGGCGTTGCAGCAGGCGGGTGTAGAAGCGCAGGATGCTTCCGGCAGCCTGCTTAACCTAACCGATGCGCTCGACCTGATCGGCGCAAGCTGGCATAGCTTTACACAGGAGCAAAAAGCGCTGATCAGCGGCGCTTTTGGCGCAGAGCAAAGCGAAACCCTGTACGCCTTGTTTGAAAATTACGGCAAGGCAATTGCGTATGCGGGCGCGTCTGCGCAAAGCTCCGGTTTGGCCATGCAGAAATTTCAAACTGTTACAAGCGGCATAGACAGCAGCATAGCAAGCTTTACCGCACAGTTTGAGGCTTTTTCCGCCGCTATTATGAACAGCGAATTTGTAAAGGGCGGCATCGATATGGGTGCAGGCCTTTTGGGCGCTATAACCGCCATTTTGGAAGGTCTGGGCAGTGTTCCCGTTCTTGCAGGTGTTGCGGCGGCCGCGCTGTCTAAAACAAAAAACGTAGGTAAACCCAGAACGACGGGTTTTATTCTTGTGAAAAATATGCCTATCCACAGCAAGAAAGCAGCATAAGCGCGCTGCAAACAAGCTGTGGTGACACGCGTTTTAAAAGAAAGAGAGACTAAACTGAAAGCGCCAGCAGCAGGCGCACTGAGACACGGTGATGTATTTTCTGCCGCCAGTAAAATATTTTACTGCGGAGGCGAAAGCCGGAAACAAATGAAAATGCGGCGCATGCCAAAAGCTAAACGCCAACGCCCTCTATAAGCACAACGGGCAAAAGCCGTTATCAGCAGCGAAGCCCTGCGCCTTATACCAGATAAGGCGGGCCCGGCGACGGGCCTTTACAGGGAACGTTCACAGACTATAATCCTCTTGAGCTCGCCCGGCGAGACAGGGCCGGGCTTAAATTAGATAGTCGAAATCTGGCGCCGTATATAGAACGGCGTTTATGCTGCGCAAAAGATCCCGCCGCCGTCTGCGGTCAAAGCACGGCACAATTCCTGTTTTAGGAGGTTTAGAAAATATGGAACATCTGTTGCACGCGGGTATTTTTTTCGCGCGGAAAGCACTTTTAGCGCCAAACCCGCTTCCGGACGAGGTAACGGAAGAGGTTTTGGCGCTGCTTTAAATACAATTTAAAAAGGAAGGGGGCTTCCCCTTCCTTTTCATTTGTTAAAACTTCCTTTTGCAGTTGACGCATACGCGGTCTACCTTGTTGGTTAAGAATCCGGTGAGCAGGCTCCATTTGCGCGGCACCATCTGTATTTGTGTGGAGCCGCACCATGGGCATTTTACCTCGTTTTTATTGCCGCCGTTTTTCTTATTGTTTTCTATAATTCTGCGCGAGGCCTCTTTCAGCTGCGTTTCATATTTGATTCTTTCCTGGCTTTTTTCCGGGTTGAACTGCGGGTTGTGGTACACATATTTTTCGCGGATATATTCGTGTATCTTTTCACAGTCAAACGGCGCGCCCCGCAAGGCCTCCCATTCCAGCTCATCATAGGTCTGCCCCGTGTCTACTACCTCTAACCCGCCGCAGCGGCGGCAATACCGGTGGTCCGGGTGCCCATACAGCACATCTCTTTCCGATTCCAATTTCCCACAACTTGGGCAATAATACCATTTTGCCTCGCCCAATTCAAACGTTTTTCTTTCTGCCAATCAAAGCACCTGCCATTCCCTATATTTTTGTATATTTTACCATATATTTCCTTCTTCTGCAAGGCCTGATCCGCCTTGTTTTACAACGCCTGGAGGGTAACGCAAAATGAAGTTTCATGAAAAAAGGCAGCAAAAAAGGCGCTTGCGCGCCTTTTCATTTGTTAAAACTTCTTTTTGCAGTTGACGCATACGCGGTCTACCTTGTTGGTTAAGAATCCGGTGAGCAG
>OMAN01000300.1_pt1 | contig 25004 bp, 25 predicted proteins | sample 1644701 | NCBI WGS metagenome assembly OMAN01 (sample SAMEA103958124, study PRJEB25191) | human gut metagenome | biome: human-associated habitat [ENVO:00009003]; feature: intestine environment [ENVO:2100002]; material: feces | place: Germany | collected 2013/2015 | reverse complement strand
GGAAATCTTCCGCCATCGGAAAGGAAGATCGTTACGAAAGAAACCCATCAGGGGTGTTTTTCGTTTGCAATCACAGCTTTTTCAGAACTTTTCAAGTTCCGAAAAATCGCACGCAGCTTGTCAAAAAGTCTTTTTTGACAAGCTGAGCCGGGTCAGGCGTGTGCCTGACCCGGCTTTTTTATTGAAATTTCAGCTCCCGGACCCGCCGATCAGGCTCAGGTCAAAGGCAAACAGCACCTCGTTCAGCTCAAACACGTTGTAGTTCCCGTGCTCGATGAAATACTCCACGATGATGTCGGACTTGTTGGAGCGGGACAGGGCGAACCCCGCCTTCATCAGCATATCCTTCGTTTCCTCCAGCGGCAGCTCCAGGGCCAGGGCAAAGGCGATCACGGTGGGCTTGGAGGGCTTGTAGGACTTGTCCGAGCGGATCTTGGAAAAGAGCTTCCGGTCGATGTTCGCCTTCTTGTAGCACTGGGCGTCCGTGATGTCGTTTCTGACGATCCGCAGCGGCATACAGGCACCTGCCTTTCCGGCCCGACCGGTTTATTTTCGCCGTCTCAGTCCTTGCGCAGGAGGTTGTTGTCCTCGAAATAGTCGATGCGCATGGCGTGACGCACATCCCGAAGGGTGGCGGCCGCCGTCCTGCGGGCGGTCTCGCTGCCGACGCGGAGGATCTCATACACGTCGGGCAGACGCTTTTCCCAATCCTCCCGGCGCTGGCGGATGGGAGCCAGCTCCGCCTGGAGGACATTGTTCAGGAACTTCTTGACCTTCACATCCCCCAGGCCGCCCCGCTGATAGTGGGCCTTCAGCTCATCCAGCCCGCTGTATTCCGGCAGGAACTCCGGGAAATACTCCGGACGGCAGAAGGCGTCCAGATAGATGAAGACGGGGTTCCCCTCGGTGTGGCCGGGGTCCTCCCGGCGCAGGTGAGTGGGGTCGGTGAACATGGACATGACCTTGGTGCGGATGTCCTCGGGACTGTCGGACAGATAGATGCAGTTGCCCAGGGACTTGCTCATCTTGGCCTTGCCGTCAATGCCCGGCAGGCGCAGGCAGGCCTGGTTCTTGGGCAGGATGATCTGGGGATCCACCAGGGTGTCGCCATAGACGGCGTTGAACTTGTGGACGATCTCCTTGCACTGCTCCAGCATGGGCAGCTGATCCTCGCCCACGGGGACGGCGGTGGCCCGGAAGGCGGTGATGTCCGCCGCCTGGCTGATGGGATAGCAGAAGAAGCCCACGGGGATGCTGGCCTCAAAGTTGCGCATCTGAATCTCCGCCTTGACGGTGGGGTTGCGCTGGACCCGGGACACGGTGACCAGGTTCATATAATAGAAGGTCAGCTCCGTCAGCTCCGGGATCATGGACTGGATGAACAGGGTGGACTTCTCCGGGTCCAGACCGCAGGCCAGATAGTCCAGAGCCACATTCATGATGTTCTGGCGGACCTTTTCCGGATGCTCGGCGTTGTCGGTAAGGGCCTGGGCGTCGGCGATCATGATATAGATCTCGTCGAACTTTCCGGAGTTCTGAAGGGCCACGCGCTCCTTCAGGGAGCCCACATAGTGGCCCACGTGCAGGCGGCCGGTGGGCCGGTCGCCGGTAAGGATGATCTGTTTCATATAACGCTCCTTCTGCGACGCTTCAAAGGGAAAAAGCGCCGGGTATTTTCCTTATTATAAGCGCTGGCAGCTGCTTCGTCAACATTTTTGCCGCCGGAGAGGGGAATTTTCCCGGAAAACCGGGGTTGACAAACCCGGGGAGAGCGGGTACAATATCTTTGATTTTCGCAAAAGACTGCGAAGGGAAAAAGACGGAGCAGGACCCCCTGAAGAGAGTCGGCGGCTGGTGCGAGCCGGCGGAGGCGCTCCGTTGTACTGGCCCCGGAGTTTCCCGCCTGAACAGGGCGGGACGGTCGCGCCCCGTTACAGGCGCCCCGAGCGCGGAGCTTAGCTTCCGCGGAAGCAGGGTGGTACAGCGAGTGATTTCGCCCCTGACCGTGTTATGCGGTCGGGGGATTTTTTTTGTCATATTTATCATCAGAAGGAGAAAAGCATATGAAGTACGATTTTGCCGCCATTGAGAAAAAGTGGCAGAAGCGGTGGGAGGAGACCAAGCCCTATGCCGCCGTCACCGGGGACAAGCGCCCCAAGTTCTACGGGCTGATCGAGTTCCCCTATCCCTCCGGCCAGGGCCTGCACGTGGGTCATCCCCGGCCCTTTACCGCCATGGATATCGTCACCCGGAAAAAGCGCATGGAGGGCTACAACGTCCTGTTCCCCATCGGATTTGACGCCTTCGGCCTGCCCACGGAGAACTACGCCATCAAGAACCACATCCACCCGGCCATCGTCACCAAGCAGAACATCGCCAACTTCACCAGCCAGCTGAAAATGCTGGGCTACGGCTTCGACTGGGACCGGGTGGTGGACACCACGGACCCCAACTATTACAAGTGGACCCAGTGGATCTTCCTGCAGATGTTCAAGAAGGGCCTGGCCTATAAGACCACCATGCCCGTGAACTGGTGCACCAGCTGCAAGTGCGTGCTGGCCAACGAGGAAGTGGTCAACGGCGTGTGCGAGCGCTGCGGCAGCGAGGTCATCCGCAAGGAAAAGAGCCAGTGGATGCTGAAGATCACCGCCTATGCCCAGCGGCTGCTGGACGATCTGGAGGACGTGGACTTCATCGAGCGGGTGAAGATCCAGCAGCGCAACTGGATCGGCCGCTCCACCGGCGCGGAGATCACCTTCGACACCAACGTGGGCGACCAGGTCACGGTGTACACCACCCGGGCCGACACCCTGTTCGGCACCACCTATATGGTCATCTCCCCGGAGCACCCCCTGCTGAAGCAGTGGCAGCCCAAGATTAAGAATTGGGACGCCGTGGCCGCTTATCAGGAGGAGGCCGCCCATAAGTCCGATTTCGAGCGGGGCGAGCTGAACAAGGAAAAGACCGGCGTCCGGCTGGAGGGCATCGAGGCCATCAACCCCGTGACCCACAAGCCCCTGCCCCTGTTCGTGTCCGACTATGTCCTCATGGGCTACGGCACCGGCATCGTCATGGGCGTTCCCGGCCACGACCAGCGCGACTGGGAGTTTGCCACGAAGTTCGGCCTGCCCATCATCGAGGTGGTCAAGGGCGGCGACGTCACCAAGGAGGCCTTTGTGGCCAAGGACGACAGCGCCGTGATGGTGAACTCCGGGTTCCTCAACGGCATGACCGTGAAGGAAGCCATCCCCGCCATGAAGAAATATGTGGTGGAGCAGGGCTTCGGCAAGGAGAAGGTCAACTATAAGCTCCGGGACTGGGTGTTCTCCCGCCAGCGGTACTGGGGTGAGCCCATCCCCCTGGTGAACTGCCCCAAGTGCGGCTGGGTGGCCCTGCCGGAGGAGCAGCTGCCGCTGGTCCTGCCCCAGGTGGAGAGCTATGAGCCCACCGACGACGGCGAAAGCCCCCTGAGCAAGATGACCGACTGGGTCAACACCACCTGCCCCTGCTGCGGCGGCCCCGCCAAGCGGGAGACCGATACCATGCCCCAGTGGGCCGGCTCCAGCTGGTACTTCCTGCGGTATATGGACCCCCACAACGACAAGGCCCTGGCCAGCAAGGAGGCCCTGGAATACTGGAGCCCCGTGGATTGGTACAACGGCGGCATGGAGCACACCACCCTGCACCTGCTGTACTCCCGGTTCTGGCACAAGTTCCTGTATGACATCGGCGTGGTGCCCACCAAGGAGCCCTATGCCAAGCGCACCAGCCACGGTATGATCCTGGGCGAGGGCGGCGAGAAAATGTCCAAGTCCCGGGGCAACGTGGTGAATCCCAACGATATCGTGGCCCAGTACGGCGCGGATACCATGCGCCTGCATATCATGTTCATCGGCGACTTTGAGAAGGCCGTCACCTGGTCCAACGAGGCGGTGAAGGGCTCCAAGCGGTTCCTGGACCGCTGCTGGAATCTGATGGACCTGGCCCAGGACAGCGACGAAATTTCCGAAAAGAACGAGGCCCTGATCCACAAGACCATCAAGAAGGTCACCGCCGATATCGACGATCTGAAGATGAACACCGCCATCGCCGCCCTGATGGCCATGGTCAACGAGTTCTATTCCTCCGGCCTGACCCGGGGCGACCTGCAGCAGCTGATGCTTCTGCTGTCCCCGTTTGCGCCGCACATGGTGGAGGAAATGTGGGAGCTTACCGGCTACGCCGGAAAGACCGGCAGGATGGCCATGCAGATGCCCTGGCCCGTCTATGACGAGGGCAAGACCGTGGACACCCATGTGGACATGGCTATTCAGGTCAACGGCAAGCTCAAGGGCGCTGTCACCGTCCCCGCCGGCAGCGGCCAGGAGACCGTCATGGCCGCCGCCATGGAGCTGGACAAGGTCAGAAAGGCCGCCGAGGGCATGACCGTGGTCAAGACCATCCTGGTGAAGGACAAGCTCATGAACCTGATCGTCAAGCCCGCGAAATAATCGGAATCGTAAAAAATGTTGGAAAACGGCTTGACAAGGCAGGGCCTACACAGTATAATGCTATTGTTAAAGTCATGTCCAATGGCTCTTAAAGAGTATCCAGGATCGAGCCGGATACATCGGAGGGAGGGAAAATAGATGTCCGAAGTCCACGTCAAGGAAGGCGAGTCCCTGGACAGCGCTCTGAAGCGTTTCAAGAGAAGCTGCGCCAAGGCAGGCGTCCTGGCTGAAGTGCGGAGAAGAGAGTGCTACGAAAGCCCCAGCGTCAAGCGCCGCAAGAAGTCCGAGGCTGCCCGCAAGAACAGAAACAAGAGATATTATTAATCGTCTCAAAAGCGTGCTGAACCAAGCGTTCAGCACGTTTTTTTGCGGCCGATTTCATAATTTGTTCAAAGAATTTTCACCATTGCCCGAACCGCGTATGTATAATGTTATAATGTGTAGCTTGTCCAAAAGGAGCAAGGCGCTTTTTTCGCAAGCCTGGCTCTCCCTCTGGGAGAGCTGCCACCGAAGGTGACTGAGAGGGCCTGCAAACCCTTTATCAAAAAAAGCCCTGCTTTTTTTGATAAAGGTCTCATCTAAACCCCTCGGAAAGCGGGTATACTGCTTCTGCGCCGGTGATCCCCGCGCGAAGGCCCCGATAGCGCGGAAAAGGTTGATTTTTTGGGCTGAACCTGCTATAATGAACGGACTTGTCAAAGGATAACCGGAAAAGGATTTTTGTTATGCTGAGAAGATTCAAATCGTCTGTTACCTTTTTAATGAAGCTGCTGGCCTTTCTGCTGTGTGCCGCCTGCTTTTTCGGCCTGTTCGGACTGGAATATTTCTTCCTTCTGCGCCCCAGCCGCACCCTGGGCGTCACGGCGGTGGCCTTCGTGGTAGTTTACGTCCTGATGACCAAGGTCTACGGCGGCTTCGACATCGGAAAGCGCAAAAGCAAGCCCATCGTGTTCTCCATGGCCCTGACCCTGCTGCTGACGGACCTGGTGACGCATTTCCTGCTGTGCATCATGAATACCACCGTCATCCACGGGGGACGCTTTGTATATGAGTGCCCGCTGCTGCTGCTGGCGGTCTATATGCTGCAGGTGGCCCTGGTGATCATCATGGCCTACGGCGGCAACGACCTGTACTTCAAGGTCAACAAGCCCCAGCGCTGCCTGATGGTGGCCCGCCGGGGCGAGTGCATCGAGGACCTGATCAAAAAAGTGGGCCGCTACAAAAAGCAGTACAACATCCAGCAGGTGGCCTGGCTGGACCAGCCGGATCTGCTGACCTGCGTGGACCACGCCGACGCCGTGTTCCTGTATGAGCTTTCCGTCCGGGAGCGCACCGACCTGGTGGAATACTGCTACCAGACCCGCAAGGACCTGTACTACAGCCTGGAGATGTCCGACGTGGTGGCCATGGCCGGGGAGCGGGTCATGTTCGACGACAAGACCATGATGTACTGCCCGGTCCGGGAACTGCGGTTCGAGGAGCGCATCGTCAAGCGTCTGGGGGATATCCTGGTGTCCGTGGTGGGCCTGGTGCTGACCTCCCCCATCCTGCTGGCAACGGCCCTGGCCATCCGCCTGGAGGACGGCGGCCCGGTGTTCTACCGCCAGAAGCGCGCCACCTACGGCGGCCGGGTGTTCGAGGTGTACAAATTCCGCTCCATGCGAGCCCAGGACGGCAGCATCCACGTCTCCGCCAAGAAGGATGACGACCGCATCACCAAGGTGGGCCACATCATCCGCAAGTTCCGCATCGACGAGCTGCCCCAGCTGATCAACGTCCTGAAAAGCGACATGAGCATTGTGGGCCCCCGGCCCGAGATGCTGGAAAACGTGGAAAAATATACCGACGACCTGCCGGAGTTCCGCTATCGCCTGCGTGCGAAGGCGGGGCTCACCGGCCTTGCCCAGATTTACGGCAAATACAACACCTCGCCCCGGGACAAGCTCATCATGGACCTGGCCTATATCCAGCAGTACAGCGTCTGGCTGGACCTGAAGCTGATCCTGCGGACGGCTCTGGTGCTGCTGACGCCGGAGGAGAGCACCGAGGCCTTCGAGGACAAGAAAACGGAGGAAAAACCGTAATGCATACCACAAAGCGCGCCGTGCTGCTCAGCTGCTCCGACCACTATAACCACCGCCTCTACGTCATCGACGGCTATCTCAGGTCCCTGGGCTACGAGACGGTGTACTACACCAGCGACTTTGACCACACCTCCAAAAAGGTGTTCCGCTGCACGGTCCCCGGCTGCCGCCAGATCCATGTGCGGCCCTATCAGAAAAACCTGTCCCTGTCCCGGATCCTGTCCCATCGGGACTTTGCCCGCCTGGTGTTCCGGGAGCTGGAGCAGGACCCCCCGGACGTGGTGGTGGCCCAGCTGCCCCCCAACTACCTGGCCCATTATGCCGCCCGCTTCAAGGCCCGGCACCCGGAAACCAGGCTGATCTTCGAGATTTTCGACATGTGGCCGGAGACCTTCCCCTCCGGCTCCATGAAGCGCCTGCTGGCCCTGCCCTTTTCCGTGTGGGCCGGTCTGCGGGATAAGAACCTCTCCGCCGCGGACCGGGTGATCCCCGAGTGCAGACTGTTTTGCCGCAAGCTGGGTCTGCCGGAGGAAAACGCCATCTACCTGGCCTCCCGCCGCGACCCGGACCAGACGCCGGAGGCCCATCTGCGCTCCGACGGGCTGGACCTGTGCTACCTGGGGGCCATCAACAACGTGGTGAACGTCGACGCCATCGCCGGCCTGACGGCCCAATTGGCCCGGCTGAAGCCCGTCACCGTCCATGTCATCGGCGACGGCGAGAAATGCCCCCAGCTGCTCCAGGCCCTGCGTGACGCCGGGGCGGAGGTGGACTGGCTGGGCGTGGTGTTTGACGAGAGCCGGAAGCACGAGGTCATGAGCCGCTGCCACTTCGGCTTTAACCTGATGAAGCCCGATGTGTGCGTGGGCCTGACCATGAAGTCCGTGGATTATTTCCGCCACGATCTGCCCATTCTCAACAACATTCCCGCCGACACCGCCGAGCTGGTGGACCGGGAACAGGTGGGTCTCAACGTGGGGGAGGACACGGCGGCCCGGGTGGCCGCCATGACGGTGGAGGACTGTCTGCGCATGCGTAAGAACGTCCGCCGGGTCTTTGACGAGAATTTTGACCTGCCGGTGGTGCAGGCCCGATATGCCGCCCTGCTGCAGGGCATTGTGTGAGGATACGACCGTGGAAAAACAGATATTGATCCTGCTGGCTGCCTACAAGGGCGGCCGGTTTATCCGGCCCATGGTGGACTCCATCCTGGCGCAGGACGTGGGGGGCTGGAGGCTGATCCTGTCGGACGATGGGGAGGATACCGCCCCCATTTTGCAGGAATACGCCGATAAATATCCGGATAAAATAACGCATTATCGTTCCGGCCGCCGGTTCGGCAGCGCCCAGAAGCACTTCATGCACCTGCTGGAGCAGTTCGGGGGCCAGGCCGACTACATCATGTTCAGCGACCAGGACGATGTGTGGCACCCGGACAAGGTGCGCCTGACCCTCCGGCTGATGGAGCAGGCGGAGACAGACCCGGCCCTGCCGGTGCTGGTCCACACGGACCTGCGGGTGGTGGACGGCCAGCTGCATGAGATGGACCCCTCCTTCCAGCACTATTCCGGCCTGGACGGCCATCGTCTGGCGCTGGAGCAGCTGCTGGTGCAGAATGTGGTCACCGGCTGCACCATGATGATCAACCGCTCCCTGGCCCGGCTTGCCTGCCGCCCGGTGGGGGAGGGGGATATGCTGATGCACGACTGGTGGCTGGCGCTGATCGCCGCCGCCATGGGCCGGGCCGTGTTCCTGGACCGCGCCACCATTGACTACCGCCAGCACGGCGGCAACGTGGTGGGGGCCAAGGATCCCCGCTCGGCGGGCTATGTGCTGCAGAAGCTCAAGGGCGGTGCGGTGCGCCGTTCCCTGGTGGATACGGCCCGACAGGCCGGGGCTTTCCTCTCCTGCTATCGTCAGGAGCTGACCCCGGATCAGCAGGCCCTGCTGGCGGACTATGCCGCCGCCCCTGAAAAGGGAAAACTGGCCCGGCTGGCCCTTTACCGGCGGCGGGGCCTGTGGAAGTACGGCCTGAACCGCCGTATCGGACAAATTCTTTGGTGGTGAATCTTTTGCAAAATCGAATCCGTAATATGACGGAGGAGCTCCGGCAGGGCGCCTTTACCCAGCGGTGCAGCCAGCTCTCCTTCGGCGTTCTGTGCCTGCTCCTGCTGGAATGCAGCATCACCGGCGGCGGCCGCTATTGGGAGGTTGGACCTGTCAGCGTCCGCATTCTGCTGGGGGGCCTGGCGGCTGTTCTGGCCCTGCCGGAGCTTTTCCGGCATCTGGGCGCATACCTGAAAAAGCCCTCCATCTGGCTGACGCTGATATTTGTGGTGTGGCTGGCCTTCTGTGCTTGGCTGGGCATCCGGTCAAACAACCGCATGGACGTGCTGATCACCGACGTAAAGGGCTTCATGTGGCTGTTCCTGATTCCCGTGTTTGTGGCTGTGGTCCGGTCCCGCGACCGGCTGCGGACCCTTCTGAGCTGGGTCCTGGCGGGGGCGGTGATCCAGGCGGCTCTGATTCTGGCGGTGAACGCCGCCGTGGTGCTGTCGGATAACCCCGAGCCTCTGTGCCGCTGGCTGACGGCCCATTCCATCGGGCTGGTGGACATTGTGTCCGACAAGCTGGTCCGGGTGTTCTTCAAGAGCAGCCCCTATATGATCGTGGGCTGCGTGGTGGTGCTGTTCCGCCAGGCCCGGGCGCCGAAGCTGCGCTGGCGCTATGTGCTGGCGGTGGCTCTGCTGTTCAACGCCCTGCTTTTAAGCTATACCCGCTCCCTGTACGGAGCTTTAGGGCTGACGGCCCTGATCAGTATCGTTGCGGTGCTGGTGCTGTGCCCGGAGGGTCGGCGGCGGACGGCGGCGTTTCTGCTGGCTACCGTGGTGTGCTTCGGCGTGCTGGTCACGGTGCAGGAGTTTGCCCTGGAGGGCAGCTATCTGAGCTTTGCTGTGTCTCGCACCATCGGCCAGGAGGTCCCCACCTCCTGGGCCTCCCAGCTGCGGGGCCGCATCCGGGGAGATATCTCCGATGACAAGCCCAACGACGCCGAAATGGATCGCCAGCGGGCCTATATCCAGGTCACCGAGAAATCCGACCGGTTCCGCCAGGAAACCCAGGACGGCCTCAAGGACTGCATCCGCCGCAGTCCCATCATCGGCTGCGGCCTGGGCGCTGCGGCCGCCAGCCGGGACAGCGGCGTGGACGAGTATTTCTATCTGGACATGCTGGCCCGGACGGGTATCGTGGGGCTGTTGCTGTACATGCTACCCTTTGGCTATGTGGTGGTCTGGTGTCTGCGGCGGCGGGAGCTGCTGCGGGAATGCCCGGAGGGGGCGGCCGTGGTCTGCGGCCTGTGCACCTTCTGGATCGTCACCTGGTTCAACCCCTGGATGAACGCCGTGCTGGGCATCGCCTGGTACGCCGTCGCCCTGTCGGTCCCCCAGGCGCTGGAGGAGCGCAGCGTTTGATACTGCGCAACAGGAGAATGTTTTACCATGGCGAATGAATCAAGCGGAAAAAAAGCCCTGAAGGCCGGACTTGGCTACACGGTGGGCAATATGCTGGTGAAGGGCCTGTCCTTCCTGGCCATCCCCCTGTTTGCCAGGCTGATGACGGTGGAGGACTTCGGCATTTACAGCACCTTCAGCTCCTATGTCATGATCGTGACGGTGCTGGCGGGCTTCACCCTGCACACCAGCGTCCGCAACGCGAAGCTGGATTATGTGGACCTCACCGGCTCCTACTGCTCCTCCGTGACCCTGCTGGTCATCGGCAATTCCCTGCTGCTGCTGGGCCTGAGTCTGGTGTTTGCCGCGCCGCTGGCCCGGTCCCTGAGCCTGGAGCAGCCGTATCTTCCGGCGCTGATCGTGCTGGAGAGCTTCGGCATGGCCATGCTGACCTTCTACAACTCCGTCCTTTCGGTGGACTATAAGTATAAGGAGTACCTGGTGCTGAGCCTGGTGTATGCCGTGGCTGGCATCGGCGGCTCCGTGCTGCTGATCCTGACCCTCTGCCGGGGCCAGGGATACCTGGGCCGCATCCTGGGCACCCTGATCCCTGCGGTGCTGGTGGGCATCTATGTGGTGTTCCGCCTGTGGCGGAAGGACCGCCCCCGCATCAGCCGGGAATACTGGCGCTACGGCATGGCCATCAGCCTGCCCACGGTGCCCCACGGCCTGAGCCAGCTGCTGCTGAACCAGTTTGACCGCATCATGATCAAGTCCATCATCGGCAGCACCGAGGCCGGACTTTACAGCTTTGCCTATAATGTGGGGATGATCTTCCAGGTCATCACCAATTCCATGGACACCGCCTGGGCACCCTGGTTCTTTGAAAAGATGAAGGCCCGGGAGTACCCGGCCATCCGCCGGGCCGCCTCGGCCTATGTGATCTTCGTGTCCATCGGGGCCATGGCCCTGGCGCTGATCTCTCCGGAGGTCATCCTCATTGCCGGCGGCTCCAAATACAGCGACAGCCGCTACGTGACCATGCCCATCGTGCTGTCCATGTACTACGCGTTTTTGTATACCCTGCCCTCCTCGGTGGAGTATTACTATAAGAAAACCAAGCTCATCGCCCTGGGCACCATGCTGGCGGCGGGCATGAACATCCTGCTCAACGCCGTGTTCATTCCGGCCTTCGGCTATGTGGCGGCGGCCTACACCACCGTGGCCTGCTACCTGCTGTATTACCTGCTGCATGTGGCCCTGTCCTGGTGGGTCCACAAGGGCATGGTGTATGACATTCTCCAGCAGTTCTTCTGGCTGGGGATCGTGTCGGTGGTGTCGCTGGTGACGGTGGCTCTGACGGACCTGTTCTGGATCCGGATGGGACTGCTGGCGGCCCTTCTGGGCGTATGCCTGCTGTGGACTCTCCGCCACCGGGACCAGGTGGCCCGGACCCTTGCGGTGTTCCGCAAAAAATCGGCCTGAACCCGGGACAAAACCCCCGGTTTTGCGGGACATCCCGCCTTGTCCCGGGACGGAAATATAAGAGAAGTTACGAAATAACGGATAGGAGTGAGATAAGTGGAGGAACTGACGCTTCGGCAAATGCAGGAGGGAGCTCTGAACATTCTCAAGAAATTGGACGGCATCTGCCGGGAGCAGGGACTGCGGTATTTCCTGTTTTACGGCACGCTGATCGGGGCCATCCGCCACAAGGGCTTCATCCCCTGGGATGACGACCTGGACGTGGCCATGCCCCGGCCGGACTTTGACAAGCTGGTGGCCTCCTGCCGCCGGCACCGGCAGGAGCTTCAGCCCATGCAGCTGATGACCGTGGACGACAACCCCCGGTATGTGTACCCCATCGCCCGGTTCAGCGACACCCGCTACCGGGTGAAGTACCAGGGCATCCGGGATTACGGCCTGGGCCTGTTTGTGGATATCTATCCTCTGGACGGCTGCGGAAACACCGAGGAGGAGGCCAAGGCCTGGGTGCAGCAGCCCATGCGGGACGTGAAATTCATCAACTGCTGCGCCGCCGAAAAGTTCACCCCCAGCCGCCGGGGCTGGCTCCACACCCCCGCCAAGCTGGCGGGCTTTGCCTGGGCCCGGCTCCACGGAAGCGCCCATTACATCCACCGCATCGAGGCCTGGGCCCGGCAGAAGGACTATGAAAAGTGCCGGTATGTGGGCTGCACCGTGTGGGATACCAAGTGGAACATCGTGTACCCGCGGGAGGACCTGGAAAAAACGCTGTATGTTCCCTTTGAGGATGCAGAGTTCCCCATTCCCGCCGGATATGACCGGATGCTGCGCCACACCTATGGCGATTACATGACCCCCCCGCCGCCGGAGCATCGGATCGGGCAGCATTTTTACACCGTATGGCCCAAGGAACAAGGGGCCGCGGAGGAACATAAGGAAGGAGCCATCTCATGAAAGGTATCGTTTTGGCCGGCGGAGCCGGTACGCGCCTGTATCCCCTGACCATGGTCACCAGCAAGCAGCTGCTGCCGGTGTATGACAAGCCCATGATCTATTACCCCCTGTCCACCCTGATGATGGCGGGGATCCGGGACATTCTCATCATCTCCACCCCCACGGATCTGCCCAATTTCGAGCGTCTGCTGGGGGACGGAAGCCAGTTCGGCATCCGGCTGAGCTATAAGGTGCAGCCCTCGCCCGACGGCCTGGCCCAGGCGTTCCTGCTGGGCGAGGAGTTCATCGGCGACGACTGCTGTGCTATGGTGCTGGGAGACAACATCTTCTACGGCAGCGGCTTCCGTGCCCGTTTGAAGCAGGCGGCGGCGGACGCCCAGCAGGGCCGGGCCAGCATCTTCGGCTACTATGTCAACGACCCCGAGCGCTTCGGCATCGTGGAGTTCGACGAAACCGGAAAGGTCATCTCCGTGGAGGAGAAGCCCCAGCATCCCAAGAGCAACTACTGCATCACGGGGCTGTATTTCTACGACAACCGGGTGGTGGACATGGCCAAGCGGGTGAAGCCCAGCGCCCGGGGCGAGCTGGAGATCACCGACCTGAACCGCTTCTATCTGGAGGACGGCACCCTGAACGTGCAGCTGCTGGGCCGGGGCTATGCCTGGCTGGACACCGGCACCATGGACTCCCTGGTGGATGCGGCGGACTTTGTGCGCACCATCGAGACCCGCCAGGGCTCCCAGATCGCGGCCCTGGAGGAGATCGCCTTCAACGAGGGCTGGATCGACAAGGAGACCCTGCTCCAGTCCGCCCAGCGCTATGGCAAGTCCCCCTACGGCCAGCATCTGATGCACGTGGCCGATGGTAAAATTCGATATTGATAGGTGATTTGCATGAAAATTCTGGACACAAAAATTCCCGAGGTAAAGATCATCGAGCCGGACGTGTTCGGCGATCACCGGGGCTGGTTCATGGAAACCTGGTCCCAGCCCAAGTATGAATCCCTGCATTTTGCGCCCATGCAGGACAACGAGAGCTTCACCGCCAAGAAGGGGACCCTGCGGGGCATCCACTTCCAGCAGGACCCCATGGCCCAGGCCAAGATCGTCCGGGTGGTGCGGGGCGCCGTGATGGACGTGGCGGTGGACCTGCGGAAGGGGTCCCCCACCTATCTGCAGTGGGTATCCGTGGAGCTCAGCGCCGAGAATAAGCGCCAGTTCTACATTCCCCGGGGCTTCGGCCACGGCTTCGTGACCCTGACGGACGACGTGGACTTCTGCTATAAGGCGGACAACCTCTACGACCACCCCAGCGACCGGTCCATCCGCTTCGACGACCCTGCCATCGGCGTGGACTGGGGCGTGACGGATCCGATCCTGTCCGACAAGGACAAAAACGCCCCCCTGCTGGCGGACAGCGACTGCAACTTCGTTTACGGAAAGGGAGAATGAGCCATGACCATTATCGTTACCGGCGGCGCCGGCTTTATCGGCAGCAACTTTGTGTTCCATATGCTCAAGGAGCACCCCGACTACCGCATCGTGTGCCTGGACAAGCTGACCTATGCGGGGAACCTGTCCACCCTGGCCCCCGTGATGGACAACCCCAACTTCCGCTTTGTGAAGGCGGATATCTGCGACCGGGAGGCCGTTTACAAGCTGTTTGAGGAGGAGCATCCGGACATGGTGGTGAACTTCGCCGCCGAGAGCCATGTGGACCGCTCCATCGAAGACCCCGGCGTGTTCCTGCAGACCAATATCATCGGCACCGCCACCATGATGGACGCCTGCCGCAAGTACGGCATCCAGCGCTATCACCAGGTGTCCACCGACGAGGTGTACGGCGACCTGCCCCTGGACCGGCCCGACCTGTTCTTTACCGAGGAGACGCCTATCCATACCTCCAGCCCCTACTCCAGCTCCAAGGCGTCCGCCGACCTGCTGGTGCAGGCGTATCACCGGACCTATGGCCTGCCGGTGTCCATCAGCCGCTGCTCCAATAACTACGGGCCCTATCACTTCCCGGAGAAGCTGATCCCCCTGATGATCGCCAACGCCCTGAACGACAAGCCCCTGCCCGTGTACGGCGAGGGCCTCAACGTCCGGGACTGGCTGTATGTGGAGGATCACTGCCGGGCCATCGACCTGATCATCCACAAGGGCCGGGTAGGCGAGGTGTACAACGTGGGCGGCCACAACGAGATGCGCAACATCGACATTGTGAAGCTGATCTGCAAGGAGCTGGGCAAGCCCGAGAGCCTCATCGTCCATGTGGCGGACCGGAAGGGCCACGATATGCGCTATGCCATCGACCCCACCAAGATCCACAACGAGCTGGGCTGGCTGCCGGAGACCAAGTTCGCCGACGGCATCAAAAAGACCATCGACTGGTACCTGAATCACCGGGAGTGGTGGGAGACCATCATCTCCGGCGAGTATCAGGACTATTACGAGAAAATGTACGGCAATCGCTGAGTGATGGAGGAGCAGAGAGTCAAGGCCGGGGCGGGGCCGATACCGTCCGCCCATCTGGGCTTTGTGGACGCCGCCAAGGGCCTGGGCATCCTGGCGGTGATCTGGGGACATATGGACTATCTGTGGAGCACCAGCTCCGTGTGGTTCTCGTCCTTCAAGCTGGCGGTGTTCTTTGTGGTGGTGGGCCTGCTGAAGGCGCGCCGCTATGAGGCCCGGGGACAGGAGGAGAGCTGCGGCGCCGTGTGGGGCAAGCGGCTGTATTCCCTGGTCATCCCCTATGGGGTGTACTCCCTGTTGGCCATTCTGGCGCACCTGGCCTTTGCGGCGGTGCGGCACCAGGGCATGCTGGAGGCCTTGCGGGGGGACGTGCTCCTGACCGTGACGCTGCGGGGCATCGCCACCCTCTGGTTCCTGCCCACGCTGCTGCTGGCTGAGCTGCTGTTTGCGGCCATCCGGCCGGAGAGCCGGTCCAGGGCCGTGAAGCTGCTGCTGTGCATCCTGATGCCGGTGCTGCTGTGGGCGGTGTGCTGGTTCTATGAGGGAATGGACCTGCCGGAGGGGCTGCTGGCCCAGGCGGGGCAGAACCTGTTTGTGGTGGCGGCCAAGAGCGTCAGCGGGTGCTGGTTCATGCTGTGCGGCTATTACATCTATCGCCATCTGGACCCCAAACGGCTGAGCAGGCCGCTGATCCTGGTGGTGCTGCTGGCGGTGAACCTGGGGCTGTCGCTGCTGAGTCCGGAGCTGGATTTCAACGCCTTCCGGCTGGGCCGCTTCGGCCTGGTGTTCTATGTCAACGGCGTGCTGGGCTCCGTGGCGCTGCTGGAGCTGCTGCGGTATCTGGAGGGGCGGATGTCCCTGCGGCCGCTGATCTGGTGCGGGAAGAACTCCATGTTCCTGATGGCCACGCATCTGCCCTGGTATATCGCGCCGGTGCTGGTGGCCGTGGGGAAGCGGTTCTATACCGCCGCGGCGCCGGATGTGAAGTATTTCCTGGTCATGCTGGCGGAGTTTGCCGCCCTGATGGCCATTGAGTTCGTGATGGTCCGGTGCAAGGACAGGATCAAGGACGCCATTACCGGCGGCGGAAAGGAAAAGGCCGTCAGCCGGGCCATCCAGTATCTGTAAGGAGGCTGCAAAATGAAAATTCTGGTAACGGGCGTGGGCGGTCAGCTGGGCCACGACGTCATGAACGAGCTGGCCCGCCGGGGCCATCAGGGCGTGGGCAGCGACATTGCCCCGGTATACAGCGGCATCGCCGACGGCTCCGCCGTGACGGGGATGCCCTATGTGGCCATGGACATCACCAATGAGCAGCAGGTGCGGCAGGTGATGGACCAGGTGCGGCCCGACGCAGTGATCCACTGCGCCGCCTGGACGGCGGTGGACCTGGCCGAGGACGCCGACAAGCAGCCCAAGGTCCGGGCTATCAACGTGGACGGCACCGCCCATCTGGCCCAGGCCTGCCGGGAGATGGACTGCAAGATGATGTACATTTCCACGGACTATGTGTTCAACGGCCAGGGGGAGACCCCCTGGCAGCCGGACTGCAAGGACTATCAGCCCCTGAATTTCTACGGCGAGACCAAGCTGGGCGGCGAGCTGGCCGTCAGCTCTGCGCTGGAGAAATACTTCATCGTGCGGATCGCCTGGGTGTTCGGCCTGAACGGCAAGAACTTCATCAAGACCATGCTGCAGCTGGGCAAGACCCACGACAAGCTGCGGGTGGTGTGCGACCAGATCGGCACACCCACCTATACCCTGGACCTGGCGCGACTGCTGGTGGACATGATCGAGTCCGATAAGTACGGGTATTACCACGCCACCAACGAGGGCGGGTATATCTCCTGGTACGACTTCGCCTGCGAGATCTTCCGCCAGGCGGGGCTGCCGGTGCAGGTGGACGCCGTGACCACGGCGGAATACGGCGCGTCCAAGGCGGCCCGGCCCTTCAACAGCCGCCTGGACAAGAGCAAGCTGGCAGAAAACGGCTTCACGCCGCTGCCGGAGTGGAAGGACGCCCTGAGCCGGTATCTCCGGGAGCTGGGCGACAATCAGTAAGCGAAAAAGAGCTTGTCAAATAAGACTTTTTTGACAAGCTGCGAATGTTTTTGGAGGCGTTTTCTATGACGACTTTTGGATTTATTATCATGCTGTTGGGTGCCGGCGCTTTTTCCACGGGGGTCATGTATCTGGTGGACTGGATCGACCGGCCCCGCCGCACCGCCTGAGGCCGCCGGTCATGGAACTGCTGGATAAGCTGGCCATCCTGGCCGATGCGGCCAAATATGACGCGGCCTGCACCTCCAGCGGCGTTCGCCGGAGCTCCCGGCCGGGCATGATCGGCAACACCACCTCCTCCCTGGCGGGCTGCTGCCACAGCTTCTCTGCCGACGGGCGCTGCATCACCCTGCTGAAGGTGCTGATGACCAACCGTTGCGTCTACGACTGCAAATACTGCGTCAACCGCCGGTCCCACGATACCCGCCGGGCGGCCTTCACCCCCCGGGAGCTGGCGGAGCTGACCATCGGGTTCTACCGGCGCAATTATATCGAGGGCCTGTTCCTGTCCTCCGGCGTCCTGCGCAGCCCCGACTACACCACCGAACAGATGATCGAGTGTCTGCGCCTGTTGCGGCAGGAATATCGGTTCAACGGATATATCCACGCCAAAGCCATCCCCGGCACGTCCCCGGAGCTGGTGCAGCAGCTGGGCCTGCTGGCGGACCGGCTCAGCGTCAATATCGAGCTTCCCTCCCAGGAGGGGCTGCAGACCCTGGCCCCGGATAAAAACAAGCAGGCCATCCTGCGGCCTATGGCCCTCATCCGGGACCGGACCGCCCAGAGCAGGGCGGAGCTGGTGCAGTGTAAGCACGCCCCGGTCTTTGCCCCGGCGGGCCAGAGCACCCAGCTCATCGTCGGCGCCACCCGGGACACGGACCGGCACATTCTGCACCTGACTGAATCCCTGTACCGGAAATATCGGTTAAAACGCGTGTTCTACTCCGCCTATGTTCCGGTGGTGGAAAACGCCCTTCTGCCATCTCTGGACACCAAGCCGCCCTTGCTGCGGGAGCACCGGCTGTACCAGGCGGACTGGCTGCTGCGGTTTTACGGCTTCAAGGCCCAGGAGCTCTTGGACGAGACCCATCCGAACTTCAATCCCCTGCTGGACCCCAAGTGCCATTGGGCCCTGTGCCACCTGGAGCAGTTCCCGGTGGAGATCCGTAAGGCGGACCTGGAGACTCTGCTGCGGGTGCCGGGCATCGGCCCGGTCAGCGCCCGGCGCATCGTCTCCGCCCGTCGGCAGACCCCTCTGCGGCTGGAGGACCTGCCCAAGCTGGGCGTGGTGCTGAAGCGGGCGCAGTTCTTCGTCACCTGCGGCGGCCGTATGCGCCCGGGGCTTCACTTCTCTGCCGCCACCCTGTCCCGCCAGCTGGAGGCCATGGAGCGGGGCCAGCTGCCGCCCCAGGAATGCCGGCAGCTGTCGCTGTTCGATGCCGGGTGACGCCGTGGAGGATGTGATCTTTCAATATGACGGCAGCTTCCCCGGCTTCCTGTGCTGTGTGTTCGACAGCTATGCCCATAAAGAATTCCCCATCGCCTTTTACAGCGATGAGGAATGCGTCTCCCTGTATCCGGTGCGGGTGGTGGTTACCCGCCGGGACCATAGCCAGCGGGTTTACGACAGTTTGCAGCGCCTGTCCCCTCCGGCTCTGAAGGCCCTGCGCCGGGCCTGGCTGACCTGCCTGGAGGACAAGGAGCTTCGCCTGTACGCCTTCATCCGCAAGCTGTACGACCAGGGGCCCGGCTTTATGCGCAGCAAGGCCGACGATGTGTACTACCCCATCGCCTGCGCCCTGCGTCACCTGGGCGGTGAACTGGAAAAGCTGCGGGGCTTCGTGCGTTTTTCCGATTACAACGGCATCCTGGGCGGCGAGATCGAGCCGAGGAACCGGGTGCTTCCTCTGCTGGCCAACCATTTCTGCAGCCGCATGGCCGGGGAGTCCTTCTTCCTGTATGACCGCACCCACCGGGAGCTGCTGCTGTACACCAGGGGCCAGCGCCGCATCGTCCCGGTGGAAAGCCTGACGCTGGAGCTGCCCGGCCCGGAGGAGCTTCAATACCGGGCCCTGTGGCAGGAGTTTTTCCGCACCGTATCCATCCGGGAGCGGACTAACCCCCGCTGTCAGAACTCGTTTCTCCCCAAGCGGTACCGGGGCGTCATGACGGAATTTCTCCCGGTGGACTACGAGGGCCTCAGCCGTCCAGCAGCCGTCGTAGATCTGCCAGCCCCCGGCGCTCCAGCCGGGATATCTGCACCTGGGACACCCCCAGGATCCGGGCCGTCTGCTCCTGGGTCAGTCCCTTGAAGAAGCGCAGCAGGATGGTCATTTTCTCCCGCTCCGGCAGCTGATCGATGGCCTCCCGCAAGGCGATGTGCTCCACCATGCGCTCCTCCGGGCTGTCGGTGCCCAGGGTGGACTCCAGGGTCAGCCCCTCCGCCGTCTCCTGCTGCAGGGATTCCGGCGCGCCGGTGGCCAGCTCCACGCTGGCGATCTCCTCTGGCGTCAGCCCCGTCTCCTCCGCCAGCTCTGACAGCCGTGGATCCCGGCCCAGCCGGTGCCGCAGCCGCTCCCGGGCCGCGGCCAGGGCCTGCCCCTTTTCCCGGATGCTCCGTCCCACCTTTATCGCGCCGTTGTCCCGCAAAAAACGCCGTATCTCCCCGGCGATTTTCGGGACAGCATAGGTGGAAAACTGCGTTCCGTATGTCAGGTCAAACCCCTTTACAGCTTTGATGAATCCAATGCATCCCAGCTGATACAGGTCGTCCGTCTCCACCCCGCAGCCATAATACCGCCGCACAATGCTCCAGATCAGTCCGCTGTTTTCCAGCAGCACCTGCTCGCAGGCCTCGTCGTCGCCGTTCTGGGCCCGGTCCAGCAGCGCGAACAGCTGCCCGCCGCTCATCGCCGGCCGGACAGGCGCGGGGCGATGCGCTTGCGCATGGACACGGTGGTGCCCTTCCCCGTCGCGGACTTCACCGTCAGCCGGTCCATAAAGCTCTCCATGATGGTAAAGCCCATGCCGCTGCGCTCCTGGCCGCCGGTGGTGAACAGCGGCTGCCGGGCCTGGCGGATGTCGTCAATCCCCCGGCCCCAGTCCCGCACCGTCAGCTCCAGCACGCCGCCTTCCAGAATGCGCAGCTTCATCACGATTTTCCCCAGCTCGTCCGGATAGGCGTGGACGATGGCGTTGGTCACCGCCTCGCTGACGGCGGTTTTGATGTCTCCGATCTCGTCCAGCGTCGGGTCCAGCTGGGCGGCAAAGGACGCCGCCGCCATGCGGGCAAAGCCCTCGTTGGCGCTGCGGCTGAGAAATTCCAGGGTCACATAGTTTTCGGCCTTCATCTTATGTACCTCCTCTCTATTCCACGGTGACAAAGCGGTCCAGGCCCGCGGCGTCCAGCACCTTCCTCGCCTGGGGCCTCACGCCCCGCAGCGTCACGGCGCCGCCCAGGTCCCGCACGCGCTGCCGGACCCGCATGACCACCGCGATGCCGGAGCTGTCCATAAACGTCACCCCGGACCAATCCAGCACCAGCCGCAGCGGCAGCGCCGCCTCGATGGCCCGGTCCAGCCGTCCCCCGATCTCCCGGGCGGCGTGGTGGTCCAGCTCCCCGATCAAGGCGATTTCCAGGCACCGTTCCTCCTGTCTGACCGTCATTTCCATGCCGATTCACTCCCTTATCATCCGCCCTGTGCTCCAGGGCTTTTGTGCTTTCAGAATCCGATATCCTCCACAGGCCCCAAGACCCTCGGGGCCTGAAAAAAATCACCGCAGATCATTCGATCTGCGGTGATTCCTGTTCCAAAAGAACAATGTTCTTTTGGAACAAGGAGATTCTCGCTCCGACCCGCGCGTTCCGCCTGGCCAGGGGCCATGCGGAACACACTCTCTCCGCGCAAAGTGTTTTTCGCGACGTACTCGCCGCCGCGAAAAACGAATGGAATCTTCTTCACGGCCTGCGGGCCGTGAACTCTGCGAGGCTTCTGGGATAAAGCAACAATCACCGCAGATCATTTGATCTGCGGTGATTGTATCATATCGGGGATTTCGTTTTCTGTCGGAAGCCGCCGGGGCGGGAAAAATCAGCCGCGCATGGCCTGGGCGGATTCCTCCAGCTTGGCAATCAGGGCCCGGGCCTTATCGGCCTTCTCCCGCTCGGCGTTGACCACCGCCTCAGGGGCCTTGGACACGAAGCTCTCGTTCTGCAGCTTCTTCTCGATGCGCTCCAGGTTCTCCCGGGCCTTGGTCAGCTCCTTCTGAATGCGCTCCAGCTCCTTCTCAATATCCACCAGCTCCGCCAGAGGCAGATACATGGTGGCATCGTGGGTGGACACCGTCACCATACCGTTCAGGTCCTGGGGTGCCTGGCTGCCCACCTCCACCTCGCTGGCATAGGCCAGACGGGTGATGAAGTCCTGGCCGCCGGCGTAGATCTCCGGGGTCTGGCTGGCGATGATGATCTTGGCCTTCCGGGACGGCGGCACGTTCATCTCGGCCCGGCGGGCACGGACGGCGGAAATGGCGTCCTTCACGGCCTCCATGGCCTGCTCCTCCCGGGCGAAGGCAAACTCCTCCCGATAGGTGGGCCACTGCGCCCGGATCAGATACTCGCCCTGGTGGGGCAGCGCCTGCCAGATCTCCTCGGTGATGAAGGGCATGAAGGGATGCAGCAGCTCCAGCACCCGCAGCAGCACATAGCACAGCACGTTCTGGGCCGCCAGCTTGGCCTCCTCGTCCTCGCCGTACAGGCGGGTCTTGGTCAGCTCGATATACCAGTCGCAGTAGGTGTCCCAGATGAAGTCGTAGATCTTGGCGGAGGCCACGCCCAGCTCATAGGCCTCCATGTTGTCGGTGACCTCGCGGATCAGGGTGTTCAGCTTGCTGAGGACCCACTTGTCCTCCAGCTCCAGCTTCTCCGGCAGCTCCACCTGGTCGATGGTCAGGTTCATCATCACATAGCGGGAGGCGTTCCAGATCTTATTGGCGAAGTTACGCATTGCCTCGCACTTCTCCACGAAGAAGCGCATATCGTTGCCGGGGCTGTTGCCGGTGATCAGGTTGAAGCGCAGGGCGTCCGCGCCGAACTTGTCCGCCATCTCCAGGGGGTCGATGCCGTTGCCCAGGGACTTGGACATCTTGCGGCCCTTGTCGTCCCGAACCAGGCCGTGGATCAGCACGGTCTTGAAGGGCTCCTGCTTCATCTGCTCCATGCCGGAGAAGATCATGCGGGCCACCCAGAAGAAGATGATGTCATACCCGGTGACCAGCACGGAGGTGGGGTACCAATACTGCAGGTCCTTGGCGCCCTTATCAGGCCAGCCCAGAGTAGAGAAGGGCCACAGAGCGGAGCTGAACCAGGTGTCCAGCGTGTCGGGGTCCTGGGTCATGTTGGAGCTGCCGCACTTGGGGCAGGTGCAGCTGTCGCTTGGCTCTGCCATAAGCCAGCCGTGTCCGTAGTCCATGCAGGTGGTGCGACCTTTCGGCAGTCGATAGGCGTAATGGTCTATGCACTCACGGAAAGCCCAATCCATTTGCCGTTTGGTTATCGGACGAAGGCTTTTGCTTTGGGCAAGCACAGCCTTTTCAAACTTGTTTCTCGGTTTCATGGTCAGAAGTCAAATAATGAGGGTTCTACTTTGGTTTCTTTCTTCGCTGTCGGCTTGTTGCGGTTCTGCAACTTGCGGAGTTCTTCCTCTTGGTATCTGCGGACTGCGTTCTGCCGTACTTCCGCCTTTTCCTCTGCGGTGAGTTCCACAACGTGGTTCACTGCCACTTGGCACTGAATGGGCTTGCCCACCTCTATCTCGTTCTCGTCATAGTAGTGGACTGCTTGCCCGAATATCTCCCCGTCCGTGAAGCCGTTGCAACCGCTCCGCTGCACATAGTTGAGAATGTAGGTGACGCAATCGTCTATGTTCTTGGCAGGGTTGCGGTAGTTCTTGGCAAAGAGCGTATCTTCCGCCGCACGTTGCTCCAAGTACATCTGTATCGTTCTCTTGAAATGTTCTGTTCCTTTCATATCGCTGTCGTTTTTATCAGTTATACATTTTTCCGTTTCCCAAAAACTCGTAGTCGTTGGCTGCGCAACTCTCCTCAAAACTCTCTTCGCTGCACTGGTATTCCATATCGTCACGGCACGACTTGAAGAAGCTGTCAAGGCACTTGTCCATGAGGTCGTACAGAGTGGTTCGGGTGTCGGGGGCTTTCAGAAAGTCGTAGATGGGTCGCAGGATGTCCTCGTCTGCGCAATAGCCTGTCAGTACGCAACAGTTATCCGTGAATATCCGGCTTCTACGTTGCTTATTGAAATTTCCTTTGAGGTAATAGGTTTTCGGCTTGAATAGGATGTGCCAATAGTTATTGACGATGTATTTCAGAAGCCGTATGCCGCAGAGTTCCTCCTCTTTTCCGCTGTAACGTGAGGTGAAACGGTAGGAATAACGGCACGTGTCGTAACTCCAATCGTTCACTTTGACTTTGAACACACTTTCAAATGCTTCCAGCGTGTTGCGGTTGTCACTGTCCCAACCGTATTCAAAAGTGCGTAGCCATTCATTGTATGCGGTATCTCTCGCTGCTGCGGAGAGTTCGGCTAATTGGAATAGGTCGTATGTCCTTGTTATCGTTCTCATATCGCTGTCATTTTAGATGGTCTGTTTCAGTATCTCTCTCCAATAGGTCGGCTGCACTTCGCTCAAAAGGAAGTCTGTAAAGTCCCTCCGTGCGTCCTTGTTCAGTTCTCGGTAGAGTTCACGGAACACGGATATGTTGCCGTTGATGTACGTTTCCACCATGTACACGAAGATGTTGTCCACCTCGTAGTATCTGCATTGCTGCGCTGCCGTTTTGCTGCTTCTCTTTGCCATGTCGGTAAGGGTTAAAGGGTGAATAACCAAAGGATGAAACCGAAGAAGGCGGTTGCGGAAAGGATAGCCACGATTACGCCTATCGCCACTCGGAACACTCCGTTTACAATCTCTCTAATGATGCCCCAAAGGATGCCGAACACCACGAAGGCGGTGCGCACAATCAAGCCGCATATCGCAAGCCCTATGTACTGCGCCATTTGTCTGAAATTTGCCGTTGCCGTCATATTTTCGCTGTTTTTGATTTTTTGTTTTTTAATGCGGATTCAAGAGCTGAGGGAGTTGAGTTTCAAACTATCTTATCTGCCTCTCGTTTATCCGACATTTTTTTTATGCGTCTTTCTGTCGCATCGGTCGTTTTCGTTTCGGGTGCTTGAAAAGGTAGGGATTAGGGGATGCAAGGTTTTTCGGGAAAAATACTACCCATAGGGCTGGAGATTTTTTCCGAAAACAGGAGGCTTGACCTTGCATTCCCGTCCAATCCCGGAATTACCTTTGCGCCCAGAACGGAAATGACAACCTGATGCGCTCCCTGAAAGATGCGAAAATGGAGGTAAACGGAAGTGGAGGCAGATTGGACAGGAAAACTTCGAAAGAGAAATCCGTGAAAAAGGGAAAACGCCAAAAGGAAAAGGGACACTGCCGGAGGCGTGAAACCGGGCAAACCACCGGCAAGGAAGTATGATTTTATATGTTTGGCCGAGCGTGTCCGGTCTGACGGATAAAATCATTCTTCCCGGTTTGCCTGCCGTGTGTGACGGCTTGTTCCATTCATGGATCGGGCGGTCAGACACGGCTTTCCGCTTACGGCTCAAAGGAACAGCAAAAAAGAAAAATCGTCAGAAACCCGTAAAAGCACCTCTTTGGCATAAGCACAAAAGAAATGGGCCTTGCATCATCAGTCTAAACTGTTGTTTAGGCGTGATGCAAAGCCCTTTTCTCCGCTTATGCGGCAGTCGGCATACGTTCGTTCAAAATCCTTTTGTACGATGGTGTGCCGACGGATAAAATCGCTTTTACGGAAAAACTTGTATGAGAAGAAAAAAATTAGGGAGATTCATTTCAAAATCTCCCGTTTTATTGTTACTTTTGCATACGAAGAGTTCTTTGAAGGTTACGCAACGCGCAGAAG
>OMAN01000293.1_pt1 | contig 25417 bp, 18 predicted proteins | sample 1644701 | NCBI WGS metagenome assembly OMAN01 (sample SAMEA103958124, study PRJEB25191) | human gut metagenome | biome: human-associated habitat [ENVO:00009003]; feature: intestine environment [ENVO:2100002]; material: feces | place: Germany | collected 2013/2015 | reverse complement strand
GGCTATGCCGCCCCCGCTTTTTGATTAACTATCATGGAATAGACCATAAGGAGGAAGGAAAAATGGAACTGCAACTTGTGAAAAAGTATGACGCCAGAGCATGGGACGGTGTGGTGGTCCCGCTGGGAGAAGGCAACCTGAACAGCTATCAGGGTCCTTGGGAGCAGGAGCTTGCCGCAGTTCGTGCCTCGGGACGGTTTGAAGGGAAAACCGGTGAGATTTTCCGCTTTTCTGTTCTTTCAGAGGGCGTGCTGACCCAAATTTTCCTGCTGGGTCTGGGGAAAGACTGGAGCCTGGAGCAGGTGCTGGAGAGCTGTGCCAAGGTGTATCGTCAGTGTCAGGAGCTGGATCTGCGTGCGGTGTGTACCGATCTGCGGGGCGTGTGTCCGCAGTTTACGCCGGCGCTCTTCCAAAAGGCGGCAGAGGCTGCCGCTCTTACCGGCTACCGTTTTGACAAGTACAAGACGACCCCCGCGGCGCCGGGGATCGAAACGGCTGCGTTTCTCTGCGAGACGCCGGAGCGCTACGAGGCCGCCTTGGTGGAGGCGGAGGTATCTGCTGAGGCCACCTGCATCGCACGGGATCTGATCAATGAGCCCCCCACGGTGCTTACCCCCGCCAAGCTGGCGCAGGCGGCACAGGAGCTTTTTAAGGAAACGCCTGTGAAGGTGACCGTTTACGGCAGAGATGAGGTAGAGCGCATCGGACTCACCGCTTTTCTGGAGGTCGGAAAGGGCTCGATTCACGAGCCTAAGCTCATTGTCATGGAATATACCGGCGCGCAGGACGTGGAGAGCCGCTTGGGGCTGATCGGCAAGGGCCTTACCTACGACAGCGGCGGATACTCCCTCCAGTCGTCTGAGTTTATGGAAACCATGCAGCATGATATGAGCGGCGCGGCCGCTGTGATGGGCGCTCTGTGGGCGACGCAGAAGCGGGGCCTTCGGATCAATATTACCGGCGTGGTGGCAGCTTGCGAGAATAAGCTCTCCGCCACGGCCTATGTGCCGGGCGATGTGATCCGCTCCATGTCCGGGCGGTATATTGAGGTGAACAACACCGATGCCGAGGGCCGCATCACTCTGGCCGACGCCGTGACGTATACCAAGCAGTGCTGCGGCGTGGATCGCATCGTGGATATTGCCACACTCACCGACGGTATCCAGACGGCGCTGGGAAATCGCCGCTGCGGAGCCTTTACCAATAACCGGGCCCTGACCGCGCAGGTGGAGAAGGGTGCCGCCGCCGCCTGCGAGCGGATGTGGGAGCTGCCCTGTGACGAAAATCTCCGCCGGGTGCTGGACTCCCGTGTAGCCCATCTGAAAAACAGTGCGATGGGCTCCAGCGTGGGTGGATATGCCACGGTGGGCGCCATGTTCGTGAAGGAGTTTGTCGAGGAGACGCCTTGGATCCACTTGGATATCGGCGGTACCGCTTGGACCACCGAATGTGAGGGAATCTATACAAAGGGCGGCATCGGATTTGGCACGCGGATGCTTTATGAGACGTTCAAGGTAATGGAGAAGGAGGGGACTCAGGTATGAAGAAGCTGGCGTTGACGGATTTTGCCAAATATCGGTATCCTTCTGCACTGGAGCTGTCTCCGGACAGCAGATATCTGACCTTTGCACTCAAGGATGTCGACAGGGAAGGAGACGGCTACCGGTGGAATCTGTGGCTGTATGATCTGGAGCGCAGGGAGAGCCGGCAGATCACCCAAGGAGACGACCAGCGGAAGGCTGTTTGGGAGGATAACACCCATATTCTCTATAAAACCACGGAGCCGGACGAAGCGCTGCGGGCGCGGGGCTTCAAGGAAGAGTGGACGGTGTATCACCGCCTGAATGTATGTACAGGTGAAGATCGCGAGGCGTTCCGTCTCCCCATGTCCGTATCCGGGCTTTGGAAAATGGACGAGGGCCGTTATGTTTTCACGGGCGAGACCCATTTGGACCGGCCGAATCTTCTGGAGCTGACGGGAGAGGCGCTGGAGAAGGAGCTCGTTCGCCGTCAGCAGACCAGGGGCTATAAGGTTTTGACGGAGCTGCCCCTGTGCGAAAACGGGGTCGGGATGTTTAATCAGACCAGAAACACGCTGTTTCTCTATCTGGAGCCTACCGGAGAATATCGCCGGATCACGCCGGAGGACTATGATGTGAATCATGTGAATGTCCGTCCCGGTCAGGTGCTCTTCACTGCGTTTCCCTTCCGGGATGTAAAGCCGGTCACCGAGGGAATGTATCGCTGGGATGCGGAGCGGAACGAGACGGAGACGCTGATCACGCCCGACAAATACAGCATCGACTATGTGGGGCATTTGGGCCGGAAGGCGCTCTGCCTGGGACTGGTCATGCGGGACTACGGCGTGTACGAGCACCCCACATTCTTTGTGGTGGACGAAAAGGGCGAGGAAAATCTGGGCCGCTATGACCGCCGGGTCAACTCCGAGGTGGTCACCGACTGCTTCTCCGGCGCCGTCACAGGACAGAGAATGGTGGGTGAGACGCTGTATTTTCTCAACACGGACGGCGTGGGTTCTGGCTTGTGTATGTGGACGCGGGAGACCGGTGTGCAGACGCTCTTCGGCGGCGACGACTACCTTATTGATTTCGATACCAAGGACGGAAAGAGGTTTCTCTTCTCTGCGGCTGTGGGTCTGAAGCTCCCGGAGGTGTACCTTTGGGATGGCGGCCAACTGGAGCAGCTGACGGATTTCAACGGGTCTGCACTGGAGGGCGTGACCATTTCCGTACCAGAGCGGCTTACCTTTACCAATACCGACGGCGTGGATATCGACGGCTTCGTGATGAAGCCGGTGGGATACGAGCCGGGCAAACGATATCCGGGCATCCTTCATATTCACGGCGGGCCGAAGATGGTATTTGGCCCGGGCTTCCACCATGAGATGCAGCTTTGGGCGGCCTCCGGCTTTTTCGTATGCTACTGCAACCCCAGAGGAAGCTGCGGCAAGGGAAATGCCTTTGCCGATCTTCAGGGTAAGTACGGAGAGGTGGACTTCCGGGATCTGATGGAGTTCACGGATGAGGTTCTGCGGAGGTATCCCGAAATAGACGCAGATCGGATGGGTGTTGCCGGCGGTTCCTATGGCGGCTTTATGACCAACTGGGTCATTGGTCACACGGATCGTTTCCGCTGTGCCGTGTCCCAGCGGAGCATTGCCAACTATGTGGGGGATTATCTCCTCTCGGATATCGGCTACTATTATGTGCCTGACCAGCAGCTTGGCACCATTTGGGAGCATCCGGAGCGTTTGTGGAAGGCGTCGCCCCTTACCTATGCCGACCGTGTTAAGACGCCCACACTCTTTATTCACGCAGATAAGGATTACCGCTGTACGCTGGCCAACGGTCTGGAAATGTTCGCAGCGCTCAAGCTCCATGGTGTGGAGAGCAAGCTGTGCATGTTCTACGGTGAGAACCACGGCCTGAGCCGAGAGGGAAAGCCCTCCAACCGCATCAGCCGACTCAGCGAGATCCTGCGCTGGATGGAGGAGCACCTGAAGGAAGAATAAGGGGGAGCCAACCGGCGGCTTCTGGCAGAGTGTGTGCCGGAGCATTTGCCGCGCTTAAAGCTGCATCCCTTGGAAGCTGTCTTTTTTACATGGCGATTTCAGCGGATAGCGGCCACAGCGCCGCGTCATACAGGTATCGCGGAAGCATTACGCCGAGAGCCCGCCTTCTTGAGAAGGGGGGCTCTCGGCGTAAATAAATGTGCGAAACAGGACGCTTTACTTTTTGTCGAACAGGATGAACAGCGGGCTGGACAGGCATGGGTCCCGTCAAGATTTATGCGCAAATTTGTTTGCAGGCTCCGGCTGAATGAAGTCAGCCGGCAATAGAGGCGTCATCCAGAGCCGCCTCCAAATGCTTCATGTTCATGTATTTCTTGCTGCCCCACCGGGTGCCCGCCACATGGCGCAGCCTCGCGCAGACCAGCATCAGGGCGGAGTTGCCATCGGGGAATGTCCCCACCACCCGCGTCCTGCGGCGGATCTCCCGGTTCATCCGTTCGATCACATTGTTGGTTCGGATCTTCGTCCAGTGCTCAGAGGGAAAGTCGCAGTAGGTTAGGGTTTCCTCAATACCATCCGCTACTTTCTTCGCAGCCTCCGGCAGCTTCATGGCCTTTAGCTCGGCAACCACGGAGGCAGCCTTCTCCCGGGACGCCTTCTTGCTCTCCTGGGCGTGGATCGCCTTGAGCATCTTCGCCACATTTTTGACCTTGGATTTGGGCACAACAGAGAATACGTTTCGGTAGAAATGCACTACGCAGCGCTGGTACTTTGCTTCGGGAAACACCTCTCCCACGGCTTCCAGCATTCCCAGACACTTGTCTCCGACAATGAGTTTTACGCCTTCAAGGCCTCGTCCGCGAAGCCATTGGAAGAAGCTGACCCAGCTCGCTTTGTCCTCTTTCATTCCCTCGGCTGCGCCCAAAACCTCACGATAACCGTCTCCATTCACGGCAATCGCCACCAAAACGGCCACATTTTCGTACTCACCGCCCCAGTTTCGCTTGAGGTAGATACCGTCCACATACACATAAGGGTACTTGCCGCCTTGCAGGGGGCGGTTGCGCCAGGCCTCGATGTTGACATAGGCTTTCTTGTTCAGCTCGCTGATGGTGGAGGCGGACACCTTGCTGCCCCATAGGGCTTCGGTGATGTCCTCCACACGGCGCACGGACACACCTGCCAGATACATCTCGATGAGGGCTTCCTCCACGCTGCTCTCCCGGCGGCGATACCGCTCGATGATGGCCATTTCGAAGGACACACCCTTGAGCCGGGGCACGTGGAGCGTGACGTCGCGGTCATATTATACTGAACCGCATGAATGGGTACTCCGCTTAGCACCGCTGTCAGGAGGTCATGCGGCTCTAAGTACACGATACAAGGAGTGCAAGCTTATTGATAAGCACCTTGTGTTCAAGGGCGATGCAGGGGACTTTCCCTTGCTTGACCAATTGACGCAGGGCATATTCTGAGATCAGACCTGTTTTTGCCACCTGTCGCACGGTCATCATTTTGGGGATTTTGGTTTCTCCGTTCATGTTTCTTTCCTCCGTTCATTCTGAATTGTTTTGCGTTTTCCTATTGACAACCGTATTGTATCGCTATAAAATGTTAATTGAAATATACATATTTAGCTATTTATTTTTGATGAAACGGAGATGTGTTAATTTTGTATAACATTTCATATGAGACATACGAAAGGCGCAGCCAAGAAATCGGCGAACGGATACGGACAGAGCGGAAAAAGCTCGACCTGACACAGGATGGTCTTGCAGAAAAAATAGACATTGGTTCTCGGCAAACGATAGCCCAATGGGAAAACGGCGTCGCTCTGCCGCCCCTTTCCAAACTGCTGTGTATGTGCGACTTGTTCGGCTGCGAAATCGGCTATTTGCTCTGTGACTATGATTGCAAAACAAGAACCGCAACCGACATTCAGAAAGAAACCGGCTTGTCTGAAGCGGCGATAGCCCGAATAGGCTCGTCAACGTCTGGCAGTGGAGTGCGTTTGTATACAAAGCAGCGCGACCTTGAGCGCAAAGCCTTAAACTATGTGATTGAATTCAATGGCGGCGATATGTTAGAACTTATAGCCAATTATTTGTTCAAAGAGGAAAAGCCAGTTGAACTTGAAGACGGGCGCGTATTGACACCCGAAACAATCGCCACGTCGAATTTGTTAGAGCTAAGCGGAGAAATGCAGGCTCTTAGAAAAAAACTGCGCGGAGGTGCTGAAAATGGCCAGCATTAAGAAAATCGAAGGAAAGAACGGCGTCAGCTACAAGATCACGGTTTCCTGCGGCTACGACGTCAAGGGCAAGAAGATCATCGAAACGGCCACGTTCAAGCCGGATGCAGGTCTGACGCCTAAAAAGATGGAAAAAGCCGCGCAGGACTTTGCCCACGAATTTGAATCACGGGTAAAGAGCGGCGCGGCTATGGATGGGCGAAAAGTCACCCTGCAAGTATTTGCTGACAGGTGGATTGAAGAATATGCGAAGCCGAAGCTACAGCCGGGAACGGTCAGAAAATACCGTGAAGAGCTGGACGACAAAATCTTGCCTGCAATCGGACACTATAAGCTGTCGGAGATCAAGCCCCACACGGTAAACGCCTTTTTCCTCTCCCTAACGAAGGACGGCGCACGCAAGGACGGCAAGGCTGGAGGCTACAGCAAGGGCAGCATAACCAAAACGCGCAATGTGCTTTCCTCCATCCTGCGGACGGCTACGGAATGGGAGATCATCGACCGGAACCCCTGCGACAAGGTCAGAGTACAGGCAGAAAGCACCGCCGACAAGCTGAAATTCTTCACGCCGGAGCTGGCGGCGGCATTCCTCCAGTATATTGAGCAGCCTTATACCGTGCGCGTAGGAGGTCATACCAGAATTGACGATACCGGCACGCCTTACACAGTCGGCGATTATGAGATCACAAAGAATATGCAGGAGCAAATCAAGCTACTGTTCAATCTGGCGATCTATACCGGTCTGCGAAAAGGGGAGCTGCTGGCGCTCAAGTGGTCAGACATTGATTTCCAGCGCAATGTCGTGCAGGTGTCAAAGGCTGTTACTGTCGTGGACGGAAAGCAGGTATGCAAAACTCCGAAAACAAAATCCTCCTATCGCACGGTTTCTTTCCCGCAATTTCTTGCGGCACGGCTCAAGGCTTTGCAACGCTCAGAGCTGGCGCAGCGTTTTCGATTCGGGCAGGACTGGCAAGGGGAAGACTGGATTTTCGTTCAGGACAACGGCAAGATGATGAGCTATTCCACGCCATACGAAGCCTTTCAGGATGCGATCAGGCGCTATAACGATGGGAAAGCGGCTGAGGATCAGCTTCCCCTCATCCCGTTCCACGGACTCAGGCACACGTCAGCAACGCTTATGATTGCCTCCCGTCAGGACGAAAAAAACCGTGTCAAGCAGACTCGGCCACGCGCAAACCTCGACCACGATGAACATTTATGCCCACGCCTTGCAGGAAAGCGACCGCAAAGCAGCGGACACTATCGAAAATCTACTCTCAAAAGAGGCATGAGCGCAAAAAAATCCCGCTCCAGTAGCCAAATAGTAGCTAAATGGCTTTTCGGAACGGGAAGTAGATTCAAGGCAAAAAGAAAAAGCCTTGATTTTCAAGGCTTTTTCATGGAGCTGCTGGGCGGATTCGAACCGCCGACCTCATCCTTACCAAGGATGCGCTCTACCGACTGAGCTACAGCAGCATATGGCGACCAAGATGGGGCTCGAACCCACGACCTCCAGCGTGACAGGCTGGCGTTCTAACCAACTGAACTACTTGGCCAAATGAAATTTGGTGGGAACAACTGGACTCGAACCAGTGACCCCCTGCTTGTAAGGCAGGTGCTCTAACCAGCTGAGCTATGCTCCCGTCCTTGCCGCACACATTAGTACCGCGGCGACAAGAGAGATTATACTAAATATAAGCCAGACTGTCAACACCAAATTTCAATTTTTTTACTATTTTTTCGGGCGTCCGCGGCCAGCTGCTCCAGCTGCTGGCGGTCGAAGTCATACACCGCGTCGCAGAACTGGCAGGTCATGTGGCAGGAGCCCTGCTCCCGCAGGATGCCCTCCAGCTCGTCGGCCCCCAGGGACAGCAGCGCCCGCTCCACCCGCTGGCGGCTGCAATAGCACTTGTAGCTCACCGGGCAGGTCTCCAGGATCTTCAGCTCAAAATCGGACATCACCGTCCGCAGCAGGTGCTCCGGGTCCGGATCCCGGTCCAGGATGGCGGACACCGGCCCGGCGGCCATGATGCCGCCCTCCACCTTGGCGATGGTGTCCTCCCCGGCTCCGGGCATCAGCTGGATGAGATAGCCTCCGGCGGCCTTGACGCTGTGATCCCGGTCCACCAGCACCCCCAGGGCGCAGGCGGTGGGAATCTGCTCCGACTCCACGAAATAACCGGCAATATCCTCGGCGATCTCGCCGCCCATCAGGTCCACGGTGCCCACATAGGGCTCCTTCATGTGCAGGTCCTTGATGACGGTGATGGTACCCTCGCCGCCCACGGCGCCGCCTACGTCCAGCTTGCCGTCGTCCCGCAGGGGCAGGTCCACCTGGGGATTGGCCACATAGCCCCGGACGCTGCCCTCGGCGTCGGACACCGCCAGCACCGTACCCAGAGGGCCGCCGCCCTTGATCTGCAGGGTCAGGCTGGCTCCCTGGCCCTTCAGGGCGTTGCCCATCATGGACGCGCCGGCCAGGGCCCGGCCCAGGGCCGCCGTGGCCACCGGGCTGGCGTGATGAATCTGCCGGGCCCGCTCGGTAAGCTCCCGGCTGCAGATGGCCGCGGCCTGCACCAGGCCGTCGGTGGAAATCGCTCTTACAATATAATCGCTCATGCTTACAAAACCTCTTTTATTTGCGAATGCAGGTGAAATACACCCGATCCTCACCGGGTACGGGGCGGCGCAGCTTCCCGTCGCCCCAGGTGCGCACATCGGCAAAGCCCGCCTCCTCCAGCCACCGTGTCAGCTGCTCCACGGAGTAGCCCCGCTGGCGGTGCAGCTCGAAGCTACGGTCCCAGGACCCGTCCTCCGCTAAGGTGAACAAGTCCATATAATAGGTACACAGCCCCCGGCGATACTCGGTGCGCCACACGCAGTAGGTGTCCTCCGTCTCGTCCAGGAACACCTGTCCGTCCAGGGCGGCCAGCCGCTCCGGCAGCCGCACGTCGAAGGCCAGCAGGCCCCCGGGGCTGATGAACAGGTGCAGCCGCTGAAAGGTCCGCTGCACGTCCCGGGGATTTGTCAGATAGTTCAGGCTGTCCAGGCAGCAGATGGCGGCGTCCACGGTGCCGTACAGGTCCAGCCGGGGCATGGACTGGTGCAGGAACAGGGGCGGGACCTCCGCCGGGGCGCTTTTCTCCCGGGCGGCGGCCAGCATCTCCTCGGACCCGTCCACGGCAATCAGCTCATAGCCCCGCCCGGCCAGAAGCCAGGTCATGGACCCGGTGCCGCAGGCCAGGTCCAGCACCGTGTGCACCGGGATGCGGCTGCGGCGGAACAGCTTTTCCAGAAAGTCCGCCCGCTTTTCATACCCCACGTCCCAGGTCAGCTCATCATAGGCCCCGGCCAGCTGCTGGTAGCTGCTCATTTGTCCTCCTGCTCCTTCATGCGCTCCAGCACGTTCTCGTACCCTCCCGCGCCGTTGAGCAGGGACCGGTTCACCCGGCTGATGGTGGCGCTGGAGGCGCCGGTTTTCTCCAGAATATCGCTGTAGAGCATCCCGTCGTTGAGCAGGGTGGCCACTTCGTACCGCTGCTCCATGGACCGCAGCTCGGAAATGGTGCACAGGTCCTGGAAGAAGTTATAGCATTCCTCTTCGTTTTTCAGGGTCAGGATCGCACGGTACAGCAGGTCGCTTTTTTCCTTCTGGGCAATCTTGGATTTCGCCGCTCTTACCATAATTGTTTTTCCTCCGTTTCCAAAAAACGTAGTATTTGTTTTCCTCGGGTAGTCATTTTACCATTTTAACCTATAAAAGTAAACCGTTTATGCAAAATTTTTTTGCAAATTTTACGGTTTGTTCACACTCTCCTCCGGCGCTGCCCGATAACGCTCCCGGGAGCGTTACCGGGTACTTTGCGTTCTGGCGTCTTAAATCCTACCAACCTACCATGCTGACGGTAACGGTTTTTGCGCGCTATTTCGTCCCGTCTTAAAATTTTCATCATATTGTCGACCCTTTTCGCGATAAATTCCGGTAAAATCGTCTGTTTTCGATTTTCTTCACGAGAAATCTTTACGCCATCGGGGCAAATCTTTATGAACTATTTATGAATGCGGACTATTCGTTGTCACCATTTTCACGAAATTTGTGCTATACTCACTGCATAAACCAGAGCTGTCCGGGAGCTCTGAAAATCGCAAAACGACTATGAAGGAGTGTGTGTTTGTGGCAACATTTATCATCGGTCTTGTGATCCTGTTCGGCGGCGCTGCGCTGTACGGACGCTTCTGCGAGAAGGTTTTCGGGCCTGACGACCGTCAGACCCCGGCCTATGCCAAGCAGGACGGCGTGGACTTCATCCCCATGCAGGGCTGGAAAAACAGCCTGATTAACCTGCTGAACATCGCCGGCACCGGCCCCATCCTGGGGCCCATCCAGGGCATTCTGTTCGGGCCCATCGCATTTATCACCATCCCCATCGGCAACGTCATCGGCGGCGCCATGCACGACTATTTCTCCGGCATGATCTGTCTGCGCGACGGCGGCACCCAGATGCCCCAGATGATCAAGCGCTATTCCAATAAGGGCATTTTCAACGTATACAACGTGTTCTGCTGCCTGCTTCTGCTGCTGGTGGGCGCTGTGTTCGTTTATACCCCTGGCGACATTGCCGCCACCTCCGTATTCGGCTTCGACGGCAAGCCCACCTCCATCTCCACCTGGATCATTTACGGCGTGATCTTCCTGTATTACCTGATCGCCACCGTGTTCCCCATCGACGCCATCATCGGCCGCATTTACCCCATCTTCGGCGCGATCCTGCTGTTCTCCGCTGTGGGTGTGTTCATCGGCATGTTCGTCAAGGGCTACCCTCTGCTGAACGTGTGGGACGACTGGTCCTCTCCCATCCTGCAGCTCACCGGTGCTGACGGCGCGGTCAAGAGCTTCACCTATGCCGACTACTTCAAGGGCGGCCACTTCCTGCCGATCTTCTTCGTTACCGTGGCCTGCGGCATTCTGTCCGGCTTCCACTCCACCCAGACGGCTATCATCTCCCGCACGGTGAAGAACGAGCGTCAGGGCCGCATGACCTTCTACAACATGATGATCCTGGAGGGCTTCATCGCTATGGTGTGGGCCGCTGGCGCTATGGGCGTGTACAATCTGGCTCTGCAGGAGCCCAACGCCTCCCTGGCCACCGGCACCATCGGCGTGGTCTGCAAGGACATCCTGGGCCCCGTGGGCGGCATCATCGCCCTGGTCGGCGTCATCGTTCTGCCCATCACCTCCGGCGATACCGCTCTGCGCGCTCTGCGTCTGTCCCTGGCGGAGACCTTCCACCTGGACCAGTCCACCAACGGCAAGCGTATGCGTCTGGCCATCCCCGTGTTCGTTCTGGCCGCCGCCATCATCGTGTTCGCCAAGTTCAACAAGGACGGCTTCAACATTCTGTGGCGCTACTTCGCCTGGTCCAACCAGACTCTGTCCCTGTTCGCCTTCCTGTGCATCACCGTGTGGATGTTTGAAAACGGCAAGGGCAAGTTTGCGTGGATGCCGCTGATTCCCGGCGCGTTCTACGCCTTCATCTGCTCCACCTACATCGCCAATGCCCACATCGGCTTCAACATCCCCTGGACCGCCTCCTACATCATCGGCGTGGTGTTCGCCATCGCCTATGTGGTGGCTCTGTGCCTGTATGGCAGAAAGCGCGGCGCAGCCGTGAAGCTGAAGATGAACAAGTAACTCCTTTTTTCTCCTGAAAGCATTCATAGCCGAAGGCCCCCGGCGAGAAGCCGGGGGCCTTTGGTCAACTTGTCAGAAAGCCTCGCAGAGTTTGCCGCCCGCAGGCGGCAAATCAAATGCAATCCATTTTCGCCCGGGGCGTGTACCTGGGCGAAAATTCTTCTCAGTCTGCAAGTGTGGAATTTGTTCGCCCATGGCGAACAAATTATGCGCGCGGCAGACTGCAAGCCTTTTGTCCAAAAAGGGCTTTGCCCTTTTTGGACAGTCTCAGCCAAAGGCCCCCGGCGAAAAGCCGGGGGCCTTTGGTCATGTTCAAGGCGCAGTGACGGCTTGCAGTGCCTTGAAACATTTTGGCGGATATGATATAATTAACTCCGTCTATACACACTTTTGTCGGGAGGTTTCCCATAGAACCCCGCCGGGACGAACCCGTAAGAAAAACAGAAGGGAAGGCTGAACCATGCAAAACAAACCGATTTCTGATCTGGTGGCAGCGTTTGACCAACAGTCGGACAGGGTCAGGGCCTGTCTGACGGACCTGCTTGGCACGGTGGGGGAGGGACGCGTCCCGTCCCGGGAGGCCATGTCCGGCCTGGACAGCTCCGTGGCGGAGCTGCGCACAAGATACGACGCGGTCTATGCCATGACCCGGGACACCGTTTCGGCCGGGGAGCTTCCCCAGGACGGCGCGCCGGTGGGAGAGCTTGCCGACGCCGTGGAAAACTGCCGCGCCCGGTATCTGGACCGGCAGCTGAAGCGTGCGGCGGACATCCTGGAAAAATTCACCGGCGTCAGGTCCCTGATCCGGGAATACGCGGCCGCGCTGGCTCCTTATCAGGCCGCGGCGGCTGCGCTGCTGGACGAGCTGGCGGAGGACACGGTGGAGGAGCTGTTTCCCCGGACCCAGGGACCCCAGCTGTTCCTGCAGGCGGTGGAAACGGAGAGCATGCACAGCCCCGCAGGCACCGAGCTGATGAAGAAGGTCCAGGAGCACTATCCGGACATGGCGATCACCATCGGCCTGGCCACCCGTCAGTTTTATCTGGACGACCAGGCCGCCCCGGAGACTGTCCCGGAGGCCGTGCCGGAAGAAGCGCCGGAGAATGCCCCGGAGGCCGTGCCGGAGGAGATTCCTGCGGAAGCGCCGCCCGCTGACGAGGAAGTCCCCGAAGCGGACGGACAGGAGGCTGCGGAACTGTTGCCGATCCGGAACCAGGTGAAAACCGGGGCCCCCGGCGCGTCGACCTTCAGGAAAGAGGTGGAGCGGCTTCGCCGGAGCTATCCGGAGGTCAGCGTGATCCTTCCCATATTCACCAACCTGGGGGTCATGTCCAAGATGCAGATCTTCGGTATGGGCGTCGCCATGGACTGCTTCCTGGACGACGACGCCGAGGAACGCGTGGGACTGGCGGTGGATATGCTGGCCGACAAGGGCTATCTGGCCGAATTTGAGGCGGACGGTACGGCCTGGTACTGCCTGCCGTCCTACAGCTGGGGCTGCATGCAGAAGGAGAGCATCCGGCAGGACCGGCGGCTGCTGGCTCTTTCCGTGGGAAATGCCCGGCTGTTTGCCGACACGGAGATAAGCGCCGGCGACGCCCGGCTGCTGGGCATCCATAACGACGTTCTGCTGGCGTATCTGCTTACCCAGCGGGCAAGCCTTTCCGCCCCGGAGTATGAAAAGGTCAAACGGTCCATCCGGTGGTGCGGCGACCATTACCAGGCCGCGTGCTATGTGGACGGCGCTCCCCAGACCGCGTATCTGGCGGTGCTGTCCGATGACGACCGAGGGGAGGACGGCGTGATCGACGCACGCCATATCCAGGCAAAGTACATCGTTCTGGCCGCCCGCAGGGAGCAGCTGGGCACGGTTCTTTTCCATCCCGCCTGCGAAAAGGTGATCGTCACGGAGGGCGTCCGGCCCTATTTCTGCGACCCGGACGGGAGCCTGTCCCAGCAGATGGACCAGGCCGACGCGGCCAGGGAAGCGGCAGCCGAGGATGCGGAACCGGATGCGCCCGAAGCGGAACCGGAGGAGCCCGGCCAGGAACCGGAGGCCGCCTCTCCCGCCGGGGAGCCGGAGGATATCCCCGCCGACGCCCCCGCCGATACCCCTGCCGCACCCGAAGCCCCGGAGGATACGCCTGCCCCGGCCGCGGAGGCGCAGATGGAGGAGCCGTCCGGCGGGCTGACGCCCCGGGCGCTGCTGGAACGGAAGCGCACGCCCGGTGACGACGAGTTCTGCGGGCTGATCCATGAGCTTCTCAGCACCGAGGTCCCGGAGGACCAGCTGACCGGCGCCGTCGTGAACGCCGTGCTGCTGGCCAGAGGCGCCGGACTGGCGGATGACCGCCCCGCCGCCCGGCTGCTTTCGGCCCAGGTGCGTCTGGCGTCCATGCTGATGCCGGAGGAGTGCAGCTACAGCTCCGAGTGCCTGGCCCGGGTGTTCGGCGGCGTGGAAGCGGAGCTGCCCGCCCTGACGCTGGCCGCGTATATGTACGCCCTGCTGACCCCCGCCGTGACCTATGACTTCGGCCTGAAAGCGCAGACGGAGCAGTTTTTGTGGGATTTCGATGACTATTTCGGGGAACTGACGGCCTTCAAGGCGCTGTTCAACCAGCTGATGCGCGTGCGGGAGGTGAAGGTGAGCGGTTTCACGCCTGCCGTTATCGCCCTGCTGGGCAACGAGGCCGAAAACGAGCGGTTCAGAAGGACCCTGTGCCGGGAGGCCAATGCCAATCTCACCGTGAATACCCCCAAAACCAGAATGAAAGCCCTGCCGATCCTGTACAACTCCGAATTCGGGATCGGAAGCGACCTGTACCAGTGCATGGAGATCATCGCCCAGGGCAGGAACGACGGGGACGCTCTGGAGTGGGTGGAAACGGTGCTTTCCGAATACTGCGAGGCGGAGGACGGAGAATACCGCATTGCCGAGCACAAGGTGGACGACCGCCTGAACCGGGCCTGGGACGATGCCAACCCCAAGACCAGGTTCCGGCTTGAATATGACGCCCGGGACCTGGCCCTGAGGCAGTACCGCCAGCGGCTGGAGATCATGGCCCGCTGGGTCGAGCACATCCGCAGCGGCATGGGCGGCAGGCAGGAGCTGGAGCGCCTGCGGGTCCTCCGCCGGGATATCCTGGCCCTGATCGCCGACATCCGGGAGGACCGCTCCTGGAGAGGGGTGAAGGACGCCAATATCCTCGCCTGGCTCCTGACCCATATGGAGAGCTATCTGACCGACACGCTTTCCGATCTGCGGATCTATTCCGATCTGCTGTATACCGGCGTGTTCTCCCTGTCTCCGGGGGGCGTGCCGGAGATCGACGCCTCCCTGGGGAATCTGAAATACTACGAGGTGTGGCGCAATGCCCTGCGGCACATGATCGCGCCCAGAAGAAGCCTGGAGGAGATCACGGCGGAGATCCTGGGCGAAACGGCCGACGGGGATGCGGGACTCAAGGATAACCTGCGTCAGCTGTCCCTGCTGGGGCAGCTGGCCGGAACGGATGACGAGGTGTATGCCGTTTCGGACGCCCAGGCCAGGGAGGCCGCCGATTACGCCAACATCCGCACGGAGCGGTTCAGGGACGCCCTGGAGCTGGCCTATACCTATAACCAGATCAACGAGACCGAGAAGGAAAACCTTGCCGGCATCATGAACCAGTACAAGGGCGCCTTCTATGAGATCGGCGACTTTGCCGCCTGGCGGCGCTTCCTGGAGGCTCTGGAGGAGCAGATCCGGGAGCTTGCCGACGGCCGGAAGGCCCGGCTGCGCTCCCGCCTGGACGGCGCCCTGGCCAGGTACGGTACGTCGCCCCTGCTGCAGGAGGCGGAGCGCCTGCTGGAGCAGGAGTCCAACTTCGCCGTGGCGGAGGAGTACCTCAACCGCGCCGAGACCGGCGAGTGCGAGCTGGATGACGCGCTTCTGCATGACAACGACTATTTCAGCGATTTCCTGACCCCGTCCGTTTATGACCCGCTGCTGCAGGAGTGCATCCGGAGCAAGGGCAGAAATCTCAAGACCTTCGGCTGGAATTACGTGGAAAAGCAGCTTCCCCGGGACTGGACCGCCCGTCTGCGGGACAGCAGCCGGGCCCTGGTGTCCAACTGGCCTGCCCGCAGGGATATGGCCTCCCCGGCCCAGGTGCAGGGCCTGCTGAAGGGCCTGGGCATCGACGCCGTCGGGGCCGTGAAGGCCATGGGGAGACGGGAGGAAATGTGGCAGGTGACGGTCAGGCCCACGGCCCGGAGCCTGGCCGACTATCTGCACCCCATTGCCGCCTTCGGCACGCAGATGAAGTCGCCGCTGCAGGTGATCTTCCTGTATGGCAGCCATACGCCCCAGCAGCTGGTGGACACGGTGACGTCCCTGAACCTGGGCACCATGTCCATCGTGTTCATCGACCAGCCCATTGATGCCGCCGCCCGGCGCTATATCGGCGAAATCTTCCATACCCAGAAAACCGGGCAGAATCCCTTCCTGCTGGTGGACCAGGTGCTGCTTTTGTACCTTGCCATGCACCAGGAGACGGAGCGCCTGCCGGCTATGCTGAAGTGCACGCTGCCGTATACCACCTATCAGCCCTTTGTCAGAGACGGCGGCTCCACGGCCGACGAGATGTTCTGCGGCCGGGCCACGGAGCTGGCCACCATCATCGACCCCAACGGCGCCTGCGTCGTTTACGGCGGCCGCCAGCTGGGCAAGACCGCCCTGCTGGAGCGGGCCGAGAGCCGCTGCTCCAAGCCGGAGAACAAGGCCTATGCCGTGTATTCCACCATCATCCGCCAGAAAAGCGAGGCCGAGGCGGTCGAAACCCTGCTGGCGGACATCAAGCGCAAAACCGAGGGCAAGGTGGCGCTGAAGCCCTGCGGGACCCTCCGGGAAATGTGCGCCCAGCTCAGCCGGATGTTCATGACCGGCCAGATCGTCTCCATGCACCTGCTGATCGACGAGGTGGACGACTTCCTGGGGGCCATCGCGGACGAGGCGTACAGGCCCATCCAGCCCCTGGTGGACCTGAAGCGGGAGACCAAGAACAACTTCAAGTTCGTCATTGCGGGCCTGCACAATGTCTGCCGGGCCAAAAACGCCACCAGGGCCAACGGCATCTTCGGCCAGCTGGGCCGGCCGCTGTGCATCAAGCCCCTGTCGCCCACCGACGCCATGCAGCTGCTGTCCAAGCCCCTGCGGTATCTGGGCTTCCGGATCGACCGCTACCCGCACCTGGAGACCATCCTCACCAACACCAACTACTATCCCGGCATCCTGCAGTTCTTCGGGTATATCCTGGTGGAGACTCTGACGGGCCAGTATGCCAAGTATTACCGCGCGGCCGACGGCAACCCGCCGTTTACCCTGCGGGACGATCAGCTGGGCGCGGTGATGAACTCCGCCGACCTGAACAAGAGCATCAAGGACAAGTTCCGCTGGTCCCTGGAGCTGGACCCCCGCTACTTCATGATCGCCCGGTGCATCACCATGCTCTATCACATTTTCGAGGAGGACCGGGCCTCCTGCAGCTGGCGGGGCTTCTCCGTGGAGGATATCATGGGCGTTGCGGAGGACTATCACATCCACTGCCTGGAGAACGTGTCCAAGACGGAGTATATCATCCTCATGGACGAGATGGTGGAGATGGGTATTCTCGGGAAGCCGGATGAAAGCGCCCATACCTACAGACTCCGCCGCAACTCCTTTGTGGACATCATCGGCGAGTCTCTGGACAGTCTGGAGGCCGACATCATCAGCAATAACACGGAGGAATGATCATGCGTTATACAGCTTGGGAGGAGTTCTGGTGGAACAGCATCACCGGCGCCCGGACGGTGGTTGACCGCGTGGCCATGGCGCTGCTGGAAAACAAAATGGTGGTCCTGAAGGTGCCGTCGGACCTGCCCTGGCGATATCCCATGCGAAGCGCCATCCAGAACGCCTTCAACGAGCGGACGGATGCGCGGGATATCGTGATCGAGACCATCGACGCCGTGGACAACAACCCCACCGATCAGGAGCCCGGCCGCTTCATCCTCCAGACCTACGCATCCTCGTCCATCCGGACGGGCTACCGCGAAAAATCCCGGATCAGCATCCAGGACTACATTTCCGACAGGAATGTCATCAAAAACCGCATCATCTGGGTGAAGGGACTGGACCAGCGGACCGCCGGAAAATGGCTCAGCTTCTGCCGGGGCTTTTCCCCCAGAAGTGCGGCGGACGGGCTGTTCGTGCTGGAGGTTCACGGGAATTTCACCTCCGGGGACTCCCGGTATATTCAGTCCATCGACTTTGACGACTGCGTCAGCAGCTATGACGTTCAGCAATTCAACAGCTTCATCATGGATGAAAGTTCGTATTCCACCGACTGGAAGCGCTATATCGCTGCGGCGGCGGCCTCGGTGTGCGGAACGGACGCGGAGCTGTCCGCAATGCTGCTGGAACAGGTGGATTTCCGGAGCGAGACGGCGGTGGACGGCCTGCAGCGCATTGACCGGCAGGGAGATTTCGACCGCCGGGGCGCGGAGGACGGCTCGGACCATCCCCTGCGGTACCTCCGGACCGGCGGCACCGCCGAGCTGTGGCACCGGATCTGGACCGCCCAGATCCAGGTCCTGTTCCCTCTGATCGAGCTGGAGCGCCAGAAGCTGATCGAAAAATGGCACGACTCCATCGAAGAAGCGCTGCAGGAGAACCATGTGGAGCAGTTCGGCGCGGCAGTGACCGACCCGGCGGAGGTGGAGCTGGGGACCCTGTGCTATATGATGCGCTGCAGGGTGTCCGGGGACTATCGCATGCTGTATATCCCGGAGGAGGCGGACCGGGAGCGGATCCGATTCCTCCACGAGTGCCGGAACAAGCTGGCCCATATGAATTGCTGCGCCCCCGGCCAGGTGGCCGCCCTGCTGGACGGCATCTGCTGAAAATCAAGGCCCCCGTTGGCCGGACGGTATCGCACCGCCCGGCCAACGGGGGCCTTCGGCGTCCGTCGGGGAAATTGTTAAGAGATTTGTTAATAATATTCTGCTTGTTATTGGTGGACAAATAGTATATAATAGTCTATATTATTGTCCTTATGCCGCCTTGGCGGCAGTCTATAGAAAGGGAGATAGCTATGATTAAGGTTCAAACCGGTCAGGGTGAGATCACCATCAGCAGCGCGGTATTCACCACCATCACCGGCGCGGCAGCCACCAACTGCTTCGGCGTCAAGGGCATGGCCTACCGCAGCATGACCGACGGCCTGGTGCACCTGCTGCGGCGGGAAGCCATGAGCAAGGGCGTGAAGGTCACTTATAACGAGGACGGCACCGTTTCCATCGAGCTGCACATCATCGTGGAAAACGGCGTCAATATTGCCACGGTCTGCCGCTCCATCATGAGCGAGGTCAAGTATGTGGTCACCAAAAACACCGGGGTGGAGGTCCGCGAGATCAACGTGTGCGTGGACTCGGTCACCGTGTAAGCACCCGGCCAAAGGAGTAACAAAGAGATGACAGATAGAATCAGCGGCAGCGCCTTCAAGCAGATGATCGCCTTCGGCGCTGCCTGTGTCGCCCAGCAGAAGCAGGCCATCAACGATCTGAACGTGTTTCCGGTGCCCGACGGCGACACCGGCACCAACATGAGCCTGACCATCCAGACCGCCGTCAACGAGCTGAAAAAGTCCGAGCCCGCCACCGTCGGCGAGGCGGCAAAGATCACCGCAGGGGCTCTGCTGCGCGGGGCCCGGGGGAACTCCGGTGTGATTTTGTCCCTGTTGTTCCGGGGCATTTCCAAGTCCGCCAAGGGCCTGGTGGAGATGGACGGCCCGGCCCTGGCCGCCGCCATGGGCGAGGGCGTGGCCACCGCCTATGGCGCGGTGATGAAGCCCGCCGAGGGAACGGTGCTGACCGTGTCCCGGCTGGCCGCCGCCCGGGCCGCCCAGGCCGCCCAGGAGAACCCCAGCGCCGAGTATGTGCTGGAGCAGGCCATTCTGGCCGGGCAGGAGACCCTGGCCCAGACCATCGACATGAACCCGGTGCTGAAAAAGGCCGGGGTGGTGGACGCCGGAGGCAAGGGCTACCTTATCATTCTCGACGGTATGCTGCGGGCCCTGCGGGGCGAGGAGCTGCCCCAGGTGGAGGAGGACGAAAAGGCCCAGGATAAGGCGGATTTCGGCGCCCTGAGCCTGGAGGACATCACCTTCACCTATGACACGGTGTTCATCGTGCGCAAGAAGGAGGGCGTGTCCATCGAGCCCTTCCGGGCGTATCTGGACGGCATCGGCGACAGCCTGGTCATCGGCGAGGACGACGAGGCCTTCAAGGTCCATGTGCACACGGATATCCCCGGCCAGGCCCTGACGGAGGCCGCCAAATACGGCACCCTGGAGCTGGCCAAGATCGAGAACATGCGCACCCAGGCGGAGGAGCTGGCGGCCGGCAAGCAGGCCCAGAGCACCGATGATCTGGACGCCGTGGAGGAGGAGCTGGAGGCCATGGAGGACGGCGTGGCCGCCCCGGAGAAGCGCTACGGCTTCCTGGCGGTGTGCGCCGGTGACGGCCTGGCCGCCACCTTCCGGGATCTGGGCGTGGACCGCATCGTGTCCGGCGGCCAGACCATGAACCCCTCCACCCAGGCCATTCTGCAGGAGGTGAACCGCACCCCCAGCGAGGTGGTGTTCGTGCTGCCCAACAACAAGAACATCATCATGGCCGCCCAGCAGTGCGTGGGCCTGACGGAAAAAGAGGTCATCGTGGTGCCCACCAGCACCGTGCCCCAGGGGATCTCCGCCATGATGGCGGTGGACCCGGAGGAGGCCGACCCCCAGGTGATCCTGGCGGCCATGACGGAGGCGGCGGAGAACGTGGTCACCGCCCAGGTGACCTATGCCGCCCGGAACTCCGACTTCGACGGCTTCGCCATCAGCGCCGGGGACTATCTGGCCCTGACGGACGGGAAGCTGTTCGGCACGGACCAGAAGCTGGAGAACCTGCTGGATCAGCTGGCGGCTCTGGCGGCGGACAAGGGCGCGGAGTTCATCACCGTGTTCTATGGCGACGGCGTCACCCAGGAGGACGCCCAGCGGGCCGAGCAGCGCTTTGCGGATGCCTGCCCGGAGGCGGAGGTGTCCATGCTCCCCGGCGGCCAGCCCGTGTATTACTATATTATCTCCATTGAATGACGCGCTTGTCCTTTCTGACGCGCAAAAGCCCCTGCTTTCAGATGATGAAAGCAGGGGCTTGAAACTGTCCAAAAAGGGCGAGGCCCTGTGACAAAGCCACAAAAAAAGAAAAGACTCTCAGCTTTGGCTGAGAGTCTTTCTGGCAGCGGGAGAAGGATTCGAACCCCCGGCGCAAGCGCCGGGAGCTGCGCCCGGATTGAATTTGTGTGAGGGTCCGAATCCCTATGACAGAACCATGGAAAAAGAAAAAACTCCCAGCATAAGCTGAGAGTCTTTTGGCAGCGGGAGAAGGATTCGAACCCTCACATACGGAGTCAGAGTCCGCTGTGCTACCTTTACACAATCCCGCTATGTTCCTGACGAACAAAACTTATTATACTCGTTTTCCGGCGTTTGTCAACACTTTTTTTGCGATTTCTGAAAAAATGTTCCGGGGGCGGTTTGGCCCGCCCCCGGAAAAGGTGAGAGGCGTTACGCCGCCAGCAGATCTGCCGACGTGAAATACTTCTTCAGCGGCTTATACAGCAGGGCAAACACCACCAGGCACAGAACGATGCTGGGCAGCATGTAGCTTCCGTTGTACAGCAGGGAGTAGAACCAGGGGCTGGTCATGGTCATGCCGAAGAACTCGTCGGGCATCCACTTGCCCCAGACAAACACGCCGATGAGGTAGTGGGCCAGGAAGCGCAGCACGCCGCCGATGATGGTGCCGTAATAGACGCTCCACTTCCGGCGGGACAGCAGGCCCGCGCCGAAGCCCAGTGCCACAAAGGCCAGGAAATAGTCGCAGAGAATGGTGGTCCAGTCGATGGAGAACTTGTTGCCGATGAGATAGGTGATGGCGCCATACACCAGGCCGGCCAGGGAGCCCCAGCCGCAGCCATACCGGGCGGCAAACAGGACGATGGGCAGCATCTCCAGGGTGACGGAGCCGCCGTTGGGGAACTCATAGAGCTTGATCAGGCTCAGGATCTCCGCCATGGCGATGAAGATGGCGGCCTCGCAGATCATGCGGGTCTTGTTGATTTTCATGTGTCTTTCTCCTTTGCGAAAAAAATACCGCATCGCGGGCCCTGGAGGCGTCGCAATGCGGAAACAAAAGCTATATAGTCGCATTCCTACGCCGGCATTACCCGGATCAGGTTCGAGGGACCGGACGGCGATACGTCTCATCTCAGCCGGCTTGCGCCAGCACCCCTTGGATTGTGAGGATATTCTATCACGGCTGTCGTTTTTTGTCAAGCCCTAAACGCACCGGAATGGTAGGGAGATTTCTGACAAGCTGAGGAAGTTCCCGGCGCGCAGCGCCGGGAACTTCCTGCTATTCAGAGAAGTTCGCAATGAAACGGGATCGGTTGGGTTCAGCGGCCGTACATTTCCGTCATATGACGGATGCGCCGGGCCAGGGCCGGGGTGGCCTCGCCGGGCAGCAGACGCCACTGCCAGTTGCCGCTCTGGGTGCCGGGGACGTTGGTGCGGTGGTGCAGACCCAGCTCCAGATAGTCCTGCATCTGGGCCACAAACAGCCGGGCCACGGAGCTCATGCCGCCCCGGATAAGGCCCCAGTTGAAGCCCTCCTCATCGTTGAGCCCCAGGTACTCCCGGGCATAGGCGATGTCCTCCGGCGCGGCCTCGTCCTTCCACAGGGCCAGGGGGCTGTTGTCGTGGGTGCCGGTGTAGCACACGCAGTTCTCCCCGTAGGAGTGGGGCAGATAGCTGCTGCTGTCCCGGGAGTCGAAGGCAAATTCCAGCACCTTCATGCCCGGCAGGCCGGAATCCTGCAGCAGCTGCCGGACGCCGGGAGTGGGATAGCCCAGGTCCTCGGCGATGAACCGCAGCTGGGGGAACCAACCGGTGAGCACCCCCACCAGGTTCATGCCCGGACCCTTGACCCAATGGCCGTTCTTGGCGGTGGTTTCGCCGTAGGGCACGGCCCAATAGGCCTCGAAGCCCCGGAAATGGTCGATGCGGATCACGTCATACAGCTTGGAGGCCCCGTCTACCCGGCGGATCCACCAGCCGAAGCCGTCGGCCTGCATCCGGTCCCAGGCGTACAGGGGATTGCCCCACAGCTGGCCCTCGGCGCTGAAATAGTCCGGCGGCACGCCGGATACCTCCGTGGGCACGCACTGGTCGTCCAGCTGGAAGCTCTCCGGCTCCGCCCACACGTCGGCGGAATCCATGGCTACATAAATGGGCAGGTCGCCGATGACCTGGATGTCCAGGCCGTGAAGATAGTCCCGCAGCCTGTTCCACTGGCGGAAGAACAGGAACTGCAAATAGGTGAACAGCTCCACGTCCTCCCGCAGCAGGGTGCGGTACCGCTCCAGCACCTCCGGGGATTTCCGCAGGCGGATGTCCGCGTCCTCCCACTCCGTCCAGGAGCGCATGCCGAAATGGCGCTTGCAGGCCATGTACAGGGCGTAATCCGGCAGCCAGCGGCTGTTCTCCGCCTGAAAGGCGGCCACCGCTGCCTGGTCCCGCTCCCAGCCCCGGTCCTTGGCCTTCTGCAGCACGGCGAAGCGGCTTTCGTAGATCTTTCCGTAGTCCACATACCGGGGTTCGGTGCCCCAGTTCTGCTCCTGCACCTCGCTCTTTTCCAGCAATCCGTCCTCTATCAGCATATCCAGGTCGATGAAATAGGGATTCCCGGCGTAGGTGGAAAAGCTCTGATAGGGGGAGTCGCCATAGCTGGTGGGGCCCAGGGGCAGCATCTGCCAGCAGTGCTGCCCGGCGGCGTGGAGAAAATCGGCAAAGTCATAGGCGGCCTTGCCCAGAGTCCCGATGCCGTAAGGAGACGGCAGGGAAAATACCGGCATCAAAATGCCGCTGCAACGATTCATATGTCAGTCAACTCACTTATCAGAAAAATGCTTTGTTTTTTAGCCCTTCACGGCTCCTGCGGCCACGCCCTTGATGATGTGCTTCTGGCAGCACAGATAGAAGATGATCACCGGCAGGATGCTCAGCATGATCAGGGCCATGGTGGCGCCCATGTCCACGGTGCCGTAGCTACCCTTGAGGTACTGGATGTGGATGGGGATGGTGCGGTACTGGTTGATGTCCAGCACCAGGCTGGGCAGCAGATAGTCGTTCCATACCCACATGATCTCCAGCACGCCCACGGAGATCATGGTGGGCTTCAGCATGGGCAGCACCACCCGGAAGAAGGTGCCCACAGGGCCGCAACCGTCGATGGCGGCGGCTTCCTCGATCTCCAGGGGCAGGCTCTTGACAAAGCCCGTGAACATAAACACCGCCAGACCTGCGCCGAAGCCCAGATAGATCACCGGAATGGTCCAGGGGGTGTTCAGGTGCATCTGGTCCGCCGTCCGGGCCAGGGTGTACATGACCATCTGGAAGGGCACCACCATGGAGAACACGCACAGGTAGTACACGATCTTGCTGACCAGGCTCCCCACCCGGGAGATATACCACGCCGCCATGGACGTGCACACCAGGATCAGGGCCGTGGAGGTGATGGTGATGAAGAAGCTGTAGAACACCACCTTATAGAAGGCAAAGTTGCCGAAGGTCATGCCCTTGACATAGTTCTTCAGCCCCACGAAGGACTCCGCCGTGGGCAGCTTGAAGGTTTCGGTGTTGACAAAGGCGTTGGCCTTCAGGGAGTTGATGAGCACCAGGAGCACCGGCATCAGATAGAGCACGGAGATGATGGTGAATACCACCGTCAGCAGGGCCTGACGGCGCTCTCTGCGGCGCAGAGCATCGGATCTGATCATTGCTGCACCTCCTTGCGGCGGTTGGCCTGAAGCTGGATGATGCTGATGGCCGCCACCACGATGAAGAAGATCACGGCCTTGGCCTGACCCACGCCGCGGTTGCCGCCGCCGCTGGTGCCGAAGGCGTTGACGATGTTCAGGGCCAGCATTTCCGTTGTTTTGATGGTTTCTCCATTGCCCAGCTGCTGGAAGGGACGCCCGGCGGTCAGTGCCAGGTTCTGGTCAAACAGCTTGAAGCCGTTGGTCAGGCTCAGGAACATGCAGATGGTGATAGAGGGCATCACGTTGGGGATGGTGACCCGCCACAGGGTCTGCCAGCGGTTGGCGCCGTCGATGCGGGCCGCCTCCAGCATGTCCTCGGGCACGGCCTGGAGTCCGGCAATGTAGATGATCATCATATAGCCGATCTGCTGCCAGCACACCAGGATCACCAGACCCCAGAAGCCGTATTTCGTCTCCAGGACCACGGAGGTGTTGTACTTGATGAGGATGCCGTCGAAGATCATGGACCAGATATAGCCCAGCACGATGCCGCCGATGAGGTTGGGCAGGAAGAACACCGTGCGGAACACGTTGGTGCCCTTGAACTTCTGGGTCAGGGCGTAGGCGATGGTGAAGGCGAACAGGTTGATGGCCAGCAGGCTCACCAGGGCGAACAGCGCCGTGTACCAGAATGCGTGCATATAGCCGGGGTCCTGGAAGGCCTTCCGGTAGTTTTCCAGCCCCGTCCAGGTCCACTGGCTGGTAATGCGGAAGTTGCAGAAGGACAGAAACAGCCCCTTGAAGAAGGGGTACAGGAAGCCGATGCAGAAGGCCCCGAAGGTGGGTAGCAAAAACAGCCACACCATGCGCTTGATGGGGCGGCGGATCAGCCGGGAATTCAGCGCGGCCTCGTCCCGGCGGTGTTTCGGAAGTTTCATGACGCCTCTCTCCTATCTATGTATTTTCCGGGCGGCGCCCGGAGCTCTTGCCCGGTCCATACCGGCCAACAGCTCTGTGCGCTGCGGGTGAGAAAAATCGGGGGCGGGCGAT
>OMAN01000251.1_pt1 | contig 29647 bp, 27 predicted proteins | sample 1644701 | NCBI WGS metagenome assembly OMAN01 (sample SAMEA103958124, study PRJEB25191) | human gut metagenome | biome: human-associated habitat [ENVO:00009003]; feature: intestine environment [ENVO:2100002]; material: feces | place: Germany | collected 2013/2015 | reverse complement strand
CTTTTACAAGCGTCTTGGAACGCAGCACCTCTATTTCGTTATCTATACTTTGCGAAGAAGTGATTAATCCGCTAAGGCCCAGTTCATCCAAACCGCCCACATTATTTGAGGCTCCTCCTTTCTTATCATCCTTTATCAGAACCGTAGCCGAAATGTTATATACAGGAGTAGCAACATACAAATAAACATAGGCGGCAATCAAACAAGCCACCACCGTTCCTACGAACCAAGGCCAGTGGATCAGGCATTTGAAAAGCAGTTCCTTAATATCTATTTCCATATCCTCCGCTTCGCGCAATTTCTCGTTTGGTAGTTCCTCTTTCATTGTTCCGGTATTATCTTAAAATGTTATACAATAGACTGGCAATGGAAATCAGGATAGAAGTGGCGGAGAACCACAGGCTGGTACTGCTTCCGATGTCCGAATTACGGGCCTTGGCCTTGTTGGGAGTGACATAAATAATATCATTCTGTTGTAACCAGTAGTAAGGTGAAAGAATCGTCTCTGCCTTGTTCAAATCCAAGGTTACAATCTCCTGTCTGCCGTTAGCGTCCTCCCTTATTAATTTAATGTCATCACGCAGTCCATATACGGTCATATCTCCTGCCATGGCCAATGCTTCCAATAAGTTTACTTTCTCATTCGAGATAGTAAAAGTGCCGGGACGGGCAACTTCGCCGATCACTGAAATCTTATAATTCACCATGCGGACAGTCACAATAGGAATTTCCTTTATATAAGGCTTCAACTTTTCTACAATCATTTGTTCCGTTGCCTTCTTTGTCAACCCTCCCACATGGAGTTCACCCAATACCGGGAAGTTTATCTTTCCTTCATTATCCACCAGATATTGCTGCAGAACCGGCTGAGCGGTTGTATAGTTCGAAGCAACATTACCCTGTGTAGCAACTGTCAGATTGAAAGGAGCTGCCAATTCAGGACTGGTACATGATACTACAATAGTCAATAAGTCTTTTGGCATAATCTTTGCATCATAAAGTTCTGCATCTTGGGTATTGTACAATACCACCTCAGCATCCTGCAGGTAAGGCACTTTTTTGTAAGACTGGCAAGCTGTCAACAAAAATGCTGCCAATACGTAATATCCTAGTTGTTTCATTTTCTTCATATATTTCTTTCTATTGTTTTTTATTCTATCTTCATTAAAATTTAATCACTCTTTATCTGTTGTATTTCCATATTCATTATATGCTCCGTCTTTTGCTTCGAAAATAACAGAAGGCTCTATAACATTTATTGTATGCCATGCCCCTGCAGGTATTTGGATACCAAATTTACCTTCTGCAGGAGATAATATTTGACGTGAAACCTCTTTAAAGTTTTTTTGTCTTATCACATCATCACAACAGGAAGTTGCCTCATGAACGTATTCATTCACTTCTTCATAGATGATTTCTTCTAATTTACCAACAAGACATATTACAGTTTCTGCCGTCTTTTCATGTCGATGAATAGGCACCTCTGTTCCTGGCTGCAAAGCGTTGAGCATACGTTGGCTAGTATCGGCAGATGAAGTACGCAAGTCGAAGTTCTGACGTAAACGTGGATTCTCCATAGCCTGTTCCAATAATTTTCCCAAAAATTCTTTATCAAATTCCATAACTATTATTTTTTCAATGATGAGAGATATTCCTCATGTAAATGGTAGTATTTTTTCATAAACAAGATGTAAATAATAGCCAATACAACCAATGTAGTAACCATATACAGCCAATGAGCAAGCACTGTATTGGGACAGAGATAGATAAATCCAAGAGAAATCAACAACTGCATAATCATATACAGAGATGTCACCTTTACATGTCCAATCTTTAATTCATTAGCCATAATCTGATAAGCATGCTTACGATGGGCCTCACCCAAATTCTCGTGCAACATAATACGATGTACGATAGTCAGACAGCCATCCACACCATATACTAACAAGAATACCAGCCAAGTAATATCCGTTGTCCTGATCATCACATTTCCTAACAAAAACAGTATGATAAAAGCAATGCCGATAGAGCCGACATCCCCTGCAAAACATTTCGCTTTACCCTTCGGACGGAAATTGAAAATACAAAACACCAATGAAGCTAGAATCGTTGATATGATCAAACTCTGTTCTACAAAAATACCATTCATATTCACTAGAGCCAACGAAACCAATACAACCAAAGAGTATCCCGCTGTGATGCCATTGATTCCATCCATGAAGTTTATTACATTCGTGGCACCAACATATACTATTAGTGCCAACAGTATTATCCACCACATTGCCCAATGTAATATACCGAGCTGATAAAACGCCATTGCGGCAGCTGAAAATTGAGCAACTAATCTTACAGAGTCCGGTAATGAATGGATGTCATCTACAAAACTAATGCCTGCTACAAGTGTCAAGCCTACCAGAAACCAAGGATATTGAAATCCGAAGAAAGCACTCCAGATCCATACACCGATCAAGAAGATTATACCTCCACCGCGCAATACAATAGTAGAATGTGATGAGCGTTCATTGGGTTTGTCTATGATATTACACTTATTCGCAATACGAAAATAGAGGAGTTCTGCAATGAGAAGCAGAACAAAAATAATAATATATATTATCATATGAATTAGCTTTGTCTGAATATATCTGATAAGACCTAATGATTCGTTTCTTCTTCCACTTCAAATTTTATAATTCGTTAGTACATCCAATGGTTCCCATCCAAGCTCTTTACGTGCCTTTTCATTACTAAATGTAAGGTTCTTGGTCATCTTTTCTAATTTATAGCTATTGATAGGAACTTTAGGACCTAAAAAATCACCGACAAAAGCCATACATTTAGCCATCCACATCGGAATACTCATAGGTTTCCTCTTACCCAATTGATTTGCTACCGATTCACTAATTTGGCCAAATGTTGGCTGAAATGTATCACATACATTATATACACCACCTTTCTTAACCAAAGCAGGCATGATACGAGCAATATCTTCTGCCATTAAAATACTTTTCACGGCCCTGCCTCCGGCAATATTCAGATAATACCCTTTCTTCACACCATTTACCATAGCACCCAAATTACCTGGAGCACCTTTACCTGCAAGAAGTGAAGGACGAAGGATTCCGAGAATAACATTATGCATCTTACACCATTTAGTCAGATATTCCTCGGCCAAAATCTTACTTTTAGCATATGGAGTATCACCATCCAGTGAATGTTCTTCGGTGATCAGTTCACCAAATTCACAACCATATACGGCCACAGTACTAATAAAAACAAGAGCCTTAGGTGTACCCACCTTTTCTAGTGCATTACACAAATGAATTGTACCGATATAGTTTATATCAAAGAATAGCTGTTTCTCAGCTTCAGTTTTAGGCACCACATGAGCCTTACCACAAGCATGTAACACTACATCATAATGATGGGGTAAATCAGGTACATCTTTAGCCAAATTAGCTTTTATATCATCATGTGGAGTAATACCACATGTGGTAACATTATACATTTTATCCAGAACTGGCCCTATGTTCTTACCCAAGAACCCTGTACCACCCGTAAATAATAATTCTTCCATTTACTTTTCAAACAATTTCACCAAACACATCTCAGTAGCATGCCCTCCCAAATGTATCAGTTTTTCTTTAATCATTATACGAGTCTTTTCACACTCTTTTTCGTAATCCATATTCTTGATATATTTCAACACATCATCTTCAGTTCTCAATATCCCACTTGGCATATCTTTATCGAAATCCAGATAAAGCCCCCTTTCATCGCGATACTGTTCATAATCGTAAGTAAAGCAGAGAACCGGACGTTCTAAAATAGCATAGTCAGACATTGATGCGGAATAGTCAGATATAAGAATATCCGCAACTTTGAATAAATCGTTCACATTAGGATATGCTGAATAATCACGAATAGTATCATTAAATTCAAGCCCCAATAATTGATTAGTATAAGCATGCATACGGAAAAGAATTATATAATTATCTTTTAACTCTGTTTCCCATTTCTTTGTATTAATAGGTGGTTTGATAGCACAAGTCTTCCCGTTATCTGTACTCTCACGCCATGTTGGTGCATACAATATTATCTTTTTGTCTCGTGGCAATCCCAACTTATCTTTAAGACTGCCTATTTCATTAGGAGTTACATGATAAAGTTCATCATTACGAGGAAGTCCGGTTGGTATCATTGCATCTTCTCGAGTCCTGAAAGCATTCATATATATTTTTTTTTCATACTCGCTGGCGTAGCAAAAATAATCTACACTGCTAAAGTCAAAATCCTTTCTAACACCAGCATCATTACCTATATGCTTAAATGCAGTCCCATGCCATGTATTGAGATACCGACATTTTCTCTTCTTGTAGTGAAGACTTCGTTCTATATTTACGCATGTCACCCAATATTTTGCTTTCAAAGTATATTTAAAGTACTTAGGAGTATCAGATTTTACTTTAATTGGATTCCCCGGGATATCTACATTCTCCGGATCTTCAAGAGCCCACACACACTTATATCGACCAAACTTTTCCGGATGAGCTAACATATATTCGTAAAGAGTACGAGGACTATCATTATACCTTCTTGTGTGTCCACTGAAAATTACCATCTCATCATCCAAAGGTATAAAATATCCCCATACTTTCATAAAAGAACTAGCCGTCCAATTAAATATACGATTTATAGCATAATTATGCTTTAATATATAGTCTAATCTTGCACGGAAACCATGCATTTTTTGTTCCGCCATATCGAATTACTTATAGTTATACCCACCATTCACTTCGATTAAACTACCATTTACAAAAGGATTGTCAATACAAAAACGGAATGCATCTACAATCTCATCAATAGTAGCAAAACGATGTATGGCTGTTTTCTTGTAAATATTCTGTTTGATATCTTCTGGCTTTTCCTTTTGCCAAGGAGTTTCCACAAATCCAGGAACAACAGTGTTAATCGTAGTTCCTGTACCTTCAAATTCCTTCACAAGATTCTTACAAAGAGCGTGAACCGCAGACTTGGTAACACCATAAGCCAACACCATTGCATGAGGGTCAACTCCCATTTGTGAACCAGTAAAGAGAATACGGCTTCCTGGAGGAATGATTGGAAAGAATTCACGACATATAATATAATGAGAATTTACAGCTACTTCCATCATCGCATCCCAATCTTTATCCTCGTACTCTGTGAAAGACTTACGAATAGATATACCCGCATTGCAGTGTAAACAATCTAAATGGTCAGTCTTACTCTTTACATAATCAATAAATTTATACACCTCTGCTCGATTTGTCTGGTCGATTTTAAGAGCTTCAAAGTTTTCAATTTTCTCTGTAAAATCAGAACCTACGTAAGTTGTAAATACATAATATCCTTTACTAAGGAGCATTTTGGCGACTCCCAATCCCATCCCAGAAGTACCACCAGTCACTACTGCATATTTCATTGTCATATCTCCTTATAATTTTCTCTTAGATTAAACTTCTCAATTATCTCAGCAACGGTCACACTATCCCTCCTACGAAGCTTATACGAACTCTTACGATGGTTCACAATCATTGACATGAATTCCTGTATTTCATAACGGAGACCATCACCGTCATAACTATAGAAAAACTTCTTGTTCTTAGCCTGATCCTCATAACGAACCTCAAAGAAAGAAGTCAACCACCATGGAGCAGGAACATACACATAACCCTTGGTTCCCGAAATCACCATGTTGCCCTCTGTCTTCACACCGATACCCAATGTTGCAGAGGATGTAGCATGTGGATAATTCAATACAACCTTCGTATATACATCTACCCCATTTTCAACCTTTGAATGGAAATCAAAATCAGAGTACTCTTTTCCGAGAAGTTTAATAATTGCCATCAAAGCAAGAGGAGCATGCTCATTCATAGCTCCACCCGCCTGGACTACATCCAATTCACGAGTAGGTGCAGAAACCATTTTGGAGAGAGAAGTCTTCACATCTACTACATCTCCAATCACACCACTCTTCACGAGAGTCACAAGATGATTGAATGAAGGACAAAAAGCAGTTTTGCTGGCCTCAAGGAGCACTAGATTATTAATTTCAGCATAATCATAAAGTTCATAAGCCTGAGCAGCAGACAACATGAAAGGGATTTCACAGAGTACATGCTTACCTGCATAAAGCGACTGCTTTGTGTAATCGTAATGAGTCAAATGTGGAGATGCTACATACACAGCATCGACATTTTCTAAAAACTCCTCATACTTATCAAAATAAGCCTTCACTCCAAATTGTGCAGCAAATGCATCAGCACTCTCCTTATTCGGATCAAAGACCGCAGTCGCTTTTACGCTATTAACCACCTTTGTCTCAGGCACAAATCGTCTTGCAATACGTCCAGAGCCAACGATACCAATACGATAGACCTCCTCGGTCTGCTCACGAAGCATAGTAGAAGATATGCCTTCGGTTCTAGGAAGATAGATCACCTTGCAATACTCATTTAAATAATCAAACTTCCCTACCCAATCTGAACCAATAGCAAAAATATCCACATTATAACGCTGAATATCGTCAATCTTCTGCCCAAGATAATCCTCAATGATTACCTCATCAGCATATCCAGTCGCCTTAACTGCTTCTACACGTTCCAATACATTGTTGCGCACGTTTAGTTTACCTCGCCCTCTGTCGAAACTGTCGCTGGTAACACCTACTATTAGATAATCTCCAAGTTCCTTTGCACGATGGAGAAGATTGAGATGCCCCTCATGAAGAAGGTCATATGTACCGTATGTAATTACTTTTTTCATTTTCCCCAATTTCCCATTTCCACATATAAGTCATTATAGAGTTTTGTATTTACTGTTCTTGAATAATATGCCTTTCCATAAGACTGTGCGTTATTAGCAAAGTGTTCAATAAGGGTTCTATTGTTGTAGAGTTTGAGGATAGCAGCAGTTACTGCATCTGAATCAAGATTAGATGCTGAAATCCCCATATCCTCACGCTCAAACATCTTATAGTAATCCGACCATTCATCTACTGAATTGACAATCACACGACGACAAGACATTAAAAGTCCAGCCTTACTTGGAACTGAATTTCCAATAATATCTCGTTTCAATGGGATAAAACAAATAGAACAAGCACTATATACGTGTGGTACCATAGGTTGAGGTTCTAACGGATAGAACACAATATTATCAAGTCTCCGCTCCTTTGCCTCCGCAATGAACTGATCATACTGGCTGCCAAAACCTATCATTTGAAATATAACATCCTTATATTCTTTCAAGTTCTCAGCTACCTTGAGTACCATTTTATAGTCAAAGACAAACCCCATGGTTCCGGCATACTGTACATAAAACATATCCGGACTCATATTATATTTCTTAACAAATTCATTCTCCTCCCAAGGAATTTCTTTAACAAAACTATCATCATACCAATTTACAATCACTCGCACCTTATTTTCCGGTACACCTTGAGTAACAACTCTAGTCTTCATATCATCTGAAATTACTGTAATAATATCAGCATTCTTATAAGCCACTCTTTGGAATCTATAAAAGAACTGCTGCATCCATTTCTGAGGCATCACACCACTTGCGATAGAACTCCCAGGGAACATATCCTGTACATTGAACACTGTAGGAATCTTAAGAATGTTCTTCACTATTGACACCAAGAAAGGAGCCCAAGGACATGATTGAACATGAACAACATCAAACTTTCCTTTACAACGTTTCAAGTACTTTTTCGCTCTAAAGCTATATAGAACTCCTGACAGATAACGCTTCACAAACTGGTTCTTCTTCGCTATAGTGAGAGGAATCAGTTCATAAGAGAAATTTGGGTGTTTCTCAATACTATCAGGAATAACCGGATCTTTACGGGTAGATACACTTTCAAGCAAATGAATCGTATGCCCAGCTTTGAGTAAATCTTCAAACAAAGCTTTGTAAAGATGTAATGATGGTCCATAAGTATCGAACCCACTGTTGAGCATGAATAATAGTTTCATATTGATTATTTATTGTCATTTCGTCGCTAACTTTCTCAATCAAACAGAAATAGAAAATAGCTGATATATACCTTGAATTATCTTTTATCTTTTTTATAAGCTATTTGAAAAGATTCCAGAAATGATTTCACACCCTCGGTTGTACTCAAGCAATATACGATTTAATTCAACATCACAAAATCGATTAAAAGAAACTTTATCAATCTGATTATAGTAATTGCATAGCGTATCACAAAACCCAGAATCTCTTGGATCCAATGATATGCCTATTTGGGCATCATTACTCATCTTTGCCATCTGCGAACCCGGAAAACAAATCTGAGGAATTCTGAAAATAACCCCATCATAGTATTTATTGCCCATAGCACGTAACATATTATCATCCAAATATATATTATGAATTATATCTGTTTTTTTTGCAAACTCATAACGATCTTCTGGTTTGTATTCACCATGAAAGAAAATATTACTGTAAGTATTAATACGTACATACTCCTTGAGAGTATAGGCATCTATCTGTTCACGTCCATAATAATGCAATTCAAAACGTTCGTCATTTCCTATTCTGTCTATAAGAAACTTATTCAACTCTGCATGACGTATAAATCCCCAAAAAGCTATACGAATCTTCTCGGAGCATATTCTCTTATAATCTCTATGTTTTAGAGAATCTTCCAAAAGATTGTGTGATGTGATAATCTTGTCTTTACAGTCTTTAGGGAAATATTCTCTAAAACCATCACTGCTTGTAAAAGTTATCCGAGAGCATCTGATAATATTGCCGACAGCTCTTTTGAAAAACTTTACACGAGGTTCATATGTCGAGTCACGATAGTCAAAGATATATTTGCCCCCATATCGTTTCACCAACCAATCGTAAAGAACAACTCCTGGTATAGAATGTAACACTATTAAGCAGTCAAAATCGTGTTTTTTTATGAGCTTTACACAGAACCTGCGAAAAGAATAGAAAAGACAAAGTTTTGTTTTCAATGGAGCATCATTTACCATGAATCTTTTGAATTCATGCAAATGTAAACCCTCGAATTGGGACAAGTTCTCGTCTTTTTCATCACGATTCCAATAAGCCACATGCATATCATGTGCTTTCCAATTTATATTGTCCAAGTAGAAATGGATATATGGCATATATTTCATTTTTCCCGGACCGATTATCAGTATCTTCATAGCTTAATAAGTTCAATTACACGTTTCGCCTGTTCAAAACTATTTTTCTTTTCAAGAACAAAATCTTTCGCTTTTTCTCCAAATACATAGAGTTCTTCATCTGACTGAGCTAATACGCTTTCTAGTGCCTTTGCATAACCTTCAACAGACTCATTTTCTATCAAAAAGACATATGGATAGTATTCCTTTGGCATTCCTGGTAGTTTAGTAGTGAGTAGAGGTGTACCGGAAGCCATATATTCAATATTCTTTGAAGGAAAAGAATACTTCGTAAACTCCTCATGAGTAGGACGTGGATTAACAAGCAAAGAAGCATCTAATTCTGCAGCCACCACTTCTGCATTCGGAGCAACTCCCATATATTGAATACGTGAGTCCTTCTTTGTATATTTTGTTTTTAGTTTTTCAACGAAAGGACCTGACCCGAATAATTTCAAACGAAAATTCTCTTGAGGAAGCATCATAAATGCCTCCGTAAGCTTTTTAAGGCCATAACGCTCATGTAGCCCACCGGCATACATTACAACTTTGATATCCTTTGCTTCAAAAGGTCTTTTATACGTAGCCATAAAACGATCACTCATTCCTTCCATTACAATATAAGGGCGCTTACGTTCATTTACTACATTCATCGCTTCTGTAAGAAATACATATTTCTTAAAATTATTCAAGCACCACTTGATAATACCTGTAGCTATACGAGTTCTCCACGGTAACCTCTGCTCACGTTCAAAACGAACCATCAATCCTGGCATATCCGTCATCACTCCCAAACTCTGAATTCCAGTTATCTTGCAAGCCATAATAGCAGCTACACAAATACTCGCATTTAATACATCACATACAACTGCACTCTCAGTCTTTTTCTTTCCTATTGACCAAAAAAGTGTCTTAAAGAAAGCTTCAACAACCAAGCAAATCTGACGTAATCCTGAAAAATTAATGAAGTTGAGGTAACTGTATGTGATTTCTTTCTCTGTTTCTCGTAGCCTATGCCAAAGGACTTTTGAAGAATTATGCCTTCCTACTGGAGGAGCTGACAATACCGTCACTTCTACTAAATTCTCTATTAGACCACTAACCAACAACCTGTTAAACTTTTGAACCGCAAATCCAGGATCTACCTTATTTTGCTGATAAAGTCCATCTATCAATCGTTGAGATGACAGTGCTGAGAGATATAGTATTCTTTTTTTCATATTAGACACTTTTTCTTTTTAAGTTTATTTTTGTCTTCTATCAGATTATCAAGTCCCCAATGTGCAAAACATGAGTAGATGAATATCATAACTACACTATAGATGTTAGGACGTTAATAGGTATTAGCCACTAGTACAAGTATAAAAGCCTTATTATTTATTTTATGTTTTTTAGCTAATATCACAAAAACAATAAATATAAAACAAGGAAAATCATGCCACTATTAAGTACAATTACTTTATATGAAGATGTCTCCCCTACTAGTTTCTAAAACCTTTCTACTTCGGATTTTGGAGAACCAAACCCAAAAGCTTTTTTTCAGTTCATCATAGAACTTATCAACCGCATCATTTTCCCTATTATCCTCCTTAAATTTATGATTTGTCTCATCCCATTCAAAACGTTGCCACAATATATTATACAATACAGGGGCTTCTTTTGTCTGAACATAAAACAATGTAAAACATATCGTAAAGAGAACAGCTATCAAATTTTTTTCTTAGAAAGAGCAAGTACACAACACCATATCCAATTACAAGAGGCAAAAAGAACAAAAACATAAACAAAACTCCTGAAAGTAAGATAATCAAAGTTCTCCAGTTCTTAAAATTAAATTTTTGAGTACAAAGCAATACAGCACAACACCTAAGCCCCCGATTCATTAAGTGGGCCATAAAATCGTAAAATATCACCACTTTTATCAAGAACAAGAAGAAAGAGGGTATACTGTTTAGACCCTATTATGCTATGCAATGGTTATTTGGTCAATAGATAAAATATATCACAATTTTGCATAAATGCATACTAATAATAAAATAGCAATAAATACTACATAAATATTCAAAGACAGATAATCCATCATTCCATACTGATATACCCAACCACCAACTTTCACTTCCTTCTTAAATCGGGATAGATTCTTGACGAATGATATAAATCTAAACTTTCCTGCAAACCAGCCATCATTCTCCCATAGGTTTACAACCTTCACTCTTGGTATATTGATACTAGGTTTGATTCTTCTTCCATTACTTATTTGATAATAGATCTTCACATTAAACTCTAGTTCTGCCCCTCTTACATAAACTAACGCACGATTGGTTCAAACTCCACTTGGACAATACCGACGATTAAATATGAGTAAACGATTACTCATCAGATTTAAGAATATGAGAAAGACAAAAACCTCTGATTAAGAAAACATTCAACTAAGAGAGATTAGACTACAAAATTTAAATTGAATATTAGACAATTTCTATTGACCAACTACACTTTCTTTTTTTACATTCCAATTTAAATATCCCCAAAATATTGCAATAAGTAACAAATACCACTCATAGTAAAAAACATGTGAAAAGCAAGAATTTATCAAAACAACTACAAATGTAAAAGCTGCAGGAGCTGCATAGTTTGACTTTTTTCGTATCAAGCCAATAACTAATCGCCCGAATTTTAGCATAAAAGAGAGTAATAAAGCCAGCCCTATCACACCATAATCATACAAGAACTCCAAATAATCATTATGTGCAGAACAAGCTAAAGGCGAATTTTTTAATACTCCTCCATAACCATGACCTATGACAAAATCCATAATGCTGTTTTCTCCTATCAATTTCCAAGTTGCTTTATAAATTTCGTCACGTCCAGAACCACTATCATCTAATTGAGTAAATCTATTCGACAACAAATCAGCTCGTTCTCCTAAAATGCTCTGTAAAAGAACTAAAGAACTATACAAACAAATGCAGATAAAAATTAAATAAATAAACTTGTTCTTTTGAGTAATTGAAGTTTTAATCGTAAAATACAGAAAAGCAACAAGACCAAGAGAAAAAGCAGCAATACCTGAACGCTTAAGCGAAAAGAACAATGCGATACCTGTCAAAAACAAAACAACATACCTGATATACTTATTGTTTATGCATAATAAGATTGGAGCAAAAAACAGCACTGTGTAAGCAGAGTTATTTTGACTATCTATATCAATAAAAATATTGTTTTGATAATTATGAAAATAATAGAATAGCAACAATACAAAGACTACAATATTACCTCTATCAAAATATTTCTGATTAAAGTTACTATTCAACAGCTTTTGTGGTAAGTACAAACATATAGAAGGTAAAATCAATGTTACATAACAGTACTTTGCTGGCAATGGAGTAAAAACACTATGCAATAAGGTTATGATATATAACCAAACCACAAGTAATAGTATTCCTCTATTGTTTCTATCTAAAAAAACACCTCCTGATTTAACAATAAATAAAGAACATAAGAGCACACCTATAGGATACAGAATAGAGAAGTGGATAGATGTATCAACAACAAACATTCTTGATGCCTCCAAATAAAACAATCCTATTAGTAGGAATATGAATACTACGGCCCTTAACAACTTCATAATATCTAACCAAATGTATTGTAATTATTTCAATAATTTTGCAAATTGTTCAGCTATATACTCTTCAAAAAATACCGGAGCTATCTTTTTATTTGCAACAGGCAATTGGTGCTGTAAATGGTCATTTAACATTCTTTTTGTTTGGGAAACAACATCGTCAATGTTATCAATATCAGAAATATAACCTACGTGAAATTTTTCAACAATATCCCTCAGTGTACCAATTTTGGGACTTACGCAGAAGATAGGTTTGCTACATTGAAAGGCATCAACACATTTAGTAGGAAGGTATATGCCCTCTTCACAAGTAGTTTCAATAATTAAAGAAACATCACAAGAGGATATTAAGTCCATACATTCGGAGTATCTCTTTGGAGGTATAAACTCAACAATATCTGAAAGTCTCAACTCTTTGGAAAGGCTTTTCAAGCTATCACTATAAAAGCCAACAAAAAATAGCTTCAATTTCACATTAACTTCTTTCAATGCTATTGATAAGGCTTTTAAAAACACCTCTGGTTTTCTTGGTACACCTACACTTCCACAACTCACAATTTTAAGAATAGATTCACTGGCATTTTTTTTATTAAAGAATTGCGTTAATTCTGAATGTGCCATGTGATGGATGACTCTTGTATTCTCCTTCTTAACATGTGTAAAACACTTGAGCATATAATCTCTGAGTCGAGAACTTGGAAACGTGTGTATATCCGCATATTTTTGAATAGCTTCATAAACCCTATTCTCAAAGAATGGTAACTTAGCATCATAACCTTGACCGTATGGAGCAGGAAAGCGTTTCAAAGGGAATGGATCGTTCCAGTTTGCAATCCAAGTGACACCATATTTCTTCTTCAAAGTTATACCTACGACATCTGTCAGAAATCCCCTTGTAATCATAACATCATAATGAAATCCACCTTCGCTCTTGATGAGATCCTCAATGGCTTGTAGAACCGCAAAAGAAGTTGAGATACCATTATAGTAAAAGCCTGTTTTAAAAAATACTTTGAGGTTATGCGGAATACATTTAAGATTGGAGGTGATAGATGCTGTTCTATAAAAGTTCTTTTTCGAAGGCCTTACTGTAAAAATTCTCATATTGGGAACTTCCTGCAGGAACTGATCTATCTTTGAGTCCTTGGGATATGTAGAAGAATCTGAACAAGCAAAAACATCAATCTGATAACCCATAGATGCCAACACATAAGCAACCTTCGAGTTACAAATAGATTCCGAACTCTTTATAGGAAAAGAGTGAGGAGCTATATATAATATTCTTTTCATACGATTATACCATAAGTATATTATTCATCATGTTATTATAATCACCAAGCATTTGATTTGCTTTTAGAGTACACATTTCTTTATTAAAACCTAGCACACTGGATACTACTTCAACTGGTGTAGCAATACTTGAAGGGAGATTAACATTGCAATAGTTATCCAACAACCCAAACCTACTAATAATCTGGTAAGTCTTACTCGATAAAGGGTTAATACCATAAGGTTCTCTTTTCTTGGTAAATCCATAAGTATCAATCACATACAGTGGAATAGAATTATGCAAAGAACACAAAACAGGATGCATAAGTTCGCCAACATATCCTTTGGAAAATTTTATCAAGCAATACCACTCCATAGGGTCAATAGGGAATTTAATCCTATGAGACAATACATGCTTTGCTGGTTTATTTGCTTGAGGCAGCTTATAAACAGTAAAGTTTTTTTTAGCGAATTCAACTTCAACTTGTTTTTCCCACTCTGCAGATATTGATTCATGATCAACAGAAACCAATACATAATTCTCATCAAGTCCAAATTTCTCCATGATATATTCCTTGGAAAACTGTGTCTTTACATTTTGATTAAACGCAAAAACAGGATCTGGGGTTATAACTGGAGTCAACTTCCCATTGCTCAACTTCTGTATCATGCTCTGTGTCCACACATCACGCACTGAGAAGTACGAGAATCTATCTATTGCTTCCTTAAACTGAGACTTCTTGAACAGTATCTTTGGATAATTTGTATTCTGGGCTGAACCAGACATAACGACAAGTTTCACTGATTTGCCGAGATATTCAACGAAATCCCCCCAAAAGGCATTTGGAAAATCGGAATCTATACATGGCTTTTTATAAACAAAACCTCTCCTTGTAAGATGGAAACGACAAACAATTGGTATGTATGTCAAAACTGCATCACTTCCAATCACTACAAGTTCAATGTTTTCATCTTCTATCACCCTTGCAATATCCAAACTATTACGACAAACTTTCGTTATACTCGAATATCTGTCTTTAGCAAACTGATGAAAAGCTACATTCTGTTCTATAGGAACGACCTTTTCATAATACTTTTCCAAATCTTCTGGAACCCAGTTTATTATAATGGGGTCATGCCCTACATTTTGGAAATATCCAAAAGTTGATAGTGTCTGAAGATTTGCTCCAAAATTGGAAACGAAATGATATGTTAAAATTCCTATTTTCATGAAATCTTCTTAAGCATTTTATTAAATATTGATTTTACAAATTTTTTTTCACTCTTGTCCAATCCAATAAACAATGTGATTACTGTTGATATGGCAGTTGTTCCAATAGCAAGCAATATTGTATTAATAGTGGACGTACCATATCCATAAAGGATATATGGAACAGGAATAGAAAGAACTGTTACCACACAACATGGCAAAACAACCTTTTTGATATATTGGCTTATATGATATGGAACAAATTTTCTGATATAAAACAAACGATATAGATAAGCAAGTACACCGATAATCAAAGTTATAACAAATGCTGTCGTTGGATGCATTCCTAATTTGAAGGCAACATACACTAATGGCACGTCCAAAAATACAATTAGACTAACTAATATTTGATATTTCTGAACCTTACCAGTTGCACCAATGGCTGTCCATAAAGGAGCCGATAGTGCTTCGGTAAATGATGCTATAATTACAAGTTGAGTGAATACAACTGCATAATCTGGAACATTAACTAACCAAATGGAAAGAATCTCTTTGCAGAAAAGCAGTATTGGAAAAGAGATTATAAACAACAAATAATATGAAAACTTCGAAGATCTATAAATCAATGCAAGTAGCTGCTCTGTATCTTTTGCAGCATAAAGTTTAACAATCTGTGGATTAAAGGCTGTTTGAAAACTTGTTATAAAACCAAAAACGGCATTACGAACCTGATTGGCAACTCCAACTGCAGCATTGACTGCTACATTATAGAAAATGTTAATCAAAATATTTATACCCTGCTTTGCGCCCACCATTGCCATTCCTCCAAAAAGATACCAACTGGAAAAGGACATCATTTCCTTGTACTGGCTTTTATCCCAAACAAAATGGTATTTTGTAAACGATAACTTTCGCCTACATTCTATTTGATAGATGAAAAAATTTAACATAGCTACTAAAGTTAGGAGAATGGAATACATCACAAGGTTGTCAAACGACATATATGAAAGTACGAGCACAACCACAAGTTTGAGAGCGACCTCAAGGATTGACACATACGCAAAAATAGACATTCTCTCTGCTGCAATTATAGAGGCTCTATAAGGGATGACCATAATGCCAATCAATGTGGTAACAACAGACATTTGATAGACCCACATAGTAGCAGTTTCTCTTCCTACAGGAATGTTAAGTTGTGTCATAACAAACCATAACCCTACAGTTTCTGATAATAAAAGTACCAACAAAAATATTGTAAAGTGCGTCAATATCGACACATTAAAAATATGTGAAACTTTACTTTCATTCTTTAAACCGAAGTTATAGTTAAGAAATCTTTGGGTGGATGATGTCATTGCGTTCGTTAAGAACGAAAACAAAACAACAACTCCACCTACTACATTATAGATTCCAAAATCATCTGCTCCTAACACCTGCAATATAACTCTTGAAGTATAAAGTGATATTACCATTGTGAAAAGCATACGAATATACAGCAAGATTGTATTAATTGCTATTCGTTTGTTATTTGCTGAATTATCTGTCATTAATTAGAATATTTCATATATTAAAATAATTCTGAACACCTACTTAAGAATATATGAAAACTGCTTTCCTCATGCTTTTGGATACACTTGGCTCGACTTTTAGAATGCTTCTATATTTTGGCAACCCATCTCCTTTTGCTGAAAACGGCATTGCTGATGTACTGAAAAAGGTATTTTAATCATTCTATCTCGGTCGGAGTAAACATACATCCGACCGAAATATGCATTCATTGTGACCACCGGGAGACAACTTGACAGTAGAACATTAGACTAGCAACCCACAACAATGCAACCTGCAATGTCTACTTATCGTAATAGTTAGTCTCCTTACCTGCCAGAATATCTGTAATACGATGACACGCATTCCCATCACCATAAGGGTTTATAGCCTTACTCATTTTTTCATATACCTCTGTATCATCAAGCAATATGCTTACCTCATTCATAATCTTGTCGTAATCCGTACCCACAAGATGAACAGTTCCGCTTACTAAAGCTTCAGGACGCTCCGTTGTGTCACGCATCACGAGAACGGGCTTGCCAAGGCCTGGCGCTTCTTCCTGTATGCCTCCTGAATCGGTAAGAACAATTGTAGCTTTTGACATGAGATGAACAAACTCCAAATATTGCAGCGGTTCAATGAAGAAAAAGTTTGGACGAGTCAAATCTTCACCAAACACCTCACGAATAGGCTTGCGCACATTCGGGTTGAGATGCATCGGATAAACGAAATCCACATTAGGATATTTTTCTGAAAGGTCCTTCATGGCTGTCACCATGCGAATGAAACCATCACCGAAGTTCTCACGACGATGACCTGTAATCAACACAAGTCTCTTATTTGCTTGAAGTCGAGTAACATCATAACCTGCTTGAAGAAGAATCTCATCTTGTTCTTTGGAAAGCGCTGTATCTGTTCTAAGTTTCCCAACTACCATATGGAGTGCATCAATCACGGTATTACCTGTTACATAGATATTACCATGCGCTTTTTCCTCTTGCAAGTTCTTTGCAGACAATGGAGTTGGAGCAAAGTTATATTCTGCAATACGTCCCGTTATTTGACGATTCATTTCCTCTGGCCATGGACTATATATATTATGTGTACGGAGTCCTGCCTCCACATGCCCCACAGGTATCTGTTGATAGAAAGCAGCAAGAGCGGCGGCCATTGAAGTAGTGGTATCACCATGCACCAATATCACATCGGGCTTACATTCCTTAAACACATCACGCATACCTGTAAGCACACGTGCCGTCACATCATATAAGTCTTGTCCCTGCTTCATGATGTTGAGGTCATAGTCAGGCTCTACATTAAATATTTTTAAAACTTGGTCAAGCATTTCACGATGCTGACCTGTCACGCACACTATGGTATTGAACATATCAGCATGCTTTTGCAACTCCTTCACTAACGGGCACATTTTGATTGCCTCTGGACGAGTTCCGAAAACGAGCATTATAGTCTTCATATTTAGCTTTTTATAATGAGTTAACTTTTTCTCCAAACCATTTTATTGACAATACCTACATATGACTGTACAATCTTCACAACTTTAGTTGAAACATTCTCGTCCACATAGTCGGGTACAGGAATACCGTGTTGATCATCTTTACACAGTTCAACTGCAGTATCTACAGCTTGCAAAAGACTCTTCTCATCAATACCTGCAATGATAAAATCACCTTTATCAATTGCTTCCGGACGCTCAGTAGAGGTTCGAATACAGACAGCAGGAAATGGATGACCAACACTTGTGAAGAAACTAGACTCTTCAGGAAGTGTGCCACTATCGCTTACTACTGCAAAAGCATTCATCTGAAGGCAGTTGTAGTCGTGGAAACCGAGAGGTTCGTGTTGGATGACACGTGAATCAAACTGGAAACCAGATATTGCAAGACGATTACGAGAACGCGGGTGACATGAATAGAGAATCGGCATATCATACTTCTCTGCCATCTTATTGATAGCTGTAAAAAGCGAAAGGAAGTTCTTCTCGGTGTCGATATTCTCTTCACGATGGGCAGAAAGCAGAATATATTTACCTTTTTCTAAACACAGACGCCGATGCACATCGCTCGCTTCTATTTCTGCGAGATTGTTGTGAAGTACTTCCGCCATAGGTGATCCCGTGACATAAGTACGTTCCTTGGGCAAACCGCAATCAGCAAGGTATCTTCTCGCATGTTCCGAGTATGCCATATTCACATCACTGATGATATCAACGATACGACGGTTGGTCTCTTCCGGAAGACATTCATCTTTACAACGGTTTCCAGCTTCCATATGAAAAATAGGTATATGGAGACGCTTGGCTCCAATAACGCTCAGACATGAGTTGGTATCACCGAGTACAAGAACCCCATCAGGCTTGGTCTGTACGAAGAGTTTATAGGAACAGTTAATGATATTACCGCAAGTAGCTCCCAAATCATCACCTACAGCATCCATATAAACTTCCGGCTCTGCTAATTTCAAGTCCTTGAAGAATATACCGTTGAGATTGTAGTCATAATTCTGACCAGTATGAGCAAGAATCACATCGAAATACTGACGACATTTGGTGATGACAGCCGCCAAACGGATAATCTCGGGACGAGTGCCGACAACGATTATCAGCTTTAATTTACCATTATCCTTGAATTTTATATCTGAATAATCGAATTTAGGTTGTTTTTCCATATTATCTTTCTACTTTATCAAAGTATGTATCCGGCTTATTAGGATTGAATACCTCATTGCAGTACATCACTGTCACCAGATCTTCCGTATCAGAAAGATTGATGATGTTATGAGTATAACCGGGAAGCATGATGACAGACTGTATTTTCTCTCCGCTCACCTCATAGTTAAACACTTCGTCTGTTCCTTCCTTACGAAGTTGAATAAGAGCATGCCCACTGACTACAATAAACTGTTCCCATTTGGTATTGTGCCAGTGTTCACCCTTGGTTACACCTGGTTTGGAGATATTAATGCTTACCTGACCACAATTCAAGGTATGTACAAGTTCTGTGAAACTGCCACGTTGATCTACATTCATTTTCAAGTCGAAGATCGCTTTTTCTTTTGGTAAGTAGCTCAAAAAGGTACTGTACAGACGTTTGGCAAATGAATCAGCCGAAATTTCCGGAATCATCAGTGTCTTAGGCATTTCCGCGAATTGATGTAATAAGTCTACGATTTCACCAAGCGTTACCTTATGGGTGACAGGACAATAGCAATATCTGCCGTCAGTCTTCGGTTGTACGTCAAGCCCTTCGAACTCGCAATGATGTTCCTCCCCTTTCAGGGCATGAATCATTTCGTCCACAAGGTCATCAATGTAGAGCAACTCAAGTTCTACACTCGGATCGTTGACCTGTATAGGCAAGTCATTGGCAATATTATTGCAGAAAGTGGCTACGGCACTGTTATAGTTTGGACGGCACCATTTACCGTAAAGGTTCGGAAAGCGATAGACCAAAACCTTAGCTTCTGTTTCTTTGCCGTATTGTAGAAAAAGATCTTCACCCGCCTTTTTGCTACGACCATATTCACTGTCACCAAAGCGACCGGTCAACGAGGCTTGCGCACTGGAGGAAAGCATGACGGGACAAGTGTTATGATATTTCTTCAAGGTATCAAGCAATGTATTTGCAAAACCTAAGTTACCTTTCATGAATTCATCATTGTCTTTAGGGCGGTTCACCCCGGCAAGATTGAATACGAAATCGGATTCTTTGCACCAATTATCCAGTTGTTCCGGAGTAGAGTCAAGATCGTACTCGAATACGTCACTAATCTTCAGTTCACCATAACAACGAGCCTTACCGTCCTTGATGTTATGAAGTTGGGCGCAAAGATTCTTCCCTACAAAACCTTTGGCACCTGTTACTAATATCTTCATAATTTTATCACTGTACGAAGTTACCCTCACCATTCAACTCCTTCTTTATATAATCCAAAGCTGCAATTTTAGCTTTAGTTTCTTCCACGTTAAGGATTCGCGTATTATTTGAATTGAATTCTGTAAGCGTGTTACGTTCTGTCTCACCCTCTTTGAAATATTTGTCGTAATTCAATCCACGGTTATCTGCCGGTACACGATAGAAGTTGCCCATATCCTCTGCCTTGGCACATTCTTCATTGGTGAGCAATGTCTCATACATCTTCTCACCATGACGAATACCGATAACCTTGATGTTTTCTTTCTTACCACCAAAGAGTTCACAAACAGCCTCTGCCTGAGTCTGGATAGTGCAAGCCGGAGCTTTTTGAACAAGAATATCACCATTCTGTCCATGTTCGAAAGCGAAAAGTACAAGGTCGACCGCCTCTTCCAACGACATAATAAAACGGGTCATTGTAGGCTCAGTCAGAGTAACAGGATTACCATTTCGGATTTGCTCTATCCACAGAGGGATTACAGAACCGCGAGAACACATCACATTCCCATAACGCGTACAGCAAATTTTGGTTTTACCTGAGTAACGGCTCTTAGCTACAGCAATCTTCTCCTCAACAGCTTTGGTGATACCCATAGCATTGATAGGATAGGCTGCCTTATCTGTAGATAGACATATTACAGCACCAACACCAGCCTCAATAGCGGCTGTCAATACATTATCAGTACCAATTACATTCGTCTTTACAGCTTCCATTGGAAAAAATTCACAACTCGGAACCTGTTTCAAGGCAGCAGCATGGAAGATATAGTCAACACCAGGAATCGCGTTCTTACATGACTGTAAATTACGCACATCGCCAATAAAGAACTTAATTTTATGTGCCACATCAGGATACTTTACCTGATATTCATGGCGCATATCATCCTGTTTCTTTTCATCTCGTGAAAAAATACGGATTTCACCGATATCGGTACGAAGGAAACGATTCAAGACTGCATTACCGAAAGAACCTGTTCCACCGGTAATCATAAGGGTTTTACCCGCAAAAATGCTCATAGTTTTATATTTTTATTATTTTATTTCTCCGTATTATAATACTTTATATACCACTCTACAAAGTTTCTTAGTCCATCTCTCAAACTTATACCTGGTTTAAAAGAAAATCCTGTTCCGATAGAGTAGTATCAGCATAAGTTACAGACACATCACCCAGTTACATAGGTACAAATTTCTTATAGAACTCCAATCTTTCATATCCATTGTTGATTTATGTTAGTGTTATAGATTATTCTAATTATTTATCCAGAACCTCAAACCGAGGTGAATTCTTGGATTTAAATTCCGGTACTACTTTCTTCATCAACTTCACCGTATCCATGATCTTTACTGTACGCGACAACTTCTCAAACTCCGCATAAGTGTCAAGAATATCAGCATATTCATAATGACGTACCTTAGCTATCATAATTTTCTTATTTTCAGTAGGAATCGTATTCTCCTTATCACTCAGGACTTCCTCATAAAGTTTCTCACCCGGACGTAATCCCGTAAACTCTATTTCAATATCTTCACCCGGACGATAACCGGCAAGTTCGATCATACGAGTAGCCAAGTCAACAATCTTCACAGCCTTGCCCATCTCAAAGACAAAAATCTCATTGCCCTCACCCATAGTAGCGGCCTCCATTACCAGGCGACAAGCTTCGGGAATAGTCATAAAGAAACGGATGATATCGGGATGAGTCACTGTGACAGGACCACCATTCTCGATTTGTTCCTTAAAACGGGGAATTACAGAACCGTTACTACCCAAGACATTTCCAAAGCGGGTAGTGATAAATTTGGTATGACCTTTCACTTTTCCCTCACGAATAGCACATCCCAGACTCTGTACATAGATTTCGGCCAAGCGTTTCGAGCATCCCATGACATTGGTCGGATTCACCGCCTTATCGGTAGAAACCATGATCATTTTCTCAGCTCCGTATTCTACAGCCATATCAGCAACCTGACGCGAACCGACCACATTGACCAGCACAGCTTCACAGGGATTTTCCTCCATTAACGGAACATGCTTATAAGCAGCAGCATGGAAGATTACCTGAGGGTGATAGATATCGAATACCATACGAAGACGCTCTTTCACACGGACATCTCCAATGACAGGAACAAAATCAAGCCCGGGATAATTCTTCTCAAATTCCAGACGGACATTATGCAGAGGTGACTCGGCAGAGTCAAACATGATCAGTTTCTTGATATTCATCTGAGCCAATTGCCGGCAAAGCTCGCTACCAATACTACCGGCAGCTCCTGTCACCAACACAACCTTGCCACAAAACTCAGTCATCACCTCCTCCATATTAATATGAATTTCTGAGCGACCCAGCAAATCCTCAATCTTGATAGGACGTACCCACTGGTGGAAACTTCCGTTTTCGTCAGCCTCACTAATACTCGGAGCTATCAGTGTTTTCAACCCGTTTCTTTTACAATACTGAAGCAAACGTCCTTCCTCTTCACGGGTATTCTCATAGCGGGCAAACAAGATGCCTCCGATACATTTCTTATGAATAAGCTTGTTGAAGCACTCTTCATCTTTAAAAGAATAAACAGGAAGATCAGCCACACGCCGAATAGAATTACCTGTTCCGTAAATACAAAAGCCTACAACTTTATAATGAGAACTGTTCAGTAACCGGACTTTCAATGCCACACTCTTATCATCAATGCCATAAATCAGAATACGCATATTCTTTTTATTCAGTACATTCAGCAAGAATTCATAAACAATAATCAACAGTATACGAAACCCAACCATGACAATAAAAGTAAGCATAGCATCAAACAGTACAAAAATTATTTTCTGACTGTTATGTAATCCCGTCTGTGGCAGGAGAAACCAAATGACAATGGCTATGCAGACAGCCTTTATGAGCACACTTCCCGCCAACCTCCATAATTCCTTCAACTGGGAAAAACGAATCGTATTACGATAAGTATGAAATAGAGTAGCCCCCAAAACACTCGATATAACTGAAACCGCCAAGATATGGAAAAGTGAAACTATTTCTTTGGAAGTTTCCGTTATATAATGAATGCCGATAAATGACACCCAGGTACAAATCAAAGCTATGAACGTATCAATTCCTAATATAACCCAATAGCTAAAGTAGTTTTTCTGTAAATAGTGAATAAAACGGTCAAATGCGTGTTTCATAATTTAAATCCCCCAATTAATTATCGTATATTCTTATAACGCTGATTATAAACAACTAGAATAATAGTATATAATCGTACATAATTATATTATCTCTATCAAATCCGGATTTATTTCTACACCCACCGAAAAGAAATTAGGCAGTTCGACAAGAAGACGTTTAATTTTAGAGCCACGGGTAGTGAGCAGACGACCTTCATACCCCTCAAAGGGACCTCCAACGATACGGATCATACGGCCATACATAGTATTGCTTATCTCCTCAGGCAAATAATATTTAGGATTTTCCGAACATCTGACAGCACGTATAAAACGCTCCATATCCAAATCGGAAACAATCATAGGTTGGCAATAACCACCTCCCTTCAGGTAACGGTATTGGAGGGTTGGTATTTTACGGACAAACTGATCAAGAACTTCTCTTGTATCGTGAACAAAAAGTAAATCCTGCATAAACGGTACTTCTTCACGAATTCGTTTACCATTCTTCAAACTCAACCGCCATTGCATGGGAGTAAATACTTCTATATGTTCATCACTGAGCTGTTTATAAGCAGGTAACTTGGCATTGGAACGTTTGAGGTCACGCATTACATACCAATGCATCTGTTGTTCATACCCCGGAAATAGCATAATGAATTAAAATGATTCTTCCAATTCCTATGACAGGAGATGTAGTAGTATTTCTCCTGATTCAACAATGAATTAAGGCAATTCTTCTAATCCTGCTCAAATATAATAATTATTATATATCAAGCAGTTACAATTAATCCCCACAAAAGTTAGAGAAACTTTCTCACTAATATTATATTCTTTCATCTTCACCATAAAAGATGCATTCAAGGTCTATTTAGAACCTTATTCCATTATTTCTCTCCCCATAAGAGAAATAATATCGAGCGCAAATATACATATTAACCTACAAAGTAACACACAAAACATATGTGAATATTTCTTAATTGTTTCCTTTTTCCCCTCAATCAACAGAATACAACACTCATATACCGAATTACAATATAATAGACTATAAATAATACTTCGCCTATTTATCCGTACACAATAGTATGATTCATGACAGTAATGACTTGTATGCTACTCACTTCTTACGGGACAATAATAGAAACAAAACCACAGCCAAAACCCACAAACCCTTCCACCACACAATATCAATTTATGGAATTACAAAAACTCTCTTAAATGTACAGCCGATTTTAAATTTTTCAATTATATCACGAAATGATCTTTCAATATTCGAAAATTTGCATATCTCAATATATTTTGCGAATATTGCTTCAGATTAGCATTGAATAAAATACGAAAAATACAGTTTAAATCTAGAAACCTGGCTTAAAAATCCAGTTTATGACTCTCAATGACTAGAAATACATAATAAATTTAAAGAAAATGGCATTTTTGCTGACAATCTTTAAGTTATACTCCCATCCTTTCCCATTTTTATATCATCCATTAACAATATATATATGTTTACTAAAATAGAAAGAACATATATAATCAAAATGTAAAACAAAGAACAATTTATAGCTGTCAGTATCAGTTTGGGCACATTATTGTCGACAACTTTCTGGAAAACAAGAAGTATAATCAAAAATATGCTTAATGCAATAATAAAGGATGTTGTTGTACAAATTTCTTCGTAAAATTATAGAAACGTATTAAGTAATTTTGAGTAGCATTATCTTTTTTTTCTGATTTAATTTCTCGATTCTGTGTGGTAGTTTATCAGGAACAGTAAATAGAACACCAAATATTAATGCTGTAAATATGCTTAATACACTTAATAAAGTATCAATAATATTGTCTAAATTTACTTCCAGCCAATAGGTAAATCCAAAAATAAAATATGGTACAATAATGAAAAATACAATAAGCTGTTTTGGGGAAGTCTTATTACCATCAATGTCAGATGACAATGAAGATATTCCATCTTTAATTATTCGATATAATTGTCTAAAAATAATAATCATACTATCAAATTCGGAGTGTATGATATTTGCTTCTTAATATCATACAATAAATCTTTCGTAAACAGATGCAATTCATCCCATTTAGGTTGCTGAGTATTTTCATCTTTCAGACTATCATCAAAAGTTATTGTTGGCAATATATCTTCTATATTTGCTAATGTAGCATTTGCATTTTGACCTTTAGAATTTACATAGAACAATTTCACGACATCTTGCTCTTCATCAAAATCAGTAGAGATAGCTTTAATCTGAGATTGTAATACTGATTTATAATTAACAACAGAAATGAAATCTTAAAAAAATATATTGAAACGATTAAATATTTCTCTCCTTTTAGCAAACATAAAAGCTCCAAAAAACGGATTCAAAAGCTTTTCAATATCACGCTTACGATGTATAACATGTATTTCGTTTATATATCCATCTTTTAAATATATTCTTTAGGAATACATTTACTCCAACTAGATATTTTATATCCCTTACGTATAAAATAATTTTCTAATTGTTCTTTAAAAAGTGAAGTACATCCAACAGACGTATAACTTTGTACCATTAAAATTCCTACATTTGAATCCAAAGGCAATCATATTTTGTAGTAATAGTACAAAGTTGCCACTTTGGACTCATCAATAGTGCTTGTCGGCTTTGTCGCATTGTCTGACTCATAAACTTCACGGCTTATACCCGTAGTTCCTCCCTTAAATACACCCCAAAAGATATAATCTTTACTATCAAAGCCTCTGTATTGTTCGCTGGTTGTACTTATAGCTTGTGTGTTATTCTTGTTGGATTTGAATGATGCATTAAATCCTTTTATAAAGTCCTCCAAGATAACCTTAGTATAATTATCCTTATTGACTTTATCGAATGATAAAGAATTAACAAATTCGCTGAATATACAATCCTCTTTCTTTGTAATATAGAAAGTTCTTACCGCATCTTTTACCTTGCACTGGGTCTCTTTTTCTATCTTTCTTAAACTAAAGTAATATTGTACACAATCATTGGTACAATAAAGTATATAGTTGCGAAAAAAATGTTGCGTTCCGTTGACTGGTTAAAGGATAATTTGAATACAGAGAAATATTGCAGAGTCCAGTTAAAATGAAAAAGATTGTATTATGTGTAATAGGTAATATTTCACTATTGCCAATGTCTTTTGTGTACTATATGTTCATTTTATAAATTCAGCAACTCGTTTGTGTAATAAATCGAATAGAAGTAAGTTATACTAAAACAGGAAGTATAAAGCATGTAATAAGCAAATTTAAAAGCAGCATTTTTTGGTAAAGTTGATTAATCACTTTTTGGTAAACTTGATCACCACTTTTCAGTAAGCTAAGAAGTAGCATTTAGGTATTATTCGTTAAGATGCGAAATGTGAACAAAGAGAAACTAAGCCAAACTCAGAGTTATCTTTTCTACTGCCAGATAAAATATAGTTTAGGTGACACAAAAGTTTTTCCAGAAAGATAAAAAATAGAATAAGTATCTAAACTTTTACTCTTTATTAACATATTAGGCATCATAAAACCGCCACACAACATAATAACATCAACTATAGCAAAGAATGATATTGAATGAACGGTTGTTAATGATCACAACCAGAACCGTAAAAAGCCTACAATTATGAAAAGAAACATTAAAATATAGTTCATTACTGAGGAAGATTTTATCCGTACAATAATATTTGCAGGAAAAATATCTTTTCTACATGTCGATTTCTTATGCTTACTACAAGAATTAAGTCCTTTTTTGTTTTTACTGAGAGTAGTTATCTCCAAATTGGAACAAACTATACTTCCCTGACAATATAAAAATGCTCAAATAGAACTAATTAAGAAATAAGCCTGAGTACTTATCTTTTATATAATGGCTCTAGCTGTAACATAAACTGTAACACAAGCTATAATCCCAAGCTGTAATTTACAAGACATTTTCTTTTGATTATTAAAGTATTACATGTAACTGTAACCTATTCTTTATTCCCAAATAGTATAGATTTAGTCTATTAGAGTATGCCTTCCAAATGCTTCACATAACAGGTTACACGACAATAATCCCAAAGAATATAAGGAGAAGCAAACTTTGATATCTTGCCTAATATAGTATCTGCCTTTAGCCATTTCAAACACAAAATCTGCACAAACCAACTTCATCACATGATACAATAACAATACGCATCCCGGAAATTCTGTGAAAATTCGGCATAGCCGATCCGGGATGAACATTGAAGGAAAAGATAATACTGATACCTTATCCTTGTCAATATTGTAACCCATTTACAAAAACATAAATAGGTTACAAGAGAGGAAAGGACGCTTCCTGTAGGAATAGGTATCAGCAGGATAATGGTAACAGGTTACACTGAGGCTCTTCCCGGTTGATACATTGCAGGTACTTATTGACAGTTTTTCTGCACAAACCCAAGACTTTGGCTATTTCCCCCTGTTTCAGCCCTTCTTTGTACATTTGCTTCATACGCTGTAATTTCCCAGGTGTAACCTTTTTGCGTTTGTCCGGTTCCACAGCAAAACCGGTTACCTCTTCCACCGTTTCAGGCTTCTCATCCTGGAGAACCGACTCACTTGAAGCAACAGAGGTTCCGGTGACTTCAAAGATATCTTGCTCGAGATCGGGAGAAGTAACGGGAGTTTTCCGGGATTTCACAGGTAAGGGTAACACATCCTTTTCATTCATCCTGCCGACAAAGTGAAGAAACAGGCCACCCTCTTTGCTGATCTTAAGAACAGGCACCTCTTCATTTTTCTCCCCGCTCCTTGATTTGACAACCTTAAGGAAACGGTATTCTCCTCCCTTCCGGCATGGACACAAGGCTACAATAGTATGGGCTATATTCTTGAGTTCCTTCGTACCTATAATATCCTCCGAGTATACAGGCTTCCATGGCTTGTCTGTATTGACAAAGCTCAGAACAAAGACAGTCAGGCAATGACCTCCCTGCCGATAGTTTACTATAATACTTTTCAGGGATTTATAAAACTTCTGCATACGATGGGGATTGTCGCTTCCATCATAACAGCCGGGATGGTCAATGATGATCGTGCGGTCTTCCCTGTATTTGCTTTCTTCGGCACGCTGGCGGATGTACTTTTCCAAGTCATCAATGGATGATATCTCTCCGGAAGGAACCACGGTAAAAGTGTCGGGATAATTGACGTCTCCTCTCCCATAACGTTCATACAGTTCGTCCTCACCGTTTTCTCCGTCAAGGTACTCCACCCTCTGCTTCGTGGCGTCCCACTTATCACCCAATATGCTCTTAACTATCGCATAGGGCTCGGATTCTTTACCCCCAGCCATCGCCAGACCCATTTCTACAGAAAAAATGGATTTTCCCATACCTGTCTGCGCACAGATCACATGGAGTTCGCCCGGGGCGAAAAGGCCTCGTTGATGGGACACTGCGCTTTGTGGCTTGTTACGCTCTATGATTTCTTTCATCGAAACGGGGGTAATAGTTTTATCCGACTTTTCAGCAGTATGATCAGCCGGTATTGCTTCTTTTTTCTTCTTTCTTTCATCCCAGCATATTATGCCTTTATCTATAAGACGTTTTCCAGCATATATCAATATGCCTGTTGCACTTTTTTCTATTATGTTTTTTAATAATGAATTCATATTTTCTTAATTCTTTATTGATAATAAAAAAAGGACATAATAGGGGTTGGATCAAGGTCGTCCTTGCCGG
>OMAN01000238.1_pt1 | contig 30766 bp, 24 predicted proteins | sample 1644701 | NCBI WGS metagenome assembly OMAN01 (sample SAMEA103958124, study PRJEB25191) | human gut metagenome | biome: human-associated habitat [ENVO:00009003]; feature: intestine environment [ENVO:2100002]; material: feces | place: Germany | collected 2013/2015 | reverse complement strand
TGTTCGGTATTACAGGTGTCTGGGCTTCGTTTCCGGTAGCAGAAATGCTGACTGCAGCTGCCGCGGCCGGAATTTTTACAGCAAGATACCGGACGTGCTTGAAGAGACTGTGAAAACTTTTACATACCTGACCTCCTGAAACGAAAGAAACTATACAGGATTACTGTAAAAATCTTAAAAAAACTGTGAAATAGCTAAAAATTTCAATAACTAATCAAAAAATATTCTATTTTTAATAAAAGAAAGCATAAAAAAAGTTACAAAATATTTATTTAATCTAAATCATTCTATTAATTTTTCTAGTCTATGTTACTATTATTAGTAATAAATTTTAGCTATTATTTTTGATTTTAGATTATTTCAATATCAAGTAACTAAAAATAAATATAGTTTTTATTCAGCTTTAGATTTTTTAAGATTTAAAGAATTGATATCTTCTAGTCCTTTTTTCTTAAATATTATAGCCGATGTCATGAATAAAGCTTGTCCAACTGTGTTGACAATTTCTTTAATCCAATCTGATAAATCAGGCTTAGTTGATAAATAGCCCATTCCAAGAGTGAAAACAAAAGATATTGCTATGAAAATTATAATGAAATAATTTTTTGTCTTGATAGCAATATATCCTAAGGCGGCATCCATCACTAAAACGCCTAAAACCATCAAGACAACAAAGATCATGGTTCCATCAAATTCTTTGACTGTTTCATTTAAAAATGGAAAAGCTAAAATTGGAAGAGGGATAAAACTATAAGCAGCATGTTTTCCTTGAGGATAAGATAACATAGCAACAAGACCCGCAGCGGCTAAAACAAAGCCGATGGTTTGCATTGGGAAGAAACATTTGTTGAGAATAGTAAAATCACAGGCTCCAGATTCTAATAAAATTTTATAAGTTGCTTTGAAGATTCCTGCAACAAAAGTAAAAATAGTTCCGGCCGAGAATAAGGCAAATGCCCCTTTGCTCATCTTGTTATAAAGCATTCTTTGATAATATATCCCACCGACTAAGAATAAAACTACAGGGAATAGATCAAATATTGCCATGAATATTCCGCTTATATTCATTTTTTAAGCTCCTTTTTCACTTTTCTATCAATGTGATAGATTGGAAGAAGAGGAATTAAAATTGGAGTATGATCGGCATATTGACGATATTCTGGCATTGCTCCATATCTTTTCTCTTGTCTTCTCTCTAGTCTTTGTGCTGAGTTAAACATGACGTAGACAATGCAGACATAACCAACGGAAGCCATTATCCATTGACCAGCGCCGCTAAATGTTTGAACACCGCTGATGAATACGCCTGTCCAGAAGACTATTTCTCCAAAATAATTTGGGCAACGGCACATTTTATATAAATTTTTTGTTGCTACCATATTTGGTTCAATCTTTTTTTGTTTGGTTTTCTGAGCATCGGCAATAGTTTCAAGGAGCAAGCCGATGATACTGATAACTACGCCGACAATCGGAGCGATTAATCCCATCCAATTGACGGTAGCAAAATTATCAAATCTCAATAAGGCGACATTTTGATAAATTGAATTTTCAGCTCTATAGAATATAGGACAAGTTTCAGCAAAATAAAGTACAGTAACAGAAATCCAAATGACAAACTTTATGGCTAAAGGCATTTTCTTTTCGCCTTCTTTAGTCGCTTCTTTGAGTACCTTACGATATGAAGCATTTTTAATCTCTCTAGCTAATAAGAAGCCTGATAGTCTTACACCATAGATGATGAATAAAATGGTAAATAATATACCAAATATATCCCAGGTATCGTGCATAAAACTTACTACTTGATAAGCAATACCTAAACCGATTACTGAAAATCCATAACCGACTGATAAGAAGTAAACAAATTTTTTAAAACCTATTGCACAGCAAATTGCTGATACCAATAAGAAAATACATGTTAAAGGCCAAAAGTACATTTACTTATTTTCTTTCACAAAACTATCTTTTATATATTTTTTAAAAGATTTTTTTCCATACATGGTATCACCGACCATATCATGAGTTAATGTGAATTTAGAAAAGCGAATGACTGCCCATTTACCATTTTTCTTATTTTTAGGAAGATTAGCTAAAACTGTAAATAACCAAGATGGAGCGGAACTGATTTTTCCTTTAACTCCTGCCGCTTCAAAACACATTTCAGCTATTTGACGATAAGTATAAACTTCTTTACCACCGACATTATAAAGCTTATTTTCATCTAACATAGATTTGACAATGAATTCAGCAAAATCTGTGGTATCGATAACGTTGGCAGAGACATCTTTTTTTCCTAATAAAGATACTTTTCCACTTTCTATCATCGGTCTAAAGACTTTGACAATATCATAGAAATATCCTGTTGGTCTATGAATAACATAGTTTATACCGCTTTTTTTCAATTCTTCTTCAAATAAGAATTTGGCGTGAACCATCGGAACATCTTCCGCTTCATCCGCTCTAATTACTGAAATATAAACAAAATGTTTGACATCGGATTTTTTAGCTTCTTCAAGGATATTTAAGATTCCTTTATAGTCAATATCATAATTGCTGATAGTTGCTGAAGAAGTTGTTAGACCAACTGTCGAAATAACAACTTCCGCTCCCTCACATAAGCCACTTAAAGTAGCTTTATCAGTTACATTGATTTTTTTAAATGTAACTTTTGAAGTATCCAAACCTTGTACTTCTTTTTCCAGCATATCAGCAGCGACAACTTCATGCCCTTGTTTTACTAATTCTTTTAAAATTTCAACACCTAATTTACCACAGGCACCAGCTAATACTACTTTCATATTCTGACTATTTCTTTTGTTTTTCTTTTGAGCGTTTGTCGTTGATAATCTTCATTTCCTTTTCGGTTATCAACTTGCAATTATTTTCATCCGCCCATTTTACGCAGCCGAGTAAAACAGTTTTCAAAAATGGTCTTGGAACTTTAACAACAGTTTTTAAAGCATCATCACTGAATTTAACATCGGTATTTAAGCGATCTGCGGCATATCTTACCGAAGTGATATCAACTTCTTTATCAGGAATGCCAACAGCTATTGGTTTCTTATAATCTGAACACCAGAAATATTTAGAATCGCGGTAACCCCAGTTTGTTGGAAGCGGGCAGAAATTTTTTCTATTAACACCATTGATCAAGGCATCATAATATTTATCTTTGAGTAAAATATTATCAATTTTCAAAATGAAATGAGCGCCGAACTTCGAAGTGATACCATTGAAATCATGATATGGTCCATCATATTCATCTTGCACTTTATCATCTTGAGCATTATCCATTTCCTTAACCCAAGTGCATTCAAATACTTGCAAAGCTTCATTGATAATCTTTGGATAATTGCCATTTGGATCTTTTTCTTTGCTAAGTCCATCTCCAACTGTAAAGCGGAAATCTTTCATCTTTTTTTCTGGAGTATCACCAGGAAAACCAAGTCTTACATGTTCGGTGAAATTCTTTTTTGAGAATGGAAGGAAATTCAAAGTGCATTTTCCATGACGTAAAAGACCTTTACAAGTATTCGATGAATTACGACATTCAAGGATCATCGCATAAAAACCTTTACCAGCGATGTAATATGGGAAACACAAAGAGTAAGCTCCAAAGCTTGTGTTTTTGCCATTTTCATCCAAAGTACCTACCAAGCAAAGTGGCATTGGGAAAAAGGAAGAAGATTGATAGAAATTATCCATTATTCGGATATTTTTAAATGACTTATCCATTATTTAGCCTCCTATAATTTTAATGAATATCTTTTCTAATTTTGAAAAATCATATAGTCTCGTAGCATAAACCAAAATAGATTCAGCCAGGAAAGTCACTTCAAAACTATCCAAACTTTTTTCATTGTTAGAAAGAAGCTTAGAGATCATCTGAGAAATCTGATCTACCAAAATAGAATGTCGCGAATTAAATGAAATATATACACTATTAGATGAACTATAAAATTCCCAAAGAGAATGATATCTTACTGAAAATGAATAGATACAATTATAAATATCTTTTATTCCAATTAAAAAATCATTATTCAAATTGATAGAACTAAGATCCGCTTTCCAATCATCTAATAAAACACTTGCTAAAATATCATCTTTAGAACTGAAAAAATGATATAAAGTACCAACTCCTATCCCCACTCTTTTAGCGATAGAACGGCAGTTGAGTTCTTCAAATTTTTTATCTTCAATTAATTTTTTAGCTTCTTGAATGATGGTTTCTTTTCCAACTTGAATTTGTTTTGGCATATTTTCGCCTTTTATGAACACGTTCACATAAATTATAAAGAATACTTAACTAAAATAAAAGAAAAATTAAAAGAAAATAAATACAATATTTTTCTTTTCAAAAAAAGAGAGCTGAAGATCAGCCCTCCTATTAACAATTATCCCATTAAATTCGGTGTATCAAACACAATAATATATGTTTTTCCACCTTCACAAACTATATCGGTAGAATCCCCTTCTTTCCACTTTTCTCCATTGATAGTTTTAATTTTATATTCACTATACATTGTTCCAGCTTTAAATACCGATCCAGCTTCATCTATATAGACTAAATATACCCAAGAACGTTCTCCATTATCAAAAACACAGATTTCTGACGTAAGATTTTCCGGCATTTCAAATCTTACATAAATATTTAAATCATCATCATTTTCTATCTCTTTTTCAACAAATGGAACTTTATATTCTTCATCCATATATAAAGCTATACAATCTGCATCAGATTCTCTAGAAGAAATTATGAAAGCGATTAAAGTATCTAAATATTCTGTTGCTTCTTTAGCAGTATAAACTGTATCAACATAAGCATAGTCATGATATCTTAAAGGATATCCTTCAATCATGAAATTTACTAAACCATAATAATCATTTTCGGTAACATCGGTTTCTATTGAAATGCCATCAAAAAGTTTTTGATCAAAAGAATATGAATAATTTAAAGTTCTATTATATCTAATAACTTCTTTTTTATTATCATAGATATTAGTATCATGTAAGTCAGTTACAAAACCAGTAATTTTTCCATTTTCTGCTCTGACATAATATTTATCATCATAAGTGGTTTTCTGATAACCAACTTCTTTAACTAAATCTTCATTTACCATTTCACCGACAATGCCGATTAAAAAATCTATCGAACCATCTTCATTGCCGATAAATTTCAATTCATCTGGTTCTCTTTGATATTCTTCAGAAAAACCTTTTCTTATACCTTCTATAAAAGATGAATATGTATCATACTCTGCTAAAAAATAACCCTCAAAATAATCCGCAATTTTTTGATTCTCAATACTATCAGCATAATCAGGACTTACATAACTTCCTTCTATTCGATTTTCTGATGAATCAACTTCTTCTATATAATATTTTGTTTTATTTTTTCCATCGACAACTATATTTTTAATCGCCTTAAGATTATGAGATTCTCTTTTTAAAACACCTTCATCATTTAAAGAATCAATATCATTGATGTAATAATATTGATTATCCTTTTTGCCTTCGGAAAGAGAAGCTTTGAAAATTACCTTATCATCTTTATATTCATTTACAGTTTCAACAAAAGAATATTCCCCTTCATAACTGCAAGAATACTCTTTTCCAGCCATCCATTTATTAAATAAAGCTTCTTCAGATAAAGATAAAGAATAATTACAAACATCACAAATTCTAAAATTACCATTTTCAACAAAATGATGTTCTTCATTTATAACAACTTCACCACAATCCAAACATTTTTTAAAATGATGCGTTTCAGAAGTTTCATAATTTTCTTCAAGATTATGAATATGCTCCTTATTGCATCCTGAAAGAAAAGAAAGAAGAATTAAACTGACGCTGACAAAACACCATTTTTTAAATTTCATATTTTTCTCCCTCCGTAGAAAATTTAAAATCAAAGACCATCTCTAACTATTTAAATAATTTATTCATTACATCATTGCTGATTCTTTTTAAATCAACTGCAAATAAAATCTTTTTAACTTTCTCCTGTTCAACACCGGGAACATGATAAATATCAAAAGCTGCTGAAATAAACCTATTCAACTTTCTTTCAAAAGTAAAATACATATCACAAGGACGAGCCATATAAGCTCTCATCATTCCCGCACTGCCAATTTCCGCTTCATAAAAATCACTATCATTCCACGAAGAAAGATAATGAGCAAAAATCTCTTTGAGTTTCACCATAGTCTTACGGTGAATTGTATCCAAAAGCTTCGGTTGCGTATAAGCTTCAACATATATTTCTCTTAATTTTTCATTTTGTTCCACTAAAGCAAGTTGAATTCCCGTCTCAATCGCATAGATAGAAACTCCATTCATCGAAGAATCTAAAACACTACCAGCAACATCAAACTGATGAGAAAACATAAAGGAAATCAATTCCGAAAGAACACCATCTTTAGTATGAAAAATATTTTGAAAAGTGCTAGCCGAAACATTCGCCCCTTTAATAATATCCATCATGGTAGTTTCTTTATACCCTTTTTCAATAAACATTTTTACACAAGTTGTTAAAATTCTCTTCTTTGGATCTTTTTCTTTATTCATAATCTCCACCTTTGAATTATGTTCCGGGTTACAACCCAATTATAAAATAAGACACTGAAAAAGTAAATAAAAAATATTCGCAAAAATATAATTAATCATTTATAAATTGCATTCAAATCCATAACAAAAAGATTAAACATTTTTATCATCTATCAAAATAATATTAATCTTTTGTTTATTTTTAAGTATATATTATTAAAAAAATTACAAACAACTTACTAAAGTTAAAAAAATCGCTTCAAATTTTACTAATAAATACAATTTTTAATTCTCACGAACAGTCATCGTAGTTGAAGTAAATCTTGCCATTATTTTTTTATCATTTGGCAATTTTGTATAAATATCACTGCTATAAAAAGGATTTCCAAAAAAAGTATCTACAATTACATTTTCAACTACTAGAGAATTTTTAAAAAATCCTAAATATCCTACAATATTATATCCATCAATATTTATAACTTTTGTCTTTATACAAATTAATGCAGATATAGTTAATACAATAGAAATAAGCAAAACATAGACAAAAATACTAGCTAAAATTGCAAATACCACAAACTTTCCATCATTAATAAAGGACAAAGGCCAAAATATAATATCTAAAATCAATTTTAAATCCTTTTACGTTACTATTCATAATATTACTCCAAACTTATCTTATTTTTTTTACATAATTTAACAATTTTACGACGAGCTTTTATTGTTGGTATAGTCTTACCATTTTCCCATCTATTTATAGAAGTAAAAGAAACATCTAACACTATAGCCATTTCTTCTTGTGATAAAATAAGTTTTTCTCTTAACTCTTTAATTAATTTTCTATAGTCCATTTTATTAACTTTTCCTATATCATAATTATAGCATACATATATCATAAAATGTGTAATTTATCAAATAAATACTAAATAAAAATATGCTTGTTCAAAAATTAAATAAACTTTCAAACATTATCACTTTAATCAATCAATAGAAAAATTCAAATTAAAAGAACTAAAAATTAATTACGGCAAAATATCACTAAAAAAGCCTGATACCAAGTATAAGACTATTATTGCATATTGTATGGAATTACCTATTTTAATACAATTTGCGTACACCCCTTAAAAAGAGCGTACAGTGTATTAAAAAAAGAGATTATTAATAAAATAATTATAACTGAATCCGATCTTGGATTATAAAATCAAAAAACAAAAAGGTGTTACATCCTAGCGATTTGTTCTAGGAACGAGCACCTTTATTATTTTGCATTAATATTTAATTTTTACCTTTTGGCTTTATCTTGTATTGACCATTCATGATTCTACTTGACGCAACCATGTCATAATCCATCTTTGAATGTTCAGCTAAATCCAATGCAGCAAAAGCCTTTGCCTCTACCACTCTATCATCTATCTTATTATCGCCTTTAACCTCTATTATTTCTATAGAGCCATCTTTATAATACACCAAGATGTCTGGATAGTAATTTCTGATAAGATTTGATTCAGGATCTATATATTGAACTGATAAACCATTTTCTGATCCTGTGAACATACCGGTAAAATAAACCTCTTCTACTTCATCAGATTCAAGCAAATCGATAAATAATTTCTTCTCCGGTTCGGAATCAAAACAATATCTGTCTGTATGAAAGCTCTTAGATGAATACTTCTTCACTAATGGATCGTTTCGTTCGATAGTGAGTTTTTCAGTTGACCTAAACACGAAATGATCATATCCCTTAGGATATTGAATTAAAGGCACCGTTTTTTCTTTGGTTTCAGTCTTTTCCTTCAAACCATATAGATAATTGAATATTGCAGGAATCAGCTCATCATATAGCAATTCATTATAATCGGAAATCAAACCAACAATCTCATCATGATTGGAACATCCTTCTAATATTTCCTCGATCTTTATAGGTGATACATTTAAATACTTTGAAATCTCAAACACGATTGAGTAGAAAGAATACGGCCTGTTCTCGTCGGAAACAAATTGGGTCTCTGTTGCAGAGAAACGATCATCTAATCCCTTCTTTACAATTTTTCTTGATTTATATTTATCAATGTCGATATTAGAAATATCGAATTTGAAAGTAGATGTTATTTCTTTTTCCAAAAGCTCATATGTTCTTTTAATTTCTTCTAAACTTAAGGTTTTAACAGGGCTCATAATACGAATCATGTAATCCTGCTTAGAATCAGCATTTTTAGATGTAACTTCTTTTATATCGATATTGAAGTTCTTCTTCAACTCATCATCCAGAATGTTGTAGTTATCCATTGAAAGGTACACATGGGCAAGCTGCTGAATATCTGTAATGCTTCTCAAACATCTCATAGTAGATTGCAAGACAAATATCTTAGATTTAGGTGAACGATACAAAGCCACCGAAAACAAGGATCTGCAGTTCCATCCTTCACGGCCTTTATTAACCAATAGCAAAACCTGTTTATTATTACCATCAGACCCAACGACATCGAGATTGTTAAAATTTTGAATATCAGCATCTTTGGTTATAACTGAATCTCCAACATTCACGAGAATCGTTGACATATTAATTCCGAGATCATTCAATATTCCCTCAACAGCAGGCTTGATTTCTTCGACAACTTCTTTTATTTCGGCACCAAATATTGCAATTTTAGGTTTTAATCCGTCATAAAGGTTATCGCCATAGTATTTAAAGAAGTCGGTTAAAATTCTTCTTAAGAATTCTTCGTTCTTTACATTGTCATAGCCTGTGACTTCGACCTGTTTTAGGAATCCGTCATTGATGGCCTGTTTCAATCCAAATGTGTAAACAACCTCAGGCAATATCCTGTTTTCTACATAAGGTGTACCTGTATAGTTATAGCAGGCAACAAGTCTTGTCGAATTTCTTTCAAGTACCTGAGCGATTTTGTTAATTGTGTATCTAAGAGATGTTTCCTTGCTTTCATCTGACAAGGCGTTCTTCAAATCGGTTCCGAAAAGATGATGAGCTTCATCAACATAAATTCCAAGCTGCTTAAGCCTGATGATTTTCTCGAATCTCTGATTGGCAGTTACCTCTTTTTCATCCTTAAGGGCATCAAGGTCACCATAAAGCTGCTTTGTAAAATCATCAAGGTCGCCAAGGTCAAGAGCCAATTGGCCTCCATCCATAAATTTGTCAGCAGCACTCTTTTCCTTATGCACCTCTTTAAGGATTATCTTCTGAGTGTTTGAGATAATGATGTTATAGTCGCTTCCATCAATCGTGTTTAAAGTAGATGAAGCATCATCTAAGAAATAAAATTTAATGTTGCCTACCAAAAATGGAACATATTCGTTAGGAACTACTTTAGACAGATCAAACGTCTTTATTTCTTTTAAAGATTGTAAAACAGTCTTATCAGGAGCAAAAACTAAGGCGTTATGGCAAAAACGCTGGTCCTTAGGGAATTTGCTAGCCAAAATGAATTCATAGAAAATGCAAGTCGCCATTAAAATGGTCTTACCTGTACCCATTGTTAAAGCATAAATATAATTTGGATAAGATTGATTTTGATTTGACAATGCATCGAACACGTCATTATAAACTTCCGCAGTTATATCATCAAAAAATGAGCCTTGACGTTCAACATGTCCATCATCATATTTTCTAAATGCTAATCTATTTTCAAATTTATTTTTTGTGTTATACCAATCGGCAAACATATCTTTTACCTTCATGTTGTCAAGGTATTCTTTTATGAAGATGTAAATCTCAAGCGCCTCAAATTGAGGAGCACGCAAAAAAGCGTATGGATTTTTAGATTTGTCGTTAAAATCCAAGAACTTCTTTGATGGATCCTTGTAATGTCTTTTTATCTGTCTCTTTTTTTCTCTATAAAACTCGAGCAAAGCCTGATAAAACGGATAATCATTGGTTACTTTCTTCTTTGCCATTTTACTTCACCTCAAATTCTAGTGATTCAGACAGCAAATCAGTAATCTTTACTCTAACAACTCCATGATCTGAAGGAATCTTATATTCTCCCTTTACCAAATCTTTCTTCTCTGGAATGTCGATTATTTGAGGGTTCAAAATATTTCCATTGTAATTATAATCAACCATTATGGAATCAACCAATTGCCTCCACTCATCAACATTTTCCTTTTGAAGTGAAAGCTTTTGAAGAAGGTTCATAGGATAGAAGTTTTTGATGATGACCTTATCGTGCTTCAAAACAGCCTCTGCCTGAGAGTCTCTCTTGAATTCCAAATCTTTCTTGTCTCTTAAAATATCAACTACTTCAATATCAAGTTTATAAATACCTACCATTTGCTGTAAAGAAGCCTTCAAATCTGGTTCATGTCCCATACAAACAAGTGTGATTCTATCGACTGGATCATTTGGGTTCTCATCCTTTGTCTTCTCATAAGCTTTATATGGAAGATTTGCAACTAATTCGCTCAAATCAGCTTTTGTAGCAATTCTATTAACTGGAAGAATCTTAACATGTCTGCCATCAAGCTCACCATCGAATACATTCGAAGAGGCAAACTTTTGAATACCTAATGCTTCAATAAGTAAATCCCTAGCTTCAATAGGATTTCTAAAGAAGTCATAATTATTAACGTTATAAACCTCAAAACCCGTTGTTTTATCAGCTAATAAACCTTCATTACCGGATTCCTTCATTATTTGAAGAAGACGCTTAGTTGTAGTTTGAATGGCCCCCAAGTTAATATCTGCACCAATAAAGCGTCTACCAAGCTTTAGTGCAACTGCTTGAGTGGTTCCAGAGCCCATAAAACAATCAAAAACCAAATTTCCTTTAACTGTACCGCTTTTTATTACTCTCTCCAACAAAGCTTCTGGTTTTTGGGTTGGGTAATCGAATCTATTTTTTGACATTGAATTTTCATACGGGATATCCCATACATCATTTGGAATCATGCCTGCATCAGGATAATAAGTTCTCCACTTACCAGCATCAAATCTTTTTCTACATTTTCTCCCTTCATCGTCAGTATCTCTAAAATGAGATGCAAGATACTCTTCAGAATAAGGTATTTTTGATTCTTCGATATTAAAAAATGTATTTTCGCTTTTTCCATAGCAAAGAATTTCATCGTGTTTTTGGGCAAATCTATCATTTGGTCTACCTAGTGTTGAATATGACCAAATAATTGTATTTCTGTAATTGGAAGGGCCAAATATTTCATCTAATATCAATCGCAAATGATGAGATTTGTGCCAATCACAATGCAGATAAATCATTCCTTTATCGGACAACAATTCCCTTAGCAAAACTAGCCTTTCATACATAAATTGAAGATATTCATCATTCGTCCAAATATCTCCATACTGTTTTTCTTCAAAGGCGTTCGAATCATTATAAACGGTTTTTTTTGATTTTATTTCGATTCTTTTCTTATAATCAGCTTTTGAATCAAAAGGTGGATCTATATATAAGATCAATTTGACCTCTATACTTTTTAAGAAGGTTGCTCATTACTTGAAGATTGTCTCCCCAAAAAATTTTATTTAACCAGCCATTGGCATCTGGCTCACCATATGTTTCCTTTAATTGGGCGGGATAAAACTGAGTAGATGTGTATGGTCTTTTGCCAGTCCACCTCAATTCAGGGTAGCCTTTTATGACAGGCTTATCGAATTCAAATAAATCTAATTGTTCTGCTTTGTTGTTTTCCATAATAATTAACCTTTCTTGCAATAATGTCTCAAATCGCAGTTCTTACAAATATTCATATCACAGCATCTGCTGCTAAAATCTTTTCTCTCTATTTTATCAACTACTTCAGTAAAAGTAGAAATAGTATTCTTTATATGTTTTTCATCCCTCGTGAATGAGATTGTAGGCATTCCATCTGTTTCGCCGGTGTAATAAGCTTTCATACCTTTGATTTTTATACCGTATCTCTTTTCAAATAAGTAGGCATAAACCTCTAGCTGTCTTCTTACTCTCTCAATTTTGTCAGTCTCTTTGTTAACGTCGGACTTCTTCTCTGTTTTAAAATCTAGAATTTGATATTCGCCTTTATCGTTTGTTACTAAATCAACTTTACCAGTAATGATGAATTTATCCTCAGCTAGAGTAATTGGCATTTCAGCGTTGCTTATCGATTTCCAGTTCTCGCTTGCTTTTTCAACGTAATTCTTAACTTGAACCAGCGCATCATCCAAAATATGCTTGGCCAAAAATGAATTATGTGCTTTTGAAGCTGTCTTATAGTTAATATCCAGCCATTTTGCTATGTTTTCATCAGTCACCTCAGATGCATTGCCTTTCAAAACAGCCTTGTGTACATCCTCTATTGTTTCATGAACGATGGTACCGAATAATGTGTAACTTACCCTAACAGGATCAAATCCAAGCTCTTTGAAGTACTTATACTGTGTCGGGCAAATCATATAAACGTTGATATCACTCGTGAAAGAATAAGAATTCTTAAGATTGCCACTTTTGATACTCTCGAATTTAAATTTAGAATAATCAACCTCAAATGGAAGCTCATCGTAGTACCATTCAAAATATTTGCTTGGCTCATTAGCCTTCGATGCATCCGCAAGCGTAACAAGCAAAGACTGCGCTCTTGAAAACGCAACATAAAACAATCTCCAGAAATCAAAATACTTTATATCTTCTAGTTCCTCGAACATTCCTCTTCCTGAGAAATCTTCTACAATCGCTTCTATTTCCTCGTCATACTGCTTCTTAGGCGTTGTGCTTTGTGATCCAACTATAACAACAGGAAACTCCATACCTTTTGACTGGTGGATGGTCATAAACGAAACACAACCGCTTGGTGCATACTCTGAGTCATCTTCATATTCTGATATACCACCATCATACAAAAATCTAATAAATACGTTGAAAAGCCTATAGCACATCTGATTCATGTTAGCCTTTGTTAAGACTGATAGGTTATTCAATCCTTCGAATTTGGTTAGAAGGTTTATGAACTTTCCAATATTTCTTACTGTCCTTGTATCATTAACCCCAGTTTTCAAATCAATGTTCATTTCAGATAAAAATGGATCGAATTGGAACAACTGATATGTCAATGCAGCAAATCCATAATCCAATGATTTCAAGTTTGAATTAACATGGTCTCTGATTCTGAACCTAACCCATGTGAATAAATCAGGATTGCCTTCCATTATTTCTTTTGCTGTTTCTAGGCAATCTTTGTAATAATCAGACATTGGATTTTTAAAACCGCCTCTTAAGGTTTGCATGTCATTCGTTAGATATTTAGGAAACATTAAAATCAAAATACCAATCAATCCCTTGATCTCGTTTCTTTCAAAAAACATATTAGATCTTGGTGAGTATACAGGAATCCCATTTTTCTCTAGATAGTCGGCGAGTTCTTTCACATGCTCGTTTTTAACAGACCTAAATAGAAAGGCGATTTGATTCAAATTGGATATGCTTCCAGACCTCAACAATTCTCTTATGAAATCCAGCGTCTTTTGATTTATGTATCCGTCTTCTTTAGTCTCAAGCCTCATTACGGATGTTTCAGAAGTTGTGTTTTTCTTATAAGGAATAATCGTCTTCCTGTATCTATATTTACCCCAGTCGAATTTAAATTCTCTTCCTTCAGTAGTATCCATCCACTTGTTGTAGAAATTTACTATGTCTGAATTTGATCGGTAATTGTACGTAAGTTCTACTTTCTTACAGTTATCGAACGATTTAGGAAACTCTAGGATGTTTCGAACGGTCGCTCCTCTAAATCTATAAATAGCTTGGTCATCATCGCCAACTACACAAATATTGCTGTGTTTCTGCCCAAGGAGCATTGTGAGTTTTTCTTGAATATGATTTGTGTCCTGGTATTCATCAATCATCAGATATTTCACTTTGTCTTGAATAGCATCAAAAAGCTGCTTGTTTTCTTTTAATAGCTTGTAAGCCTCAACCTGAAGTGATGAGAAATCTACAAAATTACCTTCATTCCTCAACTCTTCATATTTCCTCATAACATTGCCATAGAATATAAGATTAGACTTTCCAGAGTTTAGCAAATCATTATAATCAATTAATTCTTCTGTAAGCCTATTTAAAAGTTTCATTATCGAAGCACACTTATCCCAGTAGCTACCATTCTTAAAATAAATATCGAACTGCGGTATACTTTTGAAATCACCAAAATGTCTGTAAATAAAATATTGTTGATCAAACTGGTCATACAATTTAAAGTTCTTTTTCAAAGTTGAAAGGCTTACATTGTCTTTAATTATCTTCAAGCAGATTGAATGGAATGTTCCGATGTACATGTCCTCTGGGTTGAAATCGATATTGTATTTGGCGAGTTCAACAGACAGTCTTGTAATCAATTCATTAGCTGCTTTTTCAGTGAAGGTAGCAAATAAAATTGATGATGGAGACACTCCATAGTTGACAATAAGATTCAGAGCTCTGTTAATCAAAGTATAGGTTTTACCTGTTCCAGGTCCTGCCACAATCAAAAGAGGACCATCGATGCTTTTTATCGCTTCAAGTTGTTTGTCATTTGCTTCTTTAAATTTCAGCTTTTGAAACATGAACTATCACTCCTAATCCTCACTAACTTCAATATTATATTTTTCAAACAAAGGAGCCAGTTTTCTCTTAACTTTCATTGTCGGCTCATTTTCACCAGTTTCCCATCTTGCAACAGAAGCAATAGAAACACCTAGCTCTTTTGCAAATTCTGATTGAGTTAAAAGCATTTTATTCCTTAGTTTTTTTATTATTGTTTTATAATCCATAAATTTACCTCCTGTAGAAGTATCGAAAACTTATCTAAATTATATCACTTTTTTCTCAAATTGTCTATTTTTCAGCAATATTAATCCACAATATTTTCATATTTTTCTCAAGTGATTTTTAATATTATGCTTTTCATTCTGCAGCGCCACCTTTTGTTCCGTAGCAATACCTATCGTCCCGTTGATAAGGCTTTCGTTCCGTAGCAATATATAAAAAGAAAAAGAGCCTCGTAAAAATGCAGTTTAGCACTTCTACAAGACTCTGAAACGTGGTGGCGGAAAGGATAAAAGTTCCTATTCGCAATGAAAAAAGGTCTGACACAAATTGTATCAAACCTATGCTTTTCTTATGTGAAAGGTAAGTTTTGTTAATACAATGCATCCTCCAAACCTATATTTATTGGTACATACACTTAGTGACACGTGACTGGCGTTACAGATGTGACATTATCGGTTTAAAGATTCTTCTTTAATAAGTCATATTCTTCACATTGTATTTTAGTTTCATTATGCAAAAAATTTAGCAACATTAAAAATAATTCATAGTCACCACTAGAATATACACCTGACATCACATTATCAATAAAATTATGTCCATATAACTTACTTCCAAAAAAATTTATATTTTCTTCTGTTTTACCATCAACAAATTGTTGTTCTTTTGACTCTTGTAAAATTCCTTCATAATTTTCTGGGTATAAGATTCTATGTCCCATTCTATAATATGTATAAATAATAACAATTTGTTCAATCGATAACTCTTTTAAAAACTCCTTATGAATTTTATGCTTTTGCTGAGTCAATTCTAAATTTTCTTTAATATTTTCCATTGAAATAGAATGCGATACTTGAGAATCATTTTTGTCATCTATATTTGCTATAAAACATTTTTTTAATAAAACATAGATTTCAGAATAATCCTTCCTATTATAATTGATAAAATATGATAACCATCTACTATCTTTTATAATGTTAATTATTTTACATAAATCATTACTAGATAAATCATATTTTTTCTTTAAATTGCTTCTTACATCATCAAAAGACGATTCATTCCATTTTTCAAAGTCAGGCAATTCTTTAGCAATATCATATATTTTATGCCTTGAAATATTTTTAAAATAGGTTCCTAGTCTATACTCTTTATCTAATTTATCAATATAAAATAAAAAAGCTTCCGTTTTTTCTTTAAAAAATTGCAAAGAATTAACAGCTTTGTCAAACGACACTTGCGTGATATCAGCCATGTTTTCATTTCCTTGCCTATCTTCAGCGTATCTATATGGATCCAAATCAGCCTCAGGAATAAAAGCAGAAATAAGATCATAAATCAGTTCGATATTTGTTCTATCATTTTCACATCGCTCATCCAATTTATAATAATTATCTTTAATAAAATCATATAAATCACCAATACTATGCTTTAATTTAATCTCGTTGTATCTTATTTCATCAAAATCTATAATACCGTCTTTATAATTCTTATAAAAAACATACATGTTATACATTATGAACTTTAATTGCAATTCATATGTATGACGAATGGTATGCAAGAAAGGGTAAACTAAATCATCTTCATAAATGTATGGTGGATTTTTCTTAACATTTCCATATATCAAATTTGCAGTTTTAAAAAATCCTTCTATAATATAACGATTTCTCATTTCACTGCCAAAATGACAGACTCATGCAATTGCATCATTTTCAAAATCTATATCCTTAAAACTCATAATCAATTACCTACTTTATAACAGTTTCAATCAAAAACTACATCTCCATTGGCAATAATATAATCACCAACATTTATTTCAACTTCTTTTGATGCATTATTAAAAAACCATTCTTCACAGTTAGGATATCTATCTGAAAGAATGATTATTCTTTGATTTGTAGATCCTAGAACTTTTCTTGCTTGTTCTCTTTGTTCTTCTATATAAGGGCCATCAAACACAACATCACAACCATCTAATACATCAGATACCTCTTCGTATTTTCTTCCAGTAAATGAAATAACTCCAAGCCCAAGCTTGTGTATTTTTTTAGTCAAAATTGGAAGATTTTGTTGTAGTGTAGGTTCACCACCAGAATACGTTACTCCCTCGATACCATATTTTTCTTTTGAATTCTTTATTATTTTTAATAGATTCTCTAAAGAAATGATATTTCTAGGTTCTAATGGTTGGTATGTAGGATTGCAGCAACCTTTACAGTGAAGCATGCAACCCTGAAACCATATTGTTAATCTTTTATTTGGTCCTTCTATTTCAGTGCAACAATTAATACTTGCAACGTTAAATTTAATCATTTTCAAAACTAAATTCCAGACTGTCTTTGCCAGTCTTAACAAGAATCTTTGCACCTTTAAATGAACTTAAGTCTTGCTTATTTTCAAACATAAACATTGCTAGTTCATCTAATAACTTATCATTAATAGCATTTAAGATGTCACGTCCACCTTTGCTACTATCTGCTCCACCTAAAATATAATTGATAAACTTCAATTCATCTTCAAATTCTAAGTCGATACGATATTTTTCAAGGATTGCTTTTTGAACAGGACGTAATTTAGATTTAGCAATCTTAATGCTGAATTCTTTATCTTTGATAAAGTTAAATGGAACAATGTTGCTATATCCAATACGGCCAAGTATCTCTGGACGCTTAATCTCGTTATCAAAATAGTTTTTAACAATCTTAATAAACTCTTCTGCTATATCTTCATTAGATCCACTTGATGATACTTCAGATGCACCTAAGTTAGATGTAAAGATAATTACACTCTCACTGAAATAAACTGTTTCACCTTTAGAATCAGTCAAACGACCATCTTCAAGAATTTGTAGGAATATATCTAGAATTCTTGGATTAGGTTTTGCTGCTTTTTCAATTTCATCAAATAGGATAATGCTGAATGGTTTTTCTCTAACTGCATTAGTTAGTTGTCCGCCTTCTTCATATCCTACATATCCTGGAGGTGCTCCTATTAGCTTTTGATCGCTATTTTCTTGAGCATACTCAGACATGTCAAATCTAATGCATGATTGTTCATCACCGAATAAGAACTTAGCTAATGCTTTAGAAAGTTCTGTTTTACCTACACCAGTAGGACCTACAAAGAATAAAACTCCTTTAGGTGCAGATCTACTTGAAGATTTATGGATTCCAGTTAAGCCCATATAAGCTTTTACAACAACCTTTTCAATTTTTGCAATTGCTTCTTCTTGGCCTACAACTCTTTCACCTAAAATCTTCTTAATATCTTTTACAGCTTTATAGTCTAGTTTTTCCCAAGGATTATCCTTTTCACCATACTTAAACAATAAATATAGCTGTTCAAAAGGCATTTTGCCTTCTTTTCTAGAAAGTCTAGCCATTTGCACGATTTCACGATTTGTGAAGTCATCCATCATATCTACATATTCATTTTTCTTATCGCATGTTAATAAAGTCTCACCTGGTTTAAGTTTTACTTCAAATCCAGATTCGATTTTCTCAAGCATCTTTTCTCTTTCTTCTCTATCAGGTTTTGAAAGTGTTAAGCAAGATACTTCTGGATTACCTTGATAGAAAGAAATTGGGAACATCGCAACTTTACTTGTAATAAGAATAATTGAGCTTTCATTAACTTCTGAATTTAAATATTCAACCTTCTTATCTTTGATTGCTTTTCCTAAAATAGTTAATAGTTCTCTTTCATCTGGTGGTAATTGACCTCCAACAGTAAATAGATAATCAGCCCAGTTTAATACAAAAGCAATCTTACGGTTAGGCTTTTTAAGATTCTTAAAGATAATATTAAAGATTTCAGCAGGTGTTTTAAATGATCCACTACCTGTCTTTTCTTTTTCGGCATTATTATCTTCGTCATCATCAAAAGAATAAGCTTCGCCTTCGACTTCTACTTCATCAGTAACTGTTAATCTAGAAACATCACCATCTACACCATCAACTCTGTCCCAATAAAAAACATCGTCGTAATTCATTGAATTAAGCATATCCATTAGGTATTGCTTTAAATCGACAATTTGTTTTTTCTCATTTAAATAAACATCTCCAACATTACCATCAATGATAACGCACTTTTTGATGCCTATTTCTCTTTTAAGCCTATTAAAAGTTGTACTTAATGCCATCGATTATCACCCCTTATTCTTATTTGTGTTCATTGCTTGATATTTCATCGTAGAAATCTTATCTGGATTACTCCAAATCTCTTGTGATTTAGTAACATGAATTCCATATACATCTTCTAAATCTTTCATAAATGGTTCTATATCCTTTTGGCAAGCTTGTCCCTTATATCCATGATGGAAATCATAAATAAACTTACCATCCATATATATTTTAAAATCAGCACGCTCACCGCTTGCTTTCATTGCAACCATATGAACTTCATTAGTTTCTTTATTTATTTTAATATTTTTCTTATCAACAATAAAGCCCCTATCAGCAACAGCCTTCATGATTACCTTTAAAGATTGTTGTCTAACAGTCTCACCAATAACTTCTGTCGTAGCTTGAGCTTGCATTTGAGATAATCTTTCTTTTGCAGTACCTTCTTTTTTAGATACAACCTTAGATATTATATCCTTATCTACTCTTGCAGCTTCAAGTTCTTTGCGAATTCTTTCTTCTTCGGAAGCCATTCTAGACTCGTATGTTGAATTTAAAGATTCTTCCATTAATTCTTTACCAGCTTTGATTAATGAATCGCCTGACAGTGTATTATCTTTTATATAAGCTAAATAAGTAAATTGCCTTAAAACTTCATCTTGAATGGAATTTAATATCTTTTGTGTTTGTTCATCGATTGTGACATTGCCATTAGTTCTTTCTAATAGTTTTCTATAGGCATCATTCGAACTTTCTTTTAGGAGATTATCAAGTAATGATTGAAATTCAATTAACTTTTGAGAGGATAATGTGTTAACCATGTATTCCAAATTCTTTGCAGCATTTATTGTATCATCTCTATGAGCATATCTAGCATCATGATTATTAGTTCGAACAACACCCATTTTTGCATCTTCATCAGTTTTTTCTCTAACAACTTTAATTTGTTTGATTAAAGATTCTTTTTCTCTAACAATAGCTGCTTTCAACTTCTCAGTTTGGTCATTTAATAATCCTGTTGCAGTATTTTCAATTTGGCTAAGCATTTCATCTAATTCTTTTAATCTTTGCTCTGCCATGTTACATACAGTATTGCATTGACATGCTATGTGCTTGTAATCAATTTGTACTTGTTGACTCATTTGCTACCTCCTATTTCAAAGACTATATCTATCCATTCTTCAATATCGGCTTTTGTATATTGAATTTGTTCTTTTTCAGGATGTTGGAATCCATTTCTAATCTTACGAAGTTTATGTAATGAAGAACACTTTTTACTATCAATTAGCTTTTCTTGTTCTGCCATATTGATTAATTCAAATGCCTCAGTCTTATCATCTGCATTCAATAATTCTCTTAAATCATATTGAAGCTTAACTGATAATTCACAAATTGCGTTTTTAAATCTACCTTTTGAAATATAATCATCAATATATTTCTTTGTAATTTTATCTGGATGTGACGAAGCTTCTCTTTCAATTGCTAGTAATTCATGGATTGGCTCATAGATTTCTAAATACTTATTCATGTTATTGTATTTATCCTGAGCAAATTTTGAATACTTTTCAATTGATTTTGTTGCAGTTTTTAAAGTGCTATAAGCATTAAAGAACTCATCAACATTAAAATCTTCATTTAATGTATATTCAGAATAACTTTCAATCCCTAACATATCATTAAGGTTTCAAAGGTTAGATGAAACTGTTCTAAACTTATCAGCAAGACTCGTATCAGCAGATATGCTTTCATCATTAAGAATCTTATCCATATAAGTTTCAACTACATTGACAACGCCTAGAATTTGGTTTGTTTCAAATCCTGCAGTTTCTAAAGCTTGATAAACTAAATCTTGGTCTTCACTTAATACTGGCTCAGAAAACATCTTTATATAATCGTGAGCAACAATCTTTAGTTCATTCTTTAATGGAGTTAAAACTGTGTTCTTATAAATCATATTATCTAGACGAATTTCTTTTATACTATTTGTAACTAAATTAGAACCAATTGTCTTAAAATATTCATTCCAATCAGAATTACCTTTAAATGAAGAATTCATCTTCAATAACAAATCAATTTGTTCATCAACACTATTATATTTGCTTAATTGATTTGTTGAATACTTTTCAAAATAACTTGAGTCTTTTAGTGACTCTACTATAAATAATATTGCTTTACCAATTTCAGCACTGAACGTTTCATTATGATAAATATCATAAAGTTTCAATAAGATATTTTTTAAAACATCTTCATCAGCTGTTCTTTCAACTAGTAATTGCATCTCAAATGTATCACCAAGCTGTTCGCATGGCATAGAAACATTTAAAGGACTATAGAATTTCAAACAGCTTTTATCCAATAGAGCAAATTCAGCATTTAAATTTAAGTCATTTAATAATATTGTTGAATCATCAACGCCTAATTTCATTGATGTGTCTACACCTTTAACGCCTAATCTATTTTTACTAAAGAAGAAATTGCATGGGCGTGAAGCCTGTTTTTGAGCATCATCTGGTATATAAACATTTGTTATATTTGTTAATTCATTGATTGACACAGTTGGAACTTCAACGATATCTTTCTTTTCATTAACAAACTTATACTTATTCTTGGCTAATAGACCATCGGTCATAAGCCTTGAAGTATAGTACTTATTGAAAAATGCATTCTCATCTGTTGTATCAAATTTAAATTCAACCCCAGAAGGTCTGATAATAATTGTCATTCCTTCTTCTTTTCTTGTATGCATTTTTTGTGGTTCCTCACATTCAAAAGATACAACTCTTTCTTCAGCTTTTAAACCAATTTTAGTCCCATTAGCATTGATATAATCTTCCATTCCACTTATGTCAACATTAACATGATCCATAAAATCATCACCCAAGAATGAACTTCCTAGAGTCATATATGGAACTTTGCTTTCAACATCAAACTTTCTTGTAACTGGACTATAGTAAATATCTTTAACTTTTACCTTTTCTGCACCAGTTGGGATTGCACCATCTTGGAACATTTTCTTTCCTTTAAGTGTAAGTTCAACATCACCAATTATTATTTGTTTAAAATATGTTGGCTTTGCAAAGTAAGATGGATCAAAATGAGAAGATAAAATATCTATACTCATCAAGTTAGCTATTTCTTGTCCAAAAATATAATGTAGGTTTGTAGGAATACCAAACTTTAATAAAACATCTGATATCTTGTCATTAGATTCGTTTTCTTTTTGAATCAAATCTAAGAGGATATAAGCAATACCAGAAGCTTTACGAACTTCATTATATTTCACGCTTGTCTTATATATTAGAAGAGGAAATGGACAAGTGGTTTTTAATTGTTTTAATATTTTTTCATCCATAATCATCACTCTCCTATTATATCATTTGCAGTCAACACCTTACCTCTAAAGTAAATAGTGTCAATTATTTCTTTATATACGTGGAAATTCTTTTTATCTAAGAAGTGATCACCAGTTAAATCAGGCAAATCGATTATTCCTGCTTCTGATAAATATTTCTTAGAACCAACAACAATCAAAAGCTTTCTTGCACGAGATAATGCAACATTAATTCTTTCGAACTTCTTAATGAATTCAGCATTTGCTTTTTCAGCATTAGCAGGATTACGAACCATAGATAAAATAATTACATCACGCTCATCACCCTGGAAGTCATCGACAGTACTGATAATCAATCGTTCATCTTGTTTTTCAGATAGACCTTCATATCTTTGACCTCTTCTCATCTTCTTAATCAATGATGCTTGGTCACCATAAGTACAAATTATACCTACACTTAATCTTTCATCTATCTTCTTAGACTTATTAACGATGACCTTTCCTGAATTAACTGCGTCAAGACTTGCTTTATCAATTTGTTTTAACAATTGAATTGCAACTTGTGCTTCTTGTTCATTAACTTTTGAAGTACTACCTTCATAAGCACTGGATTCTTTTTGATCACAATCAATAAAATAAACATGATATTTTGGTTCAATGATTGTATTACCATTAATCTTAACAGTTAGATTATGTTGCTTTTCATCATCCTGTTGTTTCTTACCAACCATAAGTCCTTTTTGACTTCCACCATAGAAATGATTAAATACTTCCATAATATGACTATGGCAACGATATTGTTTATTAAGCATTACTCTAAAGTCTTGTGGTACCTTTTCATATAATGTCTTGAAAAAGCACTCTTCATAAAGGTCAGTATATGAATCATTTATTTTTTTTGTAATTACGTCTTCGTCTAAGCCTTCAAAGTCTTCTTTTCTCATATGTCTTAAGTCATACATTGGTGGTAATTGTCGATGGTCACCTACTAATATAACTGTCTTACCATATAAAATTGGAATCAATAAATCTAAGAATGAAGATTTTGAAACTTCATCGATAATGACTACATCTATTCCTTGCGATTTAATATCAACGGATTCGATGCCATATCTTTCAAGTTCTGCAAGTTGAGACTTTGTAAATCTATATCTACTTGTACATGTAATACCAAAGACATTTGCACAATTATAAAGTTCTCTAGTATAAGCTTGTCTATCTTCTTCAAGAATATCTTCTTGCTCTAAGTACTTACAAATCTCTTTATACATAGGGATTTTCTTTTTATTTTGAGCTGCAGTTCTTTTATAATCATACTCAAGCTTATTCCACTCTTCAGTAATTATAGTGAATGCTGTTTCTAGATTATCAGAATCATATTCTCTAATGATATCGAAATCTCTAAAAAATCTAGTTATTTTTTGTTTCAATTGAGAATTAAGCTCATTGTATTCTTCTATACCTTGATTATTACCCAATTCTTCATATAAAGACTTACTTTGACTTATCTCTCTTTGAACATCAATCATTTTCGAATTAAGATCATCATATTGTGATGAATATTTATTGATAGAAATATCTACATTTTCTTTTATTTCATTAATTATTGTCTGAGCTTGAATCTTAAATGAAGTTAGTTGCTCAGGAAGAACTTTTAGTAGGTTCTTATCATTAATAATAGATGGGACAATTGCATGGATTTTGCTTGAAGAAAAATCAAAATCAGTATTTTTAGTAGCAGATTTAATTTGATTTACTACCTCTTTAAGTTCACTTTGATATTTCTTGTATTCATCATAATTCTCATCACCTTCTTCAGGTGCTTCATCTGTGTCAGGATCTCTTAATTTTTGTAGCTCATTACGAAGTTGAGTTCTTCGTTCTTCTAGTTTTCCAACTGTATCATCAGATAAAATATGCGATAATTCACTTCTTACTTCACCTATATCAAGATGATAAAGTTCAAATGCAGAATCAACATTAACTGATGCCAAACTACTGAATGTTTGTAATAATGATTGAATTCTATTCTTAAATTCATCAATATATTGTTCCTTAACACCTTCAGTTACGAATCTTAATGAATCAATATATTTGTTTGTTCTTCTATACTCATCCAGTTCAGCATTAATAGTAGCTAGGTTATCACGATAATCTTCTAAATTTTTATTGTATTTATTGATAGTTTCTAGTAATCCATTTCGTTGATTTTCGATTTGGATATTTTCTTTTTTAAGTCTTAAGATTCTATCATAATCTCTTCTTAACAAGCTCATCTGTTCATCGAAAGTCTTCTTAGCTTCTTCAAAATGCTCAAATCTGTTGATTTGCTTTTCTAGATTACCACTAATGTTTAAATAGAAATTATCAACCAAACGTTCTGGACTATAATTAGTCTCCTTTCCATTTTGAGATGGAATTAAACGTAGTGGACGAATCTCTGGAATCTTAGGTAATCTTTCAAATACATTATCAATTGCCTTATGTGTTTCAGAAGAAATAAGTACCTTCTTACCTTGTCTAGCTAATTGAGCAGTTATTTCTGCAATCACTTGCGTTTTACCAGTTCCTGGAGGGCCTTGTAATAAGAATATACTTTCGCTTGCCAAAGCTTTTTTAACGGCTAATTTTTGACCATCGTTCAAGCTTTCAAGACACCAGTCAGGATCTTTCATTGCACTTATAGGTGCTTGTGCTAATGTTTCAGGTGAGAATAAATATGTGGGTAAGAATGGATTCTTTACATATCCACCCATGAATGAATTTAATGCTTTTTCTTGTCTATCAATTTTAGCTTTTTCAGCTCTATTATCATATGTAAGATATTGAGCATTAATTGCTTCAATTTCTTTTTTAATATTTGAAAGCTTATCTTCTGCTGTATCTGGTCTAAAATATATTTGATACCTTCTTATTGTTTCATTTTCTATTTTAATTGCCTTATCAGCTTCAAATTGCTTTCTAAATTTAGAATTAGCATCAGTTTTTTCATCTTCAATTTGATTCTTATACTGAATTTCTAATTGTTTCTTTTTATCTTTGCTTATTCTATCAAGTTCAGCTTGTATTTGAATAGAAAAACTCTTCTTCTTATTTTCAATTAACTTTTTATTTCTCTCAACATAAAAATCTTTTAAAGAAATGTCAGATAAAGCTGTTTTCTTTTCTAACTCGATTCTTTTAATTTTAGATTCTTTTTCTTTCTGAAGTTCATCTATTCTTTTCTTTTCATCTTTTTCCTTTGATTTTTCTTTTTTAATCTTCTTGACCTTATCATCAAAAGATGAATTAATTTTCTTTATTTCATTTTCAAAAGGTGTCGCTGCATTCTTAAGTGCTGCTTCATATTCACGCTTTACTTCTCTATCCTTATTGTTTTCAACATCTAAGTTTAAAGCATTATTTAATTCTTCAACATACTTATCAAAAATCGAATTGTATTGATTTTCAGTAATTGGTCTTTGTCCATTCATAAAATGGTTTAAATCATTACTGATAATGCTTGAATAACGTGTATCTATTTCATTAAACGCGTTTTTACAATTCTTATCAAATTCTTTTTCTAATTCAGTACAGTCTGGTTCAATATCAATATGCGTTAACAAATATCTTTCACCAAGTAAGTACTGATAAAATTTAGAACCTTTTGCTATATTTCCATTCTCATCATATTCTGGTGGTGTTGGAGATAAACCCATAGCATCTTTTGTGTATCTCTGGAGATTAACTTCATATTTGTTTTTACCCTTGCCAGATTTACCGATAGTTTCACTAAGAACTGTTTTTCTATTCTTGTTAATATCTACTCTAATTAAAGGAAAACTCTCAGAGCCATTAACATTTTTTGAAAGTATAATTTGTTCACCACGTGCAAAGTCTGCGATATCATCTAAAAGATAATCAGAAAAAACATCTTCATTTCTGCGATAAGTCCCTTTTGAAACCATAAAGGAATCACAAACTATAACATCATCAATTTCTTCGCAACGCTCAGATTGTTTACCTAAATAATATTTTCTAAAATTGATATAGTTTTGCCATTTTTGGAATGTATTTAAAGCTTCTTCTGGATTTGGAACAGGATAACTAGAAATATCATTACATAATCTATCTACGAAATCATGTGTTAAAACAGCACTTTGAAGGTCTCTTGTACCATAATCAGGAACTGTTACTGATCTTCCATCTCTTGTTGTAAAAGATTTTGTAGTTGTCGCAGTTGCTGCATAACAATTAACTTTGATTTCACCAAATTTAGCTACATTAATATCTATTAATTCAATACCTTTAATTGTTATATCAATAACATTATTAAATGTAACGTCTCCAATAATCATTAAATCATAATTGTTAGGAACAACATTGTTTAAATATGAATCCTTTTCAGGTCGAATGACAATATTATAAATTACATCTTTGCCTCTTCTGTCATGTTTAACTCTTCTATCAAAGCTAGGCATTGAAATGTAATAGTTTTTTGATGTTTGCGTAGGAAAAGCGTATGATAAGAATTCTTGAAGGTTAATATTTAAACCAACCTTTCTTTTAATGACTTCATATTGTTCTTTTAATGAAGATGTATAAAAGTCATCCCAACTTTTACTACCTTGATTCATATTTTCTAAAAAATTAAGATATAAATACCCCATAGGTGCACCTCCATTATCTCATTACAAGTCTAGCGGATTGACAATCACATCAATTTGATCTTGAACTACTTTTTCAAAATAGTCATCATAATCCCATTGTGCGTCTTCAGCATTTTCACCAAAAGATCTCGCACATAATTCATCAAAGAATAGATGCAAGTTGTCTAAGCAATCTAAAATGAATTTCTCGTCTAACTTAACAACTGAAAGTGCAGATTCACCATTTTGATATTTATCTTCTGGGTCCCAGACCATTTTAGGATACCATTGTTTTAAAATCCTATATGATCTAAGAGAATTATGCTTTAGAAAATTCCAAACAGTAAATGCTCTATCATATAAAGGATAATTTGCATATTGCCTAAATGATAATGCACTATCACCTTGTAAACCTTGCATATAAATATCAAATTGTTTTTTGGTATAATCTTCTTCTTTATATCCACATGCTGTAAGCATCTTTAAGCATAGTGCATCAATACTGGACATTAATTGATGAAAAAATTGAGCATATAGAGATTTGATAATAACTTTATAATCTTTAGCTCTTTTCATTCCTGCAACAAATGCTTTAGCATTAGCTTCATCATATTCCAAAACGCCATCAGAAAGATAAGATAATCTTGCATTATCCTCTACTTGCTTAGGAGTCTTTATACTATCAATAAAGCTCTTATATTCTCTGAACCATAATTGTTTATATCCTGATAATAAATCTCTAAACCAATTACATTTATAATCAGATCTATGTTGTTTAGTTGGAAGGTAATAAACAGAATGTCTATTTCCAATTTTACTATCTGGGATAGCAAAGAATTTCTTATATCTTTTTGTGTCAATTTTAATTCTGCCATCTTTAGCGATAAGACCATAATAATCGATTCTATAACATAGATTATCTTTCTCTAATTTATCATAGTCTTTGCCTATAACTTTGCTCTTTTTCTTCATGTTATTAACACCTCATTAAAACGAAAAAGTGACGGTAGGTATTAGCCTATCGCCACTTCAATAACATTTATCCTCTTCATATGTTATTTTGTTTAGACACGCAATACCACTCTTGAAATTTAGCTTTTAACTATTGGTTTACTCCTCATATGGTATATCCCAACCATAAGATTTGTTCCAATATTTCATATAGGTAAAGTTCTTACCCCACTGTTTCAGAACATGCATTTGTATCTAGGTTTAACTATACCATAATTCTGCTAATTTTAGCAATATTATGAGCATAATTGCCTAATTTGTCCCTTATATTATAACAAAGCAATCCAATGTTAAAAATGTACTATAGTTCAATTTAAAGAAAAAGAGGCTTATCTCATAACGAGTAAGTCCTCCATTTTCATATTAAATATTAGAGCAAGATTATACAAGTTTTCAGCATTAGGAAATTTCATTCCGCTTTCCCAATCGTATATCACTCTAGGTGATTTTAATTGGAGCAAACCAGCTAAATCTTCATGGGTTAGAGCTGATTTACAACGAAGCATTCTTAGCTTCAAACCCGTTGATACTTTATCTAATATGGCTTTTTGATAATCCATAAACAAGTACCTCCTTCGAGCCCTTCCTCGACTTTCTGGCACTTTAAATTATCGATTTAAATATACACCATAATTTGAAATAAATCTAGAACTCTAAATATTCTTACCTATTTTAAATTAAGGGTAATAACAACATCTTCATCACCAAGCAAATCAGTTAATTCACTTTTAGACAAATTAATGTGTCCTAATTTTGTATAAGACCATGTATTAGAATCATAAAATATTACTATCTGGTTAGATGAATATAGGACTATATCTCCTGGATTAGTAGTTATTCTAGTATCAGATGATGGCAATGTAGAGCCAATTGATCCTACCTGCTAACGAAATATCAGTGCATGGAAACGAATAAGTCCATAGATCAGCTTTTGGCATTTTTTCTATTTTTGTAATATCCCCAAGATTAAGTGTTTCACCATGAATTGCATTGTAAGATTGAATAGCATACTTATCGATTTCTGATATAGCAATCACTTCATGTTCTATTTTTGCTTTTTGTAGTGCTTTTCGTTGAGCACCAATACCCGCAAATAATTCAATTACTTTTAACATTGCGACCTCCAATAAAAAAAGGCCGCCATTAGGTGACCTATCTTCTTCTAGTTTGTAATAATCTTTCCATCAAATCATCTTGAGGATTAGCCCCACCGATATCAGTAGAGCAGTTATCCTTTACAGCTTGATAGATTTGAAACCATATCTGATTTACTTGTTTCATATAATTTTGACTCATTGCCACATAAGGACTTTGCATTGCGTTACCAGTTGTAGGATGCTTTGCTAGAAATCCAAATTCACTAATAGCTTCTTCGCATTGAACCCAACGTGAAACGCTCATTGCATATTGTTCTAAAAGTTGTGTGGATACTAGTTTTTCACATCTTCGTTTCTTGAGCCAAAGATATGTACTTTTATAGACTTCCTCAGCACACATATCTTTACCATTCTTTTGTTTTGCTTTCAGGAAGTCTTTTATCGGTGGCATATCTACACCTTCAATGCTTGTAGGTTCTGATAGAATGACAGCACCATTATCAAGTTCAGCTTTGCCTTCGATTATCTTATCAGCTAGAGCTTTGCTTTTCCTTCCAGCACCAGCTCTTGCTCCACCTCTAACGGTTCCATCTTTTGCCATTCCATCAATCCTCCTTTTGATTCTTTGAAAAATTAGTACTATACTTTTTTATTTTTCCTATTACCCCATTTGAATTCGAATTTTTGCACACGAAACCCCAGGCTCGGTAGCGTAGCAAAATGCTGTAGGGATTAGATATCCCCTACCCTCTACCTGTCGCCAAGCTCATGGTGGATTTTCGTATGACAACTTTGGCAAAGCGACATAAGGTTTGAGAACTCGTTCGTTCCTCCTCTGGAAAGCGGCACAATATGGTGTACTTCCTCGACAGATGTAATTCTTCCTTCTTTCAAGCAACGCTCACACAATGGATGCTGCTTAACATACAAGGCACGGATCCTTTGCCAATTGTTCCCGTACTTCTTATCGTGACTAGGAGCTCGGCTGAATTTATCATACTGCTTATGCCTTAGTGCCTGATGCTTTTCACAATAGGTATCATGCGTAAGATTCGGGCAACCTGGATAGGCACATGGTTTCTTTGATTTACTTGGCATAACCACTACCTCCTTCTACCCATGAAAAAAGCCCACGGATATTACTCCATGAGCTCTGATTCATTATGATTTTAAATAACAATATAATAACTATATACTTCTAGTTAAAATTATTAATTTTTCTACATTTCATCTTCAAAAATAATTATTTCTTTATTATCTTGAACATAAAATATTTTTATATATGAAAAACACTCTTCATATGAATTTT
>OMAN01000216.1_pt1 | contig 32769 bp, 34 predicted proteins | sample 1644701 | NCBI WGS metagenome assembly OMAN01 (sample SAMEA103958124, study PRJEB25191) | human gut metagenome | biome: human-associated habitat [ENVO:00009003]; feature: intestine environment [ENVO:2100002]; material: feces | place: Germany | collected 2013/2015 | reverse complement strand
CCGCCGACGTGCCCGGGGCCGCCGGCGACGCCAACTGTGCCCTGATCCGCCGCACCATCCGCACGGCTCTTTCCGCAGAGGGCGTCACGCTCCCCTGCGAGGTGGACGTGCTGCTGACGGACGACGAGGGCATCCACCGCATCAACCTGGATATGCGGCAGGTGGACCGGCCCACGGATGTTCTGAGCTTTCCGGAATTTGACCTGGCCCCCGGGGAGCACCCGGGGCCGGAGGACGCCGACCCCGGCACAGGACTGATCCCCCTGGGGGACATGGTGCTGTCCATGGAGCGGGTGGCGGCCCAGGCCAAGGAGTTCGGCCACTCCAGGCGGCGGGAGCTGGCGTACTTAGTGACCCACTCGGTGCTGCATCTGCTGGGCTACGACCACCTGGACGAGGGGCCTATGAAGGCGCAGATGCGAGGCCGGGAGGAGGCCGTTATGGCCCTGCTGGGCCTGGAGCGGTGATACACGATCAAAGGAGATTTGCCATGAAGATACGGAACCTGTGCGCCCTGCTGCTGGCGCTGATGCTGCTGGCCCTGGCGGGCTGCGGCCAAAAGGAGCAGCCCACCCAGCCGGAGAACCCGGACGTCCCCCAGGAGGAGGAGGCGGTGCCGGTGCGGCTGGTGTGCAGCAACGGCTCCACCACCCTGCGCTTCAGCCGGGAGGAGGACGGACACTGGCTGTGGGCCGATGACAAGACCTTCCCCCTGGACGAGAGCTACGCCCTGACCCTGCTGGAGACGGTGCAGGGCATCGAGAGCCTGCCGCCTGTCACCACCGCCGCCCAGCTGGCGGATTACGGCCTGGAGAGCAGCGCCAAGTACGTCACCCTCACCGACAGCCAGGACACGTCCGTTACCTACCGACTGGGCAGCGAGTCCGACGGCAGTGTGTACGTCTATCGGGAGGGGGCCGAGGCCACGGTGTACGCCGTGCCGGACCTGCTGGGCCAGATCGGCCGCAGCATCTATGACATGATGGCCCTGCCGGAGCTTCCGCAGCTGACGGCGGAGAACGTGCAGTCCCTGACCGTTGCCGCCGGGGACGTCAGCTTTACCCTGACTCCTGCGGAGGGGGCCTGGACCGCCGATGGCCGGGATGTAACGGATCAGCTGGCAGACCTGACTGCCTGGCTGGGGGATATGCACCTGGCGGCCTGTGTGGACTGGCGGCCCAGCGCCGGGGCAGCGGCCCTGTGCGGGCTGGACCAGCCGGGTGCAGTTCTGACGGCGGAGTATACCCATAACGGGGTGCAGCACAGCTTCACCCTGACGGTAGGCGGTCAGCGGGGCGCAGGCTACTGCGTCACCGTTTCCGATGACGACACCATTTATCTGATGAGCGCGGAGGCCCTGGCCCCGCTGCTGACCCTGGCCCAGTCGGGCCTGGAATAAGAGGAGGCGCCCCATGCGGCTGCTTGTGATCGAGGATGAAAAGCGCCTGGCCCGGAACCTGGCGGAGCTGCTGCGGCGGCAGGGCTACACCGTGGACATCAGCAGCGACGGCGTGTCCGGCTATGACAACGCCTCCACGGACCTGTATGACCTGATCCTGTTGGACGCCATGCTGCCGGGGATGGACGGGTTCAGCCTGCTGCGGAAGCTGCGCGCCGGGGGCCATGCCGTGCCGGTGCTGATGCTGACGGCCCGCAGCGACCTGTCCGACCGGGTCCAGGGACTGGACTGCGGGGCGGACTATTATCTCACCAAGCCCTTTGAGCCGGAGGAGCTGCTGGCCTGCGTGCGCTCCCTGCTGCGGCGGGGCGGCGGCGACGCCCGGACCGACGACGCCATCACCTTCGGGGATCTGCGGCTGGAGCCGGGGACCTTTCAGCTGTCCTGCGGGGAGCGGTCCCTGCGGCTGAGCCGCCGGGAATACGACATGCTGGAGCTGCTGCTGCGCAGCCAGGGCCGGGTGGTGCCCAAGGAGCAGCTGCTGCTGAAGGTGTGGGGCTATGACTCCGACGCCGAGGACAACAACGTGGAGGTGTATATCAGCTTCCTGCGGCGGAAGCTGACCCATCTGCACTCCGCCGTCACCATCCGCACCCGGCGGATGGTGGGGTATTTCCTGGAGGTGGAGGCATGATCCGCCGCCTTCGCTGGAAGATCGTGGCCATCAACATGGCCATGGTGACGGCGGTGCTGCTGGCGGTGTTCGTGGGGGTGCTGGTGTCCAGCCGGGCCGCCGTGGAGCGCACCGTGAACCAGCGGCTCATGCAGGTGGTCCAGACGGGGCGGTATGACGCCTCCCTGCCCGGGGAGGGGTCCGCCGCCCCCTGCTTTGTGGCGGACGTGTACCCCAGCGGCACCGTGCGCCTGTCCGGCAGCAGCTATTACCGGCTGGACGACCAGGACGCCATGGCGGAGATCGTCACTGCCTGCCTGGAGCAGGGGGATTCCTCCGGCATCCTGCGCAGCTATCATCTGCGGTATCTCCGGGCCGACGGGCCGCTGTATACCCGCATCGCCTTCACCGACGCCGCCCAGGAGGACGCCACCCTCCGGGCGGTGGTGAAAATGTGCCTGATTGTAGGCGTAGCGGCCCTGGCGGTGCTGCTGGGGTGCAGCTATCTGCTGGCGGGCCTGGCCGCCCGGCCGGTGGCCCGGTCCCTGGACCAGCAGCGCCGGTTCCTGTCCGACGCGTCCCATGAGCTGAAAACGCCCCTGACGGTGATTCTGTCCTCGGCGGACCTGATGCAGCAGACGGCGGTTCAGCCGGACCAGCAGCCGTATGTGGACAACATCCGCTGGTCCGGCCGGCGGATGAAGCGGCTGGTGGAGGATATGCTGACCCTGTCCCGGGCCGACGACGGGCGGCTGAAGGCCGCCATGGTCCCGGTGGATCTGTCCGACGCCGTGGTGGACACGGCGCTGCGGTTCGAGCCGGTGGCCTTCGAGGCCGGGCGGCAGCTGAGCTATGACATCGACGAGGGCATCACCGTTACCGGCAGCCGGGACCAGCTGCAGCAGGTGGCGGGGGTCCTGCTGGACAACGCCATCAAATACGCCCCCCAGGGGGCACAGGTCCGCATGACCCTGATCCAGGCGGAGCGAAAGGCCGTGCTGACGGTGGAAAACGGCGGGCCGCCGATTCCGCCGGAGGTGCTGCCTCATCTGTTCGACCGGTTTTACCGGGCGGACGGCAGCCGCACCCAGGGGGGCTTCGGCCTGGGGCTGTCCATCGCCCAGGCCATCGTCCGGGAGCACAAGGGAACCATCCGCTGCGAAAGCGACGCCCGCTCCACCCGTTTTATCGTGACCCTGCCTGCGGGCGGGAAGAGATAATCGCGCAAAAGAAGGGAAGCTCATGTTTGATCTTATCATCCGGGGCGGAACCGTCTATGACGGCGCCGGCCGCCCCGGCATCCAGGCGGACGTGGCGGTGTCCGGCGGCAGAATCGCCGCCGTGGAGCCGCTGCCCGCCGCCCGGGCCGCCCGGGTCATCGACGCCCGGGGCAAATGGGTAACTCCCGGCTTTATCGACATCCACCGCCACGCCGATGCCGCAGCCTTCCGCCCTGGCTTCGGGGAGCTGGAGCTGCGGCAGGGGCTCACCACCATCGTCAACGGCAACTGCGGCCTGTCCTGTGCCCCGGTGGGGCCGGAGAACCTGCCGGCCATCACCTCGTATCTGGAGCCCATCTGCGGCCGGGTGCCGCCGGAGGCGGCCCGGGAGACCCTGGCGGAGTATTTCGCCGCCCAGCCTGCCGCCCCCCTGCACACGGGGATGCTGGCGGGGGCCGGCACCGTCCGGGCCAGCGTGGCCGGGTATCAGGTGCAGCGCCTGGAGCCGGAGCACTACGCCGCCATTCACCGGCGGCTGGAGGGGGCTTTGGCCGACGGGGCCCTGGGCGTGTCCCTGGGACTGGGCTATGCGCCGGAGTGCTTCTATACCACCGACGAGCTGATCCGGGCCCTGGCCCCGCTGGCGGGGCAGAGCATCCCCATCACCGTGCATATGCGCCAGGAGGGCGGCGGCGTGGTGGAGGCCGCTCGGGAGATGGTGGAGGTGGCCCGGGCCCTGAAGGCCCCGGTGCATATCTCCCACCTGAAGGCCATGGGCCGGGACAACTGGAACCGCAAAATCCCCCAGGTGCTGGCCCTGCTGGACCGGGCCAGGCAGGAGGGGCTGGACCTGTCCTGCGACGTGTATCCCTACACCGCCGGGTCCACCCAGCTGCTGCACATCCTGCCGCCGGAGTTTCTGGCCGGGGGCATGGAGGCCATTGTCCGCCGCCTGCAGGACCCGGACCAGCGGAAGCTGCTGGCCCGGCGCATCGAAAGCGGCGATGGCTTTGACGACATCGCCAAACTGGCGGGCTGGGACGGCATTTTTCTCACCAGTCTCCACTGCCCGGAGGATCACCCCTATCAGGGCATGAGCCTACAGCAGATCGCGGAGCTGACCGGCCAGGACCCCCTGACCTGCTGCTGCGACCTGCTGGTGCGGGAGCAGGGGGAGATCACCATGATCGACTTCATGGCCCACGAGGAGGACATCGCCGCCATTCTGCAAGATCCCTTCTCCAACCTGATCTCCGACTCCACCTATCCCACGGAGGGCCAGCCCCATCCCCGGGTATACGGGACCTTTGTCCACCTGCTGACCCGGTTCGTCCGGGAGCGGGGGGACCTGACGCCGGAGGCGGCCATCCATAAGATGACGGGCCGCCCGGCGGCGGTGCTGGGCATGAAGGACCGGGGCGTGCTGACCCCCGGGGCCCAGGCGGATATCAACGTGTTCGCCCCGGAGGACCTGCGGGAGCCGGGGACGTATCAGGACCCCTGCCGCATGGCGGAGGGGCTGGACACCGTGCTGGTGGCCGGACAGCCGGTCATCGACGGCGGCCAATACACCGGCGTCATGGCCGGGCAGATCATCAGAAGGACCATATGACCGGGCCTGCGCCCCCGCTTGCCGCTGACAAGCGGGGGCGCAGGGCGTATAATGGGGTCATAATCCAATATGGGAATGCATTGAGAGTCTGAGTCATGCGCAGGGAACGTCCGGGAGACCGGGCGGGCTTTGGCGTGGCTCTTTTTTCACGGAAAGGAGAGATCGCTATGTACGATGCCGTCATCATCGGCGGCGGCGCGGTGGGCTGCGCCGTGGCCCGGGAGCTGAGCCGCTGGAAGCTGAAAATCTGTCTGGCGGAGCAGGGGGAGGACGTGTGCGTGGGCACCAGCAAGGCCAATTCCGCCATTGTTCACGCCGGGTTCGACGCCCCCGCCGGCTCTATGAAGGCCCGGTTCAACGTGGAGGGCAGCCGCCGGATGGAGGCGCTGTCCCGGGAGCTGGACTTCCCCTATCGCCGCAACGGCGCGCTGGTGGTGTGCTTTGAGGAGGCGGGCCTGCCCCGGCTGGAGGAGCTTCTGCAGCGGGGCCGGGTCAACGGCGTGGAGGGCCTGGAGATCCTCCGGGGCGGCAGGCTCCATGAGCTGGAGCCCGCCCTGTCGGAGAAGGCCGTGGCCGCGCTGTACGCCCCCACCAGCGCCATCATCTGCCCCTTCGGCATGACCATCGCCCTGGCGGAAAACGCCGCCCATAACGGCGCGGAGTTCCGCTTCGACACCCGGGTGGAGACCATTCGCCGGACAGGGGAGGGCTATGTGCTGGAGACGTCCCGGGGGCCGCTGGAGACCCGGGCCGTTATCAGCGCCGCCGGTGTGTGGGGCGACGTGCTCCATAACCAGGTCTGCGGCGATACCGCCTGCATCGTGCCCCGGCGGGGGGAATATTGCCTGCTGGACAGGAAGGACGGCGGCCTGGTGCAGCGGACCGTTTTCCAGCTGCCCGGCCCCATGGGCAAGGGCGTTCTGGTGACGCCCACGGTCCACGGCAACCTGCTGGTGGGCCCCACGGCTGCGGACCAGCCCCAGCGGGACCGCACCGCCACCACGGCGGAGGGCCTGGCCTATGCCCAGGACATGGCCCGCAAAAGCGTGCCGGGCCTGCCCCTGCGGGACGTGATCACCAGCTTCGCCGGGCTGCGGGCCCATCTGGCGGAGGGGGAGGACGACTTCCGCATCGGCCAGCCCGTGCCCGGGTATTTCGAGGCCCTGGGCATCGAGTCCCCGGGGCTGTCCTCGGCCCCGGCCATCGGGGCCTATCTGGCGGAGCAGGCGGCGGCGTATCTGGGGGCGGCGGAAAAGCCGGACTTCGACCCCCTGCGCCGGGATATCGTCCACCTGCGGGAGCTGCCCTTTGAGGAGCGGCAGCGTCTGGCGGCGGAAAACCCCGCCTACGGCAATATCGTGTGCCGCTGCGAGGGCATCAGCGAGGGCGAGATCGTGGACGCCATCCGCCGCACCCCCGGAGCCCGGTCCCTGGACGGGGTGAAGCGCCGGGTGCGGGCCGGTATGGGCCGGTGCCAGGGGGGCTTCTGCACCCCCCGGGTCATGGAGATCCTGTCCCGGGAGCTGGGAGTGCCCCAGACGGAGCTGACAAAAAACGGCGGAGCATCCCGGCTGCTGGCCGGGCGGACCAAGGAGGAAGCATGATGAAACATGTACAGCTTGCCATCATCGGCGGCGGGCCTGCGGGTCTGGCCGCCGCCGCGGCTGCCCGGAAGGCCGGAGTGGAGGACCTGCTGATCATCGAGCGGGACCGGGAGCTGGGCGGCATTCTGAACCAGTGCATCCACGCGGGCTTCGGCCTGCACACCTTTTCCCGGGAGCTTACCGGGCCGGAGTACGCCCGGCGGTTTGCCGACCAGGTCCGGGAGCTGAACATCCCGTACCTGCTGAACACCATGGTGCTGGACCTGTCGCCGGACCGGGTGCTGACGCTGACGGGCCGGGAGACGGGCCTGGTGCAGCTCAGCGCCGACGCGGTGATCCTGGCCATGGGCTGCCGGGAGCGGCCCCGGGGGGCCCTGAACATCCCCGGCTGCCGCCCGGCGGGCATCTATTCCGCCGGTACCGCCCAGCGGCTGGTAAATATGGAGGGGCTGATGCCCGGCCGGGACGTGGTGATTTTGGGCTCGGGCGATATCGGCCTTATCATGGCCCGCCGCATGACGCTGGAGGGCGCCCGTGTCCACGCTGTGGCGGAGGTCATGCCCTATTCCGGCGGCCTGAAGCGGAACATCGTCCAGTGTCTGGAGGATTTCGGCATTCCCCTGTATCTGTCCACCACCGTGGTGGACATTCACGGCCGGGAGCGGCTGGAGGGCGTGACCCTGGCCCAGGTGGACGGGAACCGCCGCCCCATCCCCGGGACGGAGCGGGACATCCCCTGCGACACGCTGCTGCTGTCGGTGGGTCTGCTGCCGGAAAACGAGCTGAGCCAGCAGGCCGGGGTCCGGCTGGACGCCGTTACGGGCGGGCCGGAGGTGGGGGACGATCTGTCCACCTCCGTTCCCGGCGTGTTCGCCTGCGGCAACGTGCTGCACGTCCACGATCTGGTGGACTTCGTGTCCCAGGAGGCGGCCCGGGCCGGGGAAAACGCCGCCCGGTACCTGCTGGAGCACCGGCGGGAGGGCAAGACCGTCCGCCTGACGGGGCAGAACGGCGTGCGGTACACCGTGCCCCAGTATCTGGACCCGGCGGCCATGGAGGAGACCGTCACCGTCCGGTTCCGGGTGGGCCAGCCCTATCGGGACGCCGATCTGGCGGTTTATCTGGACGGACGGCTGCTGCGCCGGGTGCATAAGCGCATTCTCAGCCCCGGCGAGATGGAGCAGCTGACCCTGCGGCGGGCGGACCTGCCCCGGGGTTTGAAGCAGATCACCATTCAGGTGGAGGAGGGAGCACAATGAGCATCCGCGAGCTGACGTGTATCGGCTGCCCCATGGGCTGCCAGCTGACGGCCGTTCTGGAGGACGGCCAGGTGACCCGGGTCACCGGCAACACCTGCCCCCGGGGGGACGCCTATGCCCGGAAGGAGTGCACCCATCCGGCCCGCACCGTCACCGGCACCGTCCGGGTGTCCGGCGGCGCGCTGCCGGTGGTGTCCGTCCGCACCGCCGGGGAGGTACCCAAGGAGAAGGTGCTGGACGTGGCCCGGGCGCTGTGCCGGGTGCACTTGACGGCCCCGGTGCAGGTCGGGGACGTGGTGATCCCCAATGTGCTGGGCACCGGCGTGGACGTGGTGGCCACCCGGTCCGTGTGACCCCGCAAATCACCGGTTGACAGGGAAGCAGGGGGCAGTATATAATAAATCGAATCATCATTCCCTGTTAATTCGATGTTTTTCTCTATGAAATCTAATATTTCATATCAGCAAGGAGGTCTTACATGGACATTTTCGAGAAATGCTATGCCCCGTCCCTGGCCAAGGAGCTGAAGGAGGCGGGGGTGTATCCCTATTTTCACGCGCTGCAATCCCGGCAGGACGTGGAGGTGCAGATGGAGGGCAAGCGCCGGATCATGCTGGGCTCCAACAACTATCTGGGCCTGACCATCGCCCCGGACGTGGTGGAGGCGGGCATTCACGCCCTGGAGCGCTACGGCACCGGGTGCAGCGGCTCCCGGTTCCTCAACGGCACCCTGGAGATGCACCTGGAGCTGGAGGCGGAGCTGGGGAAGTTCCTGCGCAAGCCCGGCATCGTCACCTTCGGCACGGGGTATCAGTCCAACGTGGGCATCATCAGCGCCCTGGTGGACCGGCACGACTACGTCATCTGCGACCGGGAGAACCACGCCTCCATCTATGCCGGGTGCCAGATGAGCTACGGCAAGATGCTGCGCTATCGCCACAGCGATATGGAGGAGCTGGAGAAGTGCCTGCAGCGGGTGCCGGAGAAGAACGGCGCCCTGATCGTCACCGACGGCGTGTTCTCCATGGGCGGCGACATCGCCAGACTGCCGGAGATCTGCGCCCTGGCCAAAAAGTACGGGGCACGGGTCATGGTGGACGACGCCCACGGCCTGGGCGTTCTGGGCGAGGGCGGCCGGGGTACGGCCAGCTACTTCGGCCTGGAGGACCAGGTGGACATCTATATGGGCACGTTTTCCAAGTCCCTGGCGTCCCTGGGCGGATACATGGCGGCCTCGGAGGAGGTGGCGGACTTTGTGCGCCACGCGTCCCGGCCCTTCATCTTCTCGGCGTCCATTCCCCCGGCCAACTGCGCCACGGCCCTGGCGGCCCTGCGGCACCTGGAGCAGCATCCCGAGCTGCCGGAGCGGCTGCGGGAGCTGAGTCTCTATGCCCGCAAGGGCATGACGGACCGGGGCATGAAGATCCGGGAGTCCGCCCTGACGGCCCCCACGCCCATCATCCCCATCTATACCTACGAGACGTACCACACCCTGGAGGTGGCCCGGGAGATCTATGACCGGGGCGTGTATGTGAATCCCACCCTGCCCCCGGCCACGCCGGAGGGGGAGGCCCTGCTGCGGACCAGCTATATGGCCACCCATACCGAGGCCCTGCTGGACGAGGCCATGGACATCATGGCGGACGTGCTGGTGAAGGGCCATGAGTGAGATCGCCGTCATCACCGGAGGGACCTCCGGCATCGGACGGGCCACGGCCCTGTGCCTGCGGGAAGCGGGCTATACCGTGTATGAGCTGAGCCGCCGCCCGGAGGGAGTGGAGGGCCTGCACCACATCCGCTGCGACATCACCGACGAGGACCAGGTCCGCTCCGCCGTGGCGGAGATCATGGACCGGGCCGGGCGCATCGACGTGCTGGTGAATAACGCGGGCTTCGGCATCTCCGGGGCGGTGGAGTTCACCGACACGGCGGAGGCCCAGCGCCTGCTGGACGTGAACTTCTTCGGCATGGTGCGGATGAACAAGGCCGTTATCCCCCATATGCGCCAGGCGGGCCGGGGCCGCATCGTGAACCTCAGCTCCGTGGCGGCGCCCTGCCCCATCCCCTTCCAGGCGTACTACTCCGCCGGAAAGGCGGCGGTGAACGCCTATACCATGGCCCTGGCCAACGAGCTGCGGCCCTTCGGCATCACGGTGTGCGCCGTGCAGCCCGGGGACATCCACACGGGCTTCACCGCCGCCCGGGTGAAAACCATGGAGGGCGACGACGTGTACGGCGGCCGCATCGGCCGGTCCGTCCAGCGGATGGAGCACGACGAGCAGAACGGCATGGACCCCGCCAAGGCCGGGGCGTTTATCGCCCGGGTGGCCATGAAGCGGCGGCCCAAGCCCATCTATACCATCCGGTTCGACTATCAGTTCTTCGTGTTCCTGACCCGGATCCTGCCGGGGCGGCTGCTGAACTGGCTCATCGGACTGCTGTATGCAAAATAATAAGCAATGGGGCCAGGCGTAAGCCTGGCCCCGTTTATTTCTTATTTACTGCAGCGTTTCACTCCTCATTGGATTTTCAGGCAGAAATCGCAGCAGTCGTCGCCCCGGCCCAGGTTTTTTGTGCGGCGCCAGAGGAGTTTCGGGTGCATTCCGTATTTCCTTCGCCCTGGCATAAACGGTCTGCAGCATGGTCTCCGGCACGCCGGAGAGCTTGATTTTTTCTTTCATATCATGTTTCCTCCCTTTTCACACACTCGGCGTAAGTCAGCGGGAAGGACGCCGTCAAGACGGCGCTTTTCCGCACCGTCCAGCCGTTTTCCCGCAGAAATGCCAGATATTCGCGGCTTGTCCACTTGCTGTGCAGCGGAAAGCCTGCCAGCTTCATGAAAAACGCTTTGACCCTTCCGAAAAAAGCGTTATCCGCATGGGTAAAGGTGGGCGCCACCAACACGCCGTCGTCCTTCAGCACCCGGCGAATTTCGGAGAGAGCCTTCTCCGGCTCCGGCACGATGTGCAGGGCGTTGGCCACGATGATCACATCAAAGCTGCCGTCGGCGTAGGGGAGGCGGAACATATCCTGCACGGAGAAATGTAGCTTGGCGGAGCGGTTGTCCCGCTTCGCCTCCGCGATCATCTCCGGCGATGCGTCCGTGGCCTCGATATGGGCGGCGCTGTTTACGATGTTTTTGGCGATCAGTCCCGTGCCGGCGGCCGGCTCCAGCACGGTTCTGTGCCGCACCACAGGCCGCAGAAGCTCATATAGCCGCTCGTAAGCTGCGGCGTCCTTGCGCATGAAGCGGTCGTACCGCCCGGCGTTTTTGTCCCAGAAACTTTGACTATTTCTCATGGTTTTGACCTCACAGCGAGATGTTAAATTTCTCTAACTCCCGAGGATAAAAGAGCGGTTAGCGTTGACTAACCAGCATCCCTTAAAAAAGCCGCATCCCTGCGGCTTTTCCGCTTATGCAAATGGTTCCCGAAATTTTGACCACTTGAATTATTTCGGTCATATAGTAGCAAAGATTCTTTCCCCTGTCAAGATTGTGCCGGAGCTTTTCTGTAAATTTGAAGCTGCTGTCGATCATATGATTGGCTCTTCAGCGTATCTGAGGAAAAATAAGAAAATGCAGAATTTCTTCCTGAAATTTGCGAACTGTTTTACAGTTGACTTCACTACATTTTGTGTGATATATTATAAGAAGATTGGAGAGATTGCTTATGGTTAACTAATTTAAAGCCAACATTAAGACCACTCCTTCGGAAAATTAAAAACAGAAACTGAGAAAGGAAAGTTGAGGATTTTATGAAAAGAAACTTCACGATTTTGTTGCTGATGCTTCTTTGTATCTCCCTTCTGACTCCTGTGTATGCTGCGCAGGCGATTCCCAGCGAGGTGTTTGGCGAAGAAGCGATTAATCAAGCAATTGATAACTATTTCTAGAGCCGGAAAGACTTTCTGAAAGGGAACCGGAATGACATTGTTCCCGTCGTGGATGGAATCTTAGCTGATGAGCTGCTCCATAAGCAAGCGTTGATTGAAAATGAAGCTGTTTACCTAACATATTCCCTAAGTGGACAAAATGTTGCGGCATATTCCGGTTATGCTGTTGTGAATGTGGTGGAGGCTATTACATATCGTGTATCCGGTACGGAAGCGAATGCTTGCGTGAATCATCAAATTACAGTCTATCAGACAAATCAGGGGAATATCGTTATTGGAGCTGATGCTTATAAAGATGATGTGCCAAACTTTGAATCCTGTTCGTATGTAAACGCTCCAGCTACTTATTATGACGTGAGTCCAAATGCGTTGCAAGCAGGGGGAAGTCGTAATTGTATTGTTGAGGTAGCTCGTAATGAGATTGGTTATGTAGAGGGAACTAAAAACTATACAAAGTACGGCGTGTGGTTTGGTAGCCAGTATGCGCATAGTGAATGGTGTGCAATCTTTGTCTGTTGGTGTGCAAATCAAGCTAAGGTTTCTACAACCATTATACCCAAGAATAATTCTGTTGCAGTTGTTGATAATCTGTTAAGCTTTTTTGTTACCAGAAATCAGTATTTTGTGCGAGGTGCTGGTACGCCAAGAGCTGGTGATTTGTACTTTGAGGGAGTATCTATTAATGATCTAAAGCATGTAGGGATTGTTTCCTCGGTAGGCTCTACTTCATTTACAATAATTGAAGGAAACTATCCTGACCGAGTCCAGTATAGAACCATATCTCTGAATGCATCAAACGTAATTGCTTTTGCGCGTCCTGCATATGCGACCACATCGCATAGCTATGTTGCAGTAAAAAATCAGTCCGGGGTGATTCTATACTATCGATGCAGTGCCTGTGGTCATCAAGTGACAAATTTACCCGGAGCAACGAGATTGCAGAGTATCCCTTTTCCGGTATGATTTCGATTAGAAAAGGAAGGTAAATGAAGATGAAAAAGCATTTATTTCCCCTGCTTGCGGCCCTGCTGTGTATGGTGATGCTGATGGGCTGTACGGCCCATGCGGGGCCGGAGTCCAACAAGCTGACGGAGGTGGAGTCCAACAAGCTGACGGAGGCGGAGCTTCAGGAGCTCCAGGAGCTGTTTGCCCCGGGCAGCTGGTATGCCCAGGCCTGCACCAGCTACTATGAAGCGGCGGAGGCCGTGAATCTGCGCCGTCTGTTCTACGATGGCATCGGCTACGCGGGACTGATCTATGGACAGTGCTATGTGACCGATCGGGAGCGGGACTGGGTGCTGGAGCAGGAACCTGCGGCAGAGAATTATGGCATTTTCCGGGCGCCCCGGGCGGCCATGGATGACGTTCTCCGGCAGTATTTTGACATCTCCCTGGACGATACCCGGAAAATGGGGCTGGATAACCTGCTCTATTGGGAAGAGGCCGACGCCTGGTACGCCGCCCACACGGATACGGGCCTGAATACGGTGACGCTGACCGGCGGTGAGCGCACGGACGATGGCCTGCTGAAGCTGTCCTATTCCGGCGGCTGTATCACCCTGCGCCCCACGCCGGACGGACAGAGCCCGCAGCCCTATTTCATCGTTTCCAACCAGCCGGAAGGTTGATGCCGGTATAGGAAAAGGGAGAGCGAATACGCTCTCCCTTTTATCTGTCGAAAAACCCGGCTTCGCAGCAAGCGGCAGACCGACCGGGAGACGCGGGTGCTGATCCTCTCCGCCCGCAGCGAGGTGGAGGACAAGGTGGAGGGGCTGGACGCCGGGGCCAACGATTATCTGGCAAAGCCCTTTCACCTGGCGGAGCTGGAGGCCCGCATCCGCAGCCTGACCCTGCGGCAGTTTACGCAGCAGGGCGTACTGCTGACCTGCGGAGGTCTGCGTTTTGACACCCGCTCCCGCACCGCCGCCGTCAACGGGCAGACGCTGACGCTCACCCGCAAGGAGACGGGGATTTTAGAATATCTGATGGTGCATCAGGGGCGGCCGGTGAGTCAGGAGGAGCTGATGGAGCACGTCTGGGACAACAGCGTGGACAGCTTCAGCAACTCCATTCGCGTCCACATCTCCGCCCTGCGCAAAAAGCTCCGCGCCGCGCTGGGCTATGACCCCGTCCGCAACCGCATCGGCGAGGGCTATCTGATGGGAGGCGAGGAAGCATGAAGCGTCTTTCTTTGCAGTGGCGCATCACGCTGATGACCGTCCTGCTCATCGGCATCACCTGCGTGGCCATGAATCTGCTGCTGTGCTCCTCCGGTGTGTACTATATGGACACCATCGCGGACAGCTTACAGGGCGGCAGCACGGTGATTCTGAATGAGGACGGAGCGGCGAGCTTTGACCCGCAGCTCATAGCGCCCAATGAGGAGCTGACCATCGTCGTCGATGGGGCACAGGGGCGCTTCCGCACCACCAACTGGTATATCACGGCGGCGGTGACGATTCTGAGCGGCATTCTCGCTTACTTCGTCAGTGGACGCGCTCTCAAGCCCCTGCGCAGCTTTGCATCGCAGGTGGAGCAGGTGCAGCTGAACAATCTGGCGGATATGAAGATCGACGAAGATGTGCTTCCGGAGTTCAAGCAGCTCAGCCGCTCCTTCAATCAGATGCTGGAGAGGCTGAACAACGCCTTTGCCGCCCAGCGGCAGTTCACCGGCAATGCCGCCCACGAGCTGCGCACGCCGCTGGCGCTGATGCAGGCGCAGCTGGAGCTGTTTTCCGCGGAGCATCCCGATGTGCGGCCGGAGACGGCGGAGTTCCTCACGCTTTTGCGTGAGCAGACGGAACGGCTGATACAGATGACCAGGACACTGCTGGAGATGAGCAATCTGCGGCAGGTGGCGCGGAACGAGCGGATCCAGCTGGCTCCCATGATCGAGGAGATCTTCACAGATCTTGCGCCGCTCTCAGATAAGCTCGGCGTCACGCTGACGGCGGAGGGCGACGGCTCCCTGACCGGCAGCGACGCGCTGATCTACCGTCTGATCTTCAACCTGACGGAGAATGCTGTCAAGTACAACCGGCCGGGCGGCTCGGTGCGGGTCAAACTTGCACAAAGGCAGGAAAAGTGCATCATTCGCGTTTCCGACACCGGCTGCGGCATTCCGGAGGAATATCAGCGGAGCATTTTCCATCCCTTCTTCCGGGTAGACAAATCCCGCAGCCGCGAGTACGGCGGCGCGGGACTGGGGCTTTCTCTGGTGTGGGAGATCGCCGATCTCCACGGCGGCTCCGTTTGGGTGGAGGAAAGCTCGGACAAGGGCACGACCATCGCGGTGGAGCTGCCGGCAGGGGCGGAAAACGATTCTCTCAGCGTGGATATCCCATAGCGTCCCTTGGCGGTTTCATGATGATCGTTTTTCAACCTCCACAATGTTATCGCAGCAACTCTCGATCAGCTCCCTGTCGTGGGTGATCACGAGAATGGTTCTGCCGTTCCGCGCTTCGCTTTTCAGCCTTTCTGCGATCAGGCGCATGTTTCGCCCGTCAAGGCCGCTGGTGGGCTCGTCAAGGATCAATATCCTACGGCCGGAAAAGATGGCGCAGGCGATGGCAAGGCGCTGCTTCTGTCCGCCGGACAGAGCGGACGGGTGCGCGTCCCTGTACTCGTAAAGGCCAAATTCTTTCAGCAAATATCTGGCACGGTCTTTGTTTTCTTCCGTCAATTCGGTATTCAGCAGCAGCTCCTCCGCCACGCTTGCCGTAAAAAACTGTGTTGACGTGTCGTTGCCGCAGTAATAGATCTCCCTGTGCCGGACTGCCGCTCTTGCTTTTTTTCCGTCTATCAGGATATGTCCCCTTGTCTGCTTCGCCAGCCCGCAGAGGATCTGCGCAAGGGTGGTTTTCCCCGCGCCGTTTTGTCCCGTTATGGCGGTCACGCCGCCCTTTGGAACGGACAGCGAAATATCCTCAAAAATAACTTCTTTGCGTATTCTTTTCGAGAGCCCTGCTGTCTTCAAGACGGCAGGGCTTTCGTCTAATACGGAGGGAGCGGGAAGGCTCTTTCCCTCGTGCGGAGAGCGCAGGCCCATACCTAAGATGTCCGCTTCCGGCAGAAGGCGCAAATCCTCCGGTGTATACTCGGCCGCTATTCTGCCATCCCGCAGATATAAAAACCGGTCTGCGATCCCCATCAGCCAGTCGATCCTATGCTCCGCGATGAGCAGGGTAAAGCCCTGCTCCTTGAGCTGCCGAAGGGTCTGCGCAAGCTGCCTCGTCCCGGCGGCGTCGAGGTTGGCCGTCGGCTCATCGCACACAAAGGCCTTTGGCTTCATGGCGTATACGGACGCAATGGCCGCCCGCTGCTTTTCTCCGCTTGAGAGGACGTCAACTGCCCTGTCTTTCAAATGGGACAGCTTCAACGCCTCTATGGCGGCGTCCGTCCTCTCCCGTATCTCCCGGGCGGCCAGGCCGTAATTCTCGCAGGGAAAGGCGACCTCTCCGGCAAGCTCAGAGGAAAAGAACTGGCTTTTGGGGTCCTGAAAAACGCTTCCCACCAAATGCCCGATCTCCCATGTGGAAAGCCTTGATATGTCCTTGCCGTCTATTTTTACAATCCCACTGAAGGCTCCGGGATAGAAGGACGGCGCAAGCCCGTTGACAAGCCTTGTCACGGTGGTCTTGCCGCAGCCGGAAAGCCCCGTCAGCACGACGCATTCGCCGCTTTTTACCGAAAGGGAAATGTCCCGCACGCCTCTGTCCGAGTTTTCGTATTGAAAAGAAGCGCGTATAAGCTCGATCATGCCATGCTCCTTTCCAAAACCAAATAGGAAACCGTGACCAGCGCACATGCGGCTGCCGCGATGTGATCCCGCGCCCCGGCCCTTTGCTCATAATAGCTGCCGCGCACACCCGGGCGCTCCGCGCCCCTTGCAACGGCGGAAACGGAAAGCTGATCGGCGAGCTGCAATACCCGAAGGAGAAACGGAACCAGCACATACTCTATGCTCTGCACGGGATGCGCGAGCAGCTGCCCCGCCGCGGTAAGCCCTCGGTTTTTCATAGACCTGCCTACGCCTTTCAGCTCCGTCCGCATGGTAGGGAAGAAGCGAAAGACCACAAGCAGCCCGAGAATGAACGGGGTGGGCATACGGAGGCGGGATAAAAATGCGGAGAGCATTCCCGGCGGCGTGGTGATCAGATCCCATGACACCAGAAAGATCGGTGACAGATTCCAGAACATCAGAACATAAAACTCCGAAAAAACCGGCATGTGCAGTCCGTGGAAGCGGATACCGTACAGCAGCAGCGCCAGCAGCAGATAAAAGCAGCCATAGGACGCGGCAAGGCGGAAATTCCGCTGAAAGACGAGATAAAGAAGCGCGCCGCCGGTCAGGATGCAGGTGAGCAGCACATTCCCGCCGATCGTCACTCCGGCAAAGACGCACAGCAGCGCCCACAGCTTGACCGGCACCGCAAAGGATGCGTCCGCTCTCATAGAACGCCGGCCTTCTGAAAATGCCTGCGGATCAGCCGCCTGCCCACCATGCAGCCTAAAAAGCCCATCAGCGTCGTGAACAGCAGAATAAAGGCCAGCCAGTCGGGAGAGGTGTAGTAACGCACATAGGAATCGATGTAGCTCTGCTCCATGCCGCTTGCCAGCGCAAAATCGTAGTAGGTGTCCCAGAAGAACCAGATGGGCAGCAGATTGACCCCGTTGTATAAAAGGCTCGCCGCCGTCCAGGCGGCAGTCAGCCGTTTCGGCTTTTGGCAGGAGCCTTCCTTCCAGAGAATCGCCTCGCAGAGGATCCCTACGAGAACATAATAAGGAAGCAAGAACCAGTTGCCCATCAGCAGGAAAATCACACCGAGGATCGTCATATAGATCAGCGTCACAAAACGCTTTCCGATCCGGCTGACCATGAGCATATAGACCGGCGCGCAGAGGAACATGGTGATCCCCACGGACAGTACCATGCTGACAAAGTCGTTGGCCATGCAGACCATATTGACGACGAGCTGGATCACGATCAGCACCGCCGAAAGCAGCACCGTGGTGATCACATCCCTGACAGACCACTTATTTGTTTCTTTCATAATCTCCTCCTTGTTTTCAGCACTTCGTTTTCCAATATTGCACTTGGGATCCTGTTCATCTCGCAGCTTTCTACGCCGTCCACTCCATGCTCTCGCTCTGGAGCTGCGCCATGTGGCGGAACAGGCCGTTCTTTTTCAGCAGCTCGGCGGGAGAATCCATCTCAACCACGCGGCCGCCGGAGAGCAGGACGATCTGATCGGCGTTCATGACGGTACGCATGCGGTGCGCGATGATGAGCACCGTCTTATCCTTGATCAATCCGGACAGTGCCGCCTGCACCGCCGTTTCGTTTTCCACGTCCAGCGAGGCCGTGGCCTCGTCCAGCAAAATCACCGGCGCGTCCTTCAAGATGGCGCGGGCAATGGAGATGCGCTGCCGCTCGCCGCCGGAGAGCCGGGAGCCGTTTTCCCCGATCAGGGTGTGGTAGCCCTCCGGCAGCCTGGATACGAAGGCGTCGCACTGCGCCGCCTTCGCCGCCGCCAGCACCTCCTCGTCGGTGGCGTCCCGCTTGCCGAGGCGGATGTTTTCCATCACGGTATCCGCAAAGAGCACCACATCCTGAAATACGATGGCGTAGTTTTTCAGCAGCGCCTCGCCGTCCACCGTGGACACGTCCACGCCGCCCAGCCGCACCGTGCCCTCCGCCGGGTCCCAGAAGCGGGCTGCCAGCCTGGCTGCCGTGGATTTGCCGCCGCCGGAGGGGCCCACCAGCGCCGTCACCTGCCCCTGCTTCGCCGTAAAGGAGACGTCTCTTAGCACGTCCTCTTTTTCCCGGTAGGCAAAGGTCACATGCTCAAAGCGGATGTCGTAGCCATCGGGATCATATTCGGTCATACCGGTCATGCGCTTTTCGTTCTCGATCTCCTGCATACGCTCGATGCGCACCTCGCAGGCGAACACCGCGGCCATGTTGGCAAACATGGAGCCGATGGGGTCATATACCCGGGTGGAGGCGATAAGGAACATCAGAAACGGGATCAGCGACAAGTCGCCGCGGCTCATGAGCAGCACCCCCGTGAGGACGGTGGTGGCGATACCCAGCTTTAGGAAGGACTGTGCCGCCGTGACCACGGAGCCCGTAAACAGCTCACCCCGGATGGTGTCCTGCTCCGCCTCGTCCAGCCTGCGGTTCAGGTCAGCGATATACCGCGCCTTTTGGTTGCACGCCTTGATCTCCGGCGCGCACTCCAGTGCCTCCTGCATGGCGTCGGTGGCCGCACGCCGGGTGACAAGCCCCTTCGTTATATGCCGCTTTTCCATGCGCCGGGAGAGATAGACCATCAGCAGCGACGCAGGCACCACCCACAAAAGAGCCAGCGCCATTCGCCAGTCGTAAAGCAGCATGCCTGCGGAAATCAGCGCCGTGGAGATGAGCGCGCCGTGCATGGCGGGGTAAAAGTGGGAGAATGCCTTTTCCAGCGTCTCCGTATCCCCCATGATGGTGGTGGTCAGGTCAGTCAGGTCACAGTTTCCGAAGAAGGACAGCGGGAGCTGGCGCAGCACCTCCGCCAGCCGGATGCGGCGGTTGGCGCTTTCCAGGTAGGTGGCTTCGTATAGAGCTTTGTACTGAATCAGAAAGGTCACAAAGAGCGCGGCGAGGGCAAGGACGCCCGCAACCAGAAAGCGCGTAAGCCCCGCCCTTGGGTCGGTGCCGTTTGTCAGTGCCTCTACGATGCCGGAGAGCGCCGTGGCCAGCACGCCCACCGGCAGCATTTTGCTGATATTGACCAGTACGGACCAGAACACGGCGGCCACATAGTCTTTTGCGCCCTTCTCCGTCATGGCGTATTTTTTGCTGATACGTTCGATCATGCGGCACCTCCTACCTTCCACTGCGCGGCCTTTTGGTACTCCTCCCACATGGCGGCGTATACGCCGCCCTTTTCAAGAAGCTCGTCGTGCTTTCCTTCCTCGGCGATCTCGCCGTCCCGGACGACAAGGATGCGATCCATGTTCCGCACCGTGGACAGGCGGTGGGCGATCATCAGCACGGTCTTGCCCTTCATCAGCGCCTCGAAGGCCTTTTGTATCTTCGCCTCGTTCTCGGGGTCTGCAAAGGAGCTTGCCTCATCCAGCACCACGATGGGTGCGTCCTTTAAGATCGCCCGAGCCAGCGCGATGCGCTGCATCTCGCCGCCGGAGAGGTATACGCCCTTGGCACCGATCACGGCGTCCAGCCCGCCCGGCGTCTTTTCCAGAATATCGCCGCACTGAGCAAGCTGCGCCGCGTGTAATATCTCCGCCTCGGTGGCGTCCGGCCGAGCGGCGCGGATGTTGTCGCGGATGCTCTTTTTGAAGAGCCTCACCTCCTGAAAGACGAAGGATATCTGCTCCATCAGCTCCGCGGTGGGGATGCTCCGCACGTCCTGTCCACCCAGGAGCACCGCCCCCTCCTGCACGTCGAAAAAGCGCGGGATCAGCCGGGCGATGGTGGTCTTGCCGCCGCCGGAGGGGCCCACCAGCGCCCACGCCTCCCCCTGCGGCAGGTGGAAGCTCACATTCGTCAGTGCAGGCCTGTCTGCGCCGTCATAGGAAAAGGTGACATTCTCAAAGGAAATGCTGCTGTCCGCGGGCTTGCTTCCGCTGTCCGCCCCAGGCTCGGGAAGGGGGGACTCCTTCAATATGGCCTCCAGCTTGTTCACCGCCTCGGCGGCCTCCATCTGCGCGTTGGCCGCGTACATCAGCCGCTCCATCATAAAGGCAAGCTGGGGCGCGAAGAAGATGTAAAACACCAGATCGGCCAGCACCGCCCAACCGTCTGCCGCGCCGCCGATGAGAACCATTCCCAAAGGCATGAGAAGCAGGAACATGGCGTTCAGCACCACCGTAAGCAGGGTGTAGGGCATACGGCACATCATGGCGTAGCCGCTGGCAAGGTCGCGGTAGCTGAGGATGGCGGCATGAAAGCTCTTGAAGGAGTAAACCGTCTGCTGGAACACCTTCACCACCGGGATGCCCCGGACATACTCCGTGGCCTCGGCGGAAATGCGCTCTCCTGCGCGCTGGTATTCCTCAAAGAACTTCATGCCTCTCCCGGTCATCATGCTCATCAGGCAGACAAGCCCGATGACCATGGGGATCAGGCAGGCAAGCCCCATACGCCAGTCAAAGACGAAGAGCAGTCCCACCGCCAGTATCGGCGTTATGATCCCGCCCACCGCGTCGGGGATGGTGTGGGCAAGGAGCGTTTCTGTCAGCGCCGCGTTGTCGTCGATCTGCTTGCGCAGCCGCCCCGTAAGATTGGCGTTAAAGTACCCCAGCGGCAGGTCAACGAGATGGGCGACCGCCGCCTTTCGCATATTCGTCGCCACCCGGAAGGCCGCAAGGTGTGTACACATGAGCCCGGCGAAATACACAGCCGCGCTCAGAAGCGCCGCCGCCAGCGCATACCAGCCGTAGCGGGCAAGCCCTTCCGGAACGCCGCCTCCCGGCGTTAAAATGCCTCTGGCTGCGTACCAGACAAAGACGAATGGGAAAATGCCGACTGCCGCCGAAACGCCGGACAGCCCGCAGCCCAAGACGGACAGCCACTTATGCCCTCCGGCGTATTCCAGCAGCCTGCCCAGCACAGGCGGCTGCTTTGTTTTTTTCTGTTTGCTCATATTCCGTGTTCCTTTCTTAAAATATATGGATTTGTTGGAGGATGCGCCGCGCCAGTTAGAGATGACTAACCGACAGTTATTTTTTAAGGCTCATTCGAGCCTTAAAAGTCCGCTCCAGCCGGAGTGGAAGAATACAGCCAGTTCATCGACGTATTTCATGGCTTCCTCTCTCGGCATATCGTGGACGATGGTTTCACACACCGCCGTAAAGTAGGCCCTTGTGATCATGTGATGAAGCTGACGAGTCATGCTCCCGGAGAGCATACCGTTTTTTCTGAGGAGGGCGTAGTATTCTTCGGATCGATCGACCTCCAGATCCACCAGCACCTCGATGAAATCCGCGTAGCCTGTTCCTTCCGCCCGGCAGAGGATCAGCTTGAATTCGTCGAAATGGTCGTACATGAACGCGACAAACTCATGCAGGTGCTGGGTGGAAAGCGCAAGGCTTTCTTTTGTTTTCCCCTCCGGGACGAGGTCAAAATAAACGTCCTGCGCCGCCTTGAAGCGGGTGAGCAGCTCGCTTGCGGTCTCGCCCACAAGGTCTTCAAACAGAGCGGTCTTATCCGGGTAGTAGCCGTAAAAGGCGCCCTTTGTGAAGCCTGCCTCCGCGACGATTTTATTTAGAGATGCGTCCTTAAAACCTTTTTCCAGAAATTCTTTTTTCCCAACTTCGAGGATCCTCCTCTGGGTTTCCGTTCGTTCCATCTCCTACGCCCCCCTGATATACCAGCGGTACATACCGCTGGTATATTATAACCGCATAGATTTGGTTTGTCAATGGGAGTGACACATTTTATACTATCCCAGCGCCACATCCAGCGTCATCATGACGCTAAAGCCCACGGCAAAGAAAATCGTGCCGATGTTGGAGTGCTTTCCCTGCGACATTTCGGGAATCAGCTCCTCCACCACCACATAGAGCATGGCGCCCGCCGCAAAGCTCAGAAAATACGGCAGCGCCGGGATCACCAGCTGCGCCGCAAGAAGCGTCAGCACCGCGCCGATAGGCTCCACCACGCCGGAGAGCACGCCGCCGAGAAATGCCTTACCCTTGCTCTCGCCCTCCGCGCGCAGCGGCATGGAGATGATGGCGCCCTCGGGGAAATTCTGAATGGCGATGCCAAGGGACAGGACAAGCGCGCTTGCCGCCGTGATCTGCGCGTTCCCCGCGAGGAAGCCCGCGTACATCACGCCCACCGCCATTCCCTCCGGGATGTTATGTAGAGTCACCGCCAGCACCATCATGGTGGTGCGGCCCAGCCTGCTTTTCGGTCCCTCCGCCTGATTGCTTCCCACATGAAGATGAGGAATCAGATGGTCAAGTAGAAGCAAAAACAGCACGCCGACCCAGAAGCCGATAAAGGCGGGGAGAAAGGACAGCTTCCCCATATCCTCCGACTGCTCAATGGCGGGGATCAGCAAGCTCCAGATGGACGCTGCCACCATCACACCGGCGGCAAAGCCGGCAAGGGAGCGCTGCACCAGATCGCCAAGGGATTTTTTCATGAAGAACACGCAGGCCGAGCCCAGTGCTGTTCCCAGGAAAGGGATCATGATTCCAAGAAAGGTTTCCATTTGTCTCACCGCCTTTGCGTTGCAGTATTATTTGTTTCTTCTGAATCCCGCCTCGTCCCGGTATTCGGGATGCGCCTTCAGATACGGGTCTTTATCGCCGCAGATGGTGTAGTCACATCGGCAGCCGTCCACGCAGGTGGTCGTCCGCACCAGCCTTGCGTGAAGCAGCTCCATGGAGGCATAGTCCACATTGCATAGGGCGGGCATGATATCCGTAAGGCCGTGCCGGATGGCGAACTCCGCCGCCGGACACGATGTAAATTCATAATAGATGGGCTTGCCGTTTTCATAAGGTGCAACCGTCATCTCGTAATCGTGCCATTTGTCGCAGCCAGTTTTCGCCCGCACAAACGCTCTGTACATCAGCTTCCTCCAGAACGGCTTGTTGCAGTCCACAAATTTCAGCTTGCGGAAAGTCGGAAGAATCAGATTTTCCTCCATCTCTTCGATTTCACAGAACGAAGTAACTGCTTTGCAGACTGTGTAATAGCTCATAATGGCGATGCAGTCGTAGGTGCCGCCTACACCGTTGTGGAAGTTCCGCTTGCCGCCCAAATCGGCACGCCAGTCGGAGAGGAAGTCCACATACTGCCGCTGCACCTTTTCCCAAACCGTCTCCCGCTCCGCTTCCGGGTAGTGCAGGGCGATTTTTGCCCGTATCTCCTTTTTGCAGGGGCGGGAATACAGCACATGGCAGCTGCGGTCAAATAGGAGCTTCTTGTCCTTCATCTGTCTGCCTCTCCCTCATTTCCGCGCCGTGACGCAGAGCCAGCTTTTCTTTTTGTGTATCTGCACATCGTGAAAGCCCGCTTGCTCCAGATACGCCTTTAATTCAATGTCTTTGTAGATGGTCATGTCGCCGATGATCTCCGTCCACTTCTCATCCTTGTCCGTGTCGCCGTTTGCTTCGTTGCAGATGAGAAATGTCCCGCCGGGCTTCAGCACCCGATAAACCTCCCGGAAGCACCGGGGCAGATCAGGCCAGAAATAGACGGTCTCAAAGGCTGTAATGGTGTCAAACCAGTCGTCCGCAAACACCATATCCGCCACACTGCCCTGCAGAACGGCACAGCGACCCTCCGCGATGGCGGCCTCGTTGATCTTTTTGGATTTCTCCACGCTGACGGGCGAATAGTCGATGCCCTTCACGATGCCCTGCGGGTATTTTTTCAGAAGTCTCTTGATGTTCGCACCGCCGCCGCAGCCGCAGTCCAGCACCTTGGCGTCCGGAGTAAGCTCCAAAAAGCGAAGTCCCCACCGTGCCACAGGACTGTGCCCCAGGTTCATCATGGCGACCATGATTTTCCCGCCAAGCCCCACAGGCTTTCTGGTGTTCTCAAAAAATGACATCTTATCACACCTCCGATTTCACACATTCCGCATAGGTCAGCGGGAAGGACGCCTTTAGAACAGCGCTTTTCCGCACCGCCCAGCCGTTTTGCCGTAGGAAGCGCAGGTATTCCTCGCTCGTCCACTTGCTGTGGAGGGGAAAGCCCACACGCTTCATAAAAAATGCCCTGACCTTGCCGGAAAACGAGTTTCCCGCATGGGTGAAGGTCGGCGCGATGAGCACACCGTCGTCCTTCAGTACCCGTTTTATCTCTTGCAGGGCTTTTTCCGGCTGCGGCACGATATGCAGCGCGTTGGACACGATCACCACATCAAAGGACTGGTTCGCATAGGGCAGGCGGAACATATCCTGCACGGAGAAGTGCAGCTTGGCAGAGCGGTTATCCCGCTTCGCCTCGGCGATCATCTCCGGGGAGGCATCCGTCGCCTCGATGTGCGCCGCCGCGTTTACGATGTGTTTTGCGATCAATCCCGTGCCGGTCGCCAGCTCCAGCACCGTTTTGGCTTTCACCACCGGCCGGATCAGCGCATACACCTCCTCATACGCCGCCCGATCCTTTCGCATAAAGCGGTCGTACCGACCGGCATTTCTGTCCCAAAAGTTCTTGTGTTTTCGCATCTCTGTCATTCCTTTCAGCGTTAGATTCGACTAACCGATACGCGTAGCTGTTCGGTTAGATGGTGCTAACCGTTGTGCCTTGGAAAAGCCGCATTTCTGCGGCACCCCTCCCAAAGCTATTCTTGCTTAATTTAGCGTTTTCGGATGATTTTCTTAGAAAACCATTACTCCCCATTTCTGCTCCAAAGTATAGCACCGCCGATGGTTAGTGTCAACTAACCATCTCTCATCTTTTCCTCTGCCTTCGGAGAGCGTACAAAGCAGCTGCCCTTACTCTTTGATTATAGCATCCCACGGTTTGCGCCGCCAAGGGTTAAGAAAACCGTTGACGCTTTTTCTATTTCTGGGCTATAATAGGCGCACCGAGGATGGACGCCTTTCCGCCTGTCTTTCTATGACCACAACGCGTACCACAGACGCTTCCGTGGCACATGGTTACAACGGGAAAAAGAGGCCACAAGACCATTTACATTCCAGGCAAAAGCGGCGGAAATGGATAAAAATCAATACAAATCAGAGCTTTTAATTCGTTCGCATCCGAGAGGTCGAGGGTTCGAATCCCTTCAGGTCCACCATAAGTCCACCGTAATTTCGATAGAATTACGGTGGTCTTTTTTAACGCAGTGCAAGTAATTGAATCTGCATACAGGGGGCGCAGTTTCATGAGTGAGGTGCAATTCCATATCCATCGGAAATCCGCATTTGCGGGAGTTCTTTTGCCGTATCATATGTACATTAACGGTCAGCGCATTGGAACAATACGCAACGGGAAATCACTGGATGCAAACGTTCCCAAAGCAGATGCCTACTATGTTGAGGATGGTATTTTCCTTTCGCGAAATGCTGTAATTTATGATAAAGGGCTATCCGAATATAACGTTATAATAAAACGAGCCGGAGGGTGGCGCACGGAATCATACAACGAGTTTTACATGGAGAAAGGCAAAACGTTGGAGCAGCTGCCGTCTTTCCACTGGGAGGGGCTCTTTGAACTGCGGCAAACGATGTCTCAGAGCGAAAGAACCCTCGCCCTCTGCGTGGAATTCTGGATGTCCGCCGCGGACGGTCTGGAGGAGGTCCTTGCTTCGGAGCATCTCTTTGAAATCATCACGGCTTTACAAACAATCGGTGCGCATGAATATCACGATCTGCTCCTCAAAATTGTGAATGATGATTTTGGTGGTGTCCGTTTTCCGTTGGACGATAACCAGCTTGAGCAGATGCAGCCGGAAATCGAGGACGCAAACCGGGCATTCTGGAATGATAAAAACGCAGAAGCTGCGTTTCATCAGGCGGCTGCGAATTTTCTGATGACAAACCTGAATGATTCTGACCATGTTTTTTGAAAGAGCAGGTCATCGGTGCTATAAAAGGGCTTCTCAGGCTTTTTGACAGGTTTTGGTATAAGCGCCCGGGGGTATTCTATTAGAATAAAGGTTATTTATCATAACAAGCGGTCCTTTCCGCGTGGGAGAGGGCCGGAGCGTTGTTTATTCGGGCGCGGGTCCACTGCACGGAGCTGATCTGCCGGCTGCTGCAGATCGCGGCCTATGTGCAGAACTCCTCGTCCAACAAGTCATAACGCGTCAAAACCCCCTGTGATTTCCGGAAATCACAGGGGGCGCTGATTTATACGGTTTTTTCAAAATAGAAGAAGGTCTCGTCCTCTCCTGCCGGGCGCATGCAGGCGGAGAGCATCTTATACGAGGCGGCGTTCTCCTTATAGCACTTGGCCTTTATCCGGGCCAGGCTCAGCTGGAACAGGGCCCAATCCGCCGCAGCGGCGAAGGCCTCGGCGCCGTAGCCGTGTCCGGCATAGGCCGGGTCAATGCGGCAGCCCAGCTCCGCCCCGCCCCGCCAGTCGAACCGGTACAGCACCACCTCGCCGATCAGTTGGCGATCCAGCCGGACGGCGAAGTTCACCGCCCGCCGGGCGGCGAAGTCCCGCCGGGCCACGGACAGGAAGTAATCCTCCGTCAGCTCCCCCTTCAGGTCCTGGCGATAGTCATAACCCCACCAGCGGTTGCGCGCATCGTCCAGGCACAGGGCGTTATAGGCGGCCTCGTCCCGCTCCTCCAGCGGCGTCAGGGTCAGCCGGGGGGTGGTGACGGTGGGGATCTCCCGCAGGCGGTCCGCCTCGCACCGGACCTCGAACCGCAGCTTCCCTGCCAGGCGCACCGGCAGATACTGCAGCTTGGAGGTCCGCAGGCCCCGGTCTCCGGCGTCGTCCTCCCGGTTGATATAGGTGCAGCCGCCGCCGAAATGGGCGGCAAAGGCCTGGACCAGGGTGGGATAGGCCCCCTGGTGGGAGTACAGCGCCTTCTCCACATGAATAATCAGGGTGCCGCCGCAGTTCTCCGCCAGGCTCATAGCCACCAGCCGGTCCTGCACCAGCAGGCCGCCGCCCAGCAGCCACCCCTCCGGCAGCAGCCGGGCCAGGGCCTTGGCATAGGCCAGCTCCCGCTTGGCGTTGAAGCTGGTTTTCTGGAACTCCTGCTCATAATCCGCCCAGAAATTCTCGATGAGGGGCATGTCCGCCCCGGTCAGGGGGATAAATTTCGCGTCGGGGTACTCCTTGCGGAATTTGTTGATGTGGTTGCGCTGGCCGCTGTATTTCCGGCCCGCAAAGGCAGCCATGTCCTCCGCCCGATAGAGATAGTCCTTCCAGTTGCGCTCGTTGTTCATCCGCAGGCGGGGCCAGCGCAGCAGCAGCTCCGGGGCCTTCTCCTCCGGCACCACGGAGATCACCAGCGGCGTCTCCGTGTCGGTGCAGTAGCTCTCGATGGCCGTCAGGGCGGCGTCCACGTCGCCGTCGGGGCCGGGCACCGGGTAGTCAAAGACCCACTCGCCGTCGATGCGGTTGCGGACGATCAGGCAGCCCGCCTCCTCAGCGAAGGAGGGCCGCAGATACAGGCTCCACATGAGCTTGGTCCCGGCAGAGTATTCGCACAGGCGATAGTCGCACCCGGCGTAATATTTGCGCAGCAGGGCGTGATGCTCCAGGGTGATGGGGGTAAATGTCAGCATAGGCTCCTCCTATTTGATCTGGCGAATGATGTCCCGGGCCTCGGTGATGAAGCGCCGGGCGGCGGGCCGCAGCTCCCGGCGGTCCCGGGTAACGATGCCCAGCTCCCGGAAGGACGGCGGGTCCAGGGGCACCGCCTGCACGGCGTCCCGGCGGCCCTTGAGCACCAGCTCCGACAGGACGCTGACCCCCAGGCCGTGCTCCACCATGGAGATGATGACGCTGTCGGACACCTGGGTGGTGCGGATCACCGGCGTGACTCCGGAGCGGTTCAAGGCCCGGAGAATGTCCAGGTGGAAGCCCATGGAGGGCATCAGAAACTCGTGGCCGCTGAAATCCCGCACGTCGAACCGCTCCCGGCCGCCCAGGTCGTACTCCGGCGGCAGGATGGCCAGCAGCGGGTCCTCCGCCAGGGGGAGCCAGTCCATGGTCATCCCGTCCTGGAGGCTGGCAAAGCCCATGTCCGCCTTGTCCTCCCGGACCCAGCGGTACACCTCCTCCACGCTGCCCATCTGGATATCCACCGTCAGCTCCGGGTGGACCCGGCGGAACTGCTGGATCACCTCCGGCAGCCAGTGCATGGCGATGCTGGAATAGGCGGCCACCCGGATGGTGTCCTCCTTGTGGGAATTGATCAGGGTAATCTCCCGGTCCAGGGCCTGGGAAGCGGACAGCACCTGGCGAACCAGGGGATAGATGCGCTCCCCCGCCGGAGTCAGCCGCACACCGGCCCGGCCCCGCAGCAGCACCGGAAAGCCGATGTCCCGCTCCAGACTGTTCATCATGTGGGTCATGCCGGACTGGGTATAGCCCAGGGCCTCCGCCGCCCGGGTGAAGCTGCCGTGCTCCACAGCCGCCGCCAGGGCCTCCAGTTTCTTCGTATCCATGTGCGCCTCCCGCCATGAAAGAATTTCATGTTCCTATTATACAACGTACGTTTCCCCCGGGCAAGAGATGGATTCTATGCATTTTGTCCAATTTTCAGGAAGCTATCCTGCGCGAACCGTAAAAATTGGATGATTCCATGACATTGTGTAATGGTAAAATGAAATTTTGTCGCTTTACAAATTTTTTCTCGTGGTGTATCTTAACTACAGTAATTCCTACGACATGAATTGCTTTTCCTTTCTATCCTCAAACAAAGAGAGCCGCACAGCCGTGCGGCTCTCTTTGTTTTGGCTGTCCCAAAAGCCTCGCGGAGGTTCACACCGCTGCCAGGGCGTTGGCCAGGGCGGCATAGTCCGCCAGGCTCAGCCGCTCTCCCCGGACGTTTTCCGGCAGGCCGCAGCCGATGACGATAGCCGCCAGCTGGTCCTTGGGCAGGCTGAACCCGGTTTGCAGACTGTTCACCAGGGTCTTGCGCCGCAGGGCGAACCCCGCCCGCACCGTCCGCCACAGCATGGCCTCGCTGCACACCTGCACCGGCGGCTCCCGCCGCGCCGGGCAGTGGATCACGGCGGAGGTCACTTTTGGGGCCGGCAGAAAGCAGGTGTTGGGCACCTCGAACAGCAGCTCCGGCCGGGTATAGTACTGCATCAGCAGGGAGAAGGCCCCATAGTCCGCCGTCCCCGGGGCGGCGCAGATCCGCTGGGCCACCTCCTTCTGGATCAGCACCGTCACGGAGTCGAAGCACCGGCTCTCCACTACCCGGGTCAGCAGCGGCGTGGTGATGTTATAGGGCAGGTTGGCGCACAGGATGGGCCGCAGGCCCCCGAAGTGCTCCCGCGCCAGGGCCGCCAGGTCCTGCTGCATCACGTCCCCCTGCACCAGGGTGAAATTTTCGCACCCGGCCATGGTCTCCTCCAGCACCGGCCACAGCCGCCGGTCCAGCTCCACGGACACCACCTTCCCGGCCCGCCGGGCCAGCTCCCGGGTCAGGGGGCCGATGCCCGGGCCGATCTCCAGCACCCCGGTGTTCTCGTCCGCGCCGCTGGCGGCGGCAATGTCCCGGGGCACCCACCCCTCAATGAGGAAGTTCTGGCCCATGGCCTTGGAAAAGTGAAAGCCGTGGCGCTGCAGAAGCGCCTGAATGTCATTGCGATTGCAAAGGTCCATATTGCTCTCCTATCTGACAACAAATCGTAATTTTCGTCTGGATTATTCCGGAACGTTATCGTCCTCCGGGCCGGGCCGGTACTCCAGCAGGTCCCCGGGCTGGCAATTCAGGGCGCGGCAGAGCTTGTTCAGGGTGTCCACCCGCACCGCCCGGGCCTTGCCGGTTTTCAGGATGGAGAGGTTGGCCATGGTGATCCCCACCCGGTGGGACAGCTCGGTGAGGCTCATTTTCCGCCGGGCCAGCATCACGTCGATGTTGAAAACGATCATGTCCCCACCTCCTTAAATGGTCAGGTCGTTGTCCTCCCGCAGGGCGGCGGCATCCGCCACCAGCCGGGACAGGACATACAGCACGATCCCCGCCGCCAGGCAGCAGAAGGTCACCAGCGGCGTGATCAGGAGGGTCAGAGGTGCACTGCCCGCACCCAGATAGGCCACAATGAGCATTCCCGCCGGGAATATCACCGCGTCGGCAAAGGCCAGACAGCTGATGGTGCGCAGGTCCCGGGCGTTGTGCCGGGTAAAGGCCCCGCCCTTTACGGCGATGCTGCCGCAGACCCGCCACGCCGGGACCAGGGCCCACAGGATGGGCAGGGCAAACGCCCACGCCCAGACAAGACACGGCCAATAGGCCCAGGCAAATTCCGGGGCATAGCGGACGGTGTCCTGGCCGTAAAATGGAAGAAACAGGAAGAAGAACACCGCCAGCAGCGCCCCGGCCGCCAGCAGGACGGCCCGCAGCAGGGCCGACATGGTTTTGGTTTTCATATGCGTCTCTCCTTTCGCTTGCTGAGGTCAGGATACCATAGTTTATCTCGCTTGTCAAGCATTATTTATCGAAACTCGAATAATAGTTTCTGTTTGTATGAGTTTTGCAATTTCCTGTTGCATTTTGGCGGCGGCGGGTATATACTATCCACAGAAAACAACCGAATAGCTGTCTTCGGGGCGGGGCGAAATTCCCCACCGGCAGTGATAGTCTGCGAGCGGCCGCGGCCGCAGGAACCGGCGCAATTCCGGTACCGACAGTATAGTCTGGATGAGAGAAGGCGTGTACGGCATTGTCACAATGCTCTTTTTTGATGCGTGCACCTTGGAAGGCAAGTCTTTCCGGGTGTTTTACTTTTATCAAAAGGAGCGTTTTTTCTTATGACGCAAGCAAGCAAACGAACCCATCACCTGGCGGTAGCCGCCATGCTCAGCGCCGTGGCCGCGGTGCTGCAGTTCGTGGAGTTTTCCATTCCCTTGATCCCCAGCTTTGTGAAGCTGGACATCTCCGACCTGCCCGCCCTGCTGGGGACGTTTTCCCTGGGGCCGGTATACGGCGTGGTGATCCAGCTGGTGAAGAACCTGCTGCACCTGCCCTTCGGCTCCAGCGCCGGAGTGGGCGAGCTCAGCAACTTCATTCTGGGGGCCGTGTTCGTGCTGTGCGCCGGCCTGGTGTACCGCAAGCACAAGAGCCGTAAGGGCGCCCTGATTGGGGCGATGCTGGGTGCGGTTCTGATGGCTGTGGTCAGCGTCCCCTCCAACTACTTCTTCGTGTATCCGGCATATGTCAAGGTGTACGGGATGCCCCTGGAGGCCATCATCGGTGCGTACCAGGCCATTCTGGGTACCATTGCGGAGGTCCCCTCCTCCAACGCTCTGCTCAACTGCCTGCTGGTGTTCAACGTGCCCTTCACCTTCTGCAAGGGTCTGCTGGACGTGGGCCTGTGCTTCCTGATCTACAAGCCTCTGTCCCCCCTGCTGCATAAATAAACGAAAAACGATGGCTGTGCCCGAGAGGCCTGCACTTGTCAAGAAAAAGTAGACACTAAAAAAGGCAAAATTACAGGAAGCCCAGTTCGGTCTTGTACTGAACTGGGCTTTTGTAGCCCAAGGCAGCAGCCGGACGGAGATGATTGAAGAAATAAACGTACTGATTTAGCAATTCCGGCAAGTTGTCTGCATCTGCAAGTCCGTAGTCCAGATATAATTCTTCTTTGATCCAGCCATTTAGTGCTTCAATAATTGGGTTATCTGTTGGAGTTCCCCCTCGCGACATTGACCGAAGTATGTTATAATGTTCATGGGCGTGGCAAAATGCCCTGGAGGAGTAGACGGCTCCCTGGTCGGTGTGGAAGACTACCTGGGGTTTCTGCTCCTCTTTTTTGCCTGCCAGGCTATTCAGCTTGTCCAGGCAATGGTAATAGGGCTTGTTATCTCCTGCGATTGGAGAAACACTGTGGGCAATGATCTCGTTGTTGAATGCATCTAACAATAGTGTCCATTCCCATTGCTTTCCATTGTTCTTGAGTATTGTCATATCCGACACCACAATCTGCAGTGGTGCCTTTGCATTCCAGTGTCCCTTCACAAGGTTCTCATACTTGATGCTTTCTTCTCCCGGTGGCCGGTATCTGCACTTTCTAGCTTTGGAACGTATCCCGGCAGCTTTGCAGCATTTATGTGCCAGATTGTCAGAAAACACCCATCCTGTATTATGAAAGATATTTCTGGCAAGACGATGATAACCGAGGGATGGGTGTAATTCATGTTCCTCATGAAGCAGTTGTGTAAGCAGAATACGATCCTGTTCATAGCGGTTGAGCTTCCCTTGCCGTGATTTCCACTTGTAATATCCAGAACGGTTGATTCCCATAATCTTACACAGAAAGTCTACTGGATACTTTACTTTACATATCTCATCTTTTCTTCTTTGCTGTATTTTCTATGTGGTGTCCCTTTCTTGCCCATATCTTCACTTCCTTTCCATATTCATTATACTACGAAAAAAGTAGACACCCACACTTTGAACTGCACCCCATTTGTTAGACAAGTATGGTATA